>Ga0209747_1000796_pt1 | contig 17205 bp, 15 predicted proteins | sample BarGraNGADG00311_FD_184498 | JGI IMG/M metagenome (GOLD analysis project Ga0209747, IMG submission 184498) | Arctic peat soil microbial communities from Barrow, Alaska - Barrow Graham LP Ref core NGADG0011-311 (SPAdes) (version 2) | ecosystem: Environmental > Terrestrial > Soil > Wetlands > Peat...
TTGGCCCACCGCCCGGACGGAATCTGGAGCGCGACGCCGCCGTGGGCGGTGCCAGCGAGCCGCACCGATCGCGACGCCGCGCTGAGCCGCGGCCCGTGATGGGTGACCCCGGCGCCCAGCACGCGGACAGCAGCCACGATCTGCGGCCGCCGCCGGCTCAGCACCGACCCGGAGTCGCGGCGCACGATCCGCGGCAGCCGGTTGCCCTCCTCGGAACTGATCTCCTGCACCTGCACCTGATCGGCCGTCGGCTCCCGGGGGAAAGTCCGAAGAAGCGGACGAGGTTGCGGTCACCGCAAGCGAAAGTCCCGGACCTTGATCGCCGGGCCGGGCAACGGGCGAAGGTTGCCGGCAGCGGCACTAGTCGTCGCATAGCCGCCTGCCGCTGCTGCGGCCGTGGCGGGTGCACGCTCGTCTCAGCCGGGGCTCTCCCGCGCGCCGAGTGGCCGAAATGTTCGGAGATCGCTAGCTTGTGCACCGCTCGGGGGATATGTGGCTTCGCCGCAGCGAAGAAGGAAGGGTGGTGGTCGTCCGTGAGCGCCTTGGGGCGCCGGCTGTCGGCGGAGTTCGTCGGGACGTTCTGGTTGGTGCTGGGCGGCTGCGGCAGCGCCGTACTGGCCGCCAAGTTCCCCGATGTCGGTATCGGGTTGCTCGGTGTCGCCCTCGCCTTCGGCCTGACGGTGCTCACCATGGCGTACGCCTTCGGCCACGTCTCGGGCGGCCACTTCAACCCGGCCGTCACGGTCGGGCTCTGGGTGGGCGGCCGGTTCAACGCCCGCGACGTGTTGCCCTACATCGGCACGCAGGTGGTTGCGGGCATTGCCGCCGCCGGGGTGCTGCTCGCCATCGCCACCGGAAAACCCGGCTACTCGATCGGCACCAGTGGTCTAGCCGCAAACGGCTACGGCAGCCACTCGCCCGGGGGCTATAGCCTGGCGTCGGGACTACTCACCGAGATCGTCATGACGGCCGCGTTCCTGGTCGTGATCCTGGCGGTCACCGGCCGCGGAGCGCCGGCCGGCTTCGGGCCGCTGGCGATCGGGCTGGCGCTGACCTTGATTCACCTAATCAGCATTCCGGTCACCAACACCTCGGTGAACCCGGCCCGGTCGACCGGGCCGGCGATCTTCGTGCACGGCTGGGCGCTCAGCCAGTTGTGGCTGTTCTGGGTCGCACCTCTGGTTGGAGCCGCCCTGGCCGGCGTGGGCTTCCGGTACGTCTTCGAGGACAAGCGGCCGTTGGCATCGGAGGCACGCGGCCCGCGCGACGGTTGACTCGCCGCCGATATACCTCGGGTCACGGGCTTGCTGCCGAGTCGTCCTCGACGTACGGACAGTGCCGACAGTCCCGGCTGCAGCAGAAGCCCCGGTCGACCAAGAACTGAGCGGTCAGGACGAACAGTCCCGACGACGGGTCGAGGTAGCCCAACTGACCGGCCGCCAGCGCCGCCGCGTGGGCGGCCAGCACCCCCGGCCGGGGTGGCTCAACGGCAGCCTAGACCGGGCTGGCACCGTCAGCGGCCGGTCAGCCAGTCGGCCGGGTACCTCAGGCACCGGGGAAGCCACCCGGGAAGCCACCCGGGAAGCCTACGAGGCTGGCCGGGTGGCTCGGTCCCGCTACCGGTGAATGTGCTGCTGGCACGGATGCCGATCGCCGCGCGTAAGCCCGTGGCGGGATGGCAGCCCGTGGCGGTGCGGCCGACCCGGTCCCCGACCGCGTAGCCGGTGTCCGGGGAATACTCCGCCGGGCGCACCCGCGGGACCGTCCGGTGGGTCATTGGCGCTGTCGTCGGCCGGGTCCAACCCCTGCCGGGCGGCGCCGCGCAGCAACTGCAGGATCCGAGCCAGGGCCTCGCGGTCGGGCTCGGTCAGTCCGGCGAATACCTCGTCGAGGCTCGACTGCCGGTCCGAGCGAGTCCGGGCCAGCTCGGCGGTGCCAGCCGCGGTGATCCGCAGCAGGGTGGCCCGCCGGTCGTCGGGATCCGGCTCCCGCTCGAGCAACCCGTCGGCCTCCAGGGCGTCCACCATCGGGGTGACGGTGCGGGGGACCACCCCGAGCCGGTGAGCGAGCTCGCCCATGCGCTGTGGCGAGTCGGTGTCGAGTGCGGCCAGTAAAGCGCTGCGAGCGAAGGTCAGGCGGCCGGCGCGGCGTTGCCAGCCGCCTTGGACGCGACCACGAGCCCGGAGCAGCTGGCCCACTCCGAGGAACGCCTCGGCCAGGGCGTCCGGACCGGTGCCGATTGGTGCGTCGGTCCACAACGTCGCGAGCCGGGCGCCACGCCGACCGTGACCGTGCCGGTGCGGCCCACGGCGAGCGCCATGAGCGCCGTGCTGGTCGTGCTGGTCGTGCTGGTCGTGCTGGTCGTGCGGCCGGGGCGGCTGCCCCGGGGTAGGAGATGTGTTCTCCGTCATTACATCCTCCAAGTCGTTGAGTCCTGCTCACTGTACGCCGTACTCAATGAGATCGGTACGGCGGATATTCCGGGGTTGGTTAGCCGTTAGGCCGGACGGGCTCCACGGACACTCCAGGGCGGCCGTTCCGATGTCCTCGACGCTGGCGCGTCGGGTACCCTGATCCCCGGCACGTCGGTGGACGGGCCGCTTCTGCGTGCCTGGCGGTTGTGTCGCTGCGCCGGCAGGGCAGCAACGGAGCATCTCGTCGAGGTAGTCAGGGGTTTGAGCGTGTACGCGATCGTCCGCACCGGCGGCAAACAGCACAAGGTCACCGTGGGCGACGTCATCACGGTCGAGAAGCTGCCCGGCGATCCCGGCACCGGGGTGGCGCTGCCGGCCCTGCTGGTGGTGGACGGTGACGCCGTGACCTCCGACGCCGCCGCTCTGTCGGGGGTGGCCGTGACCGCCGAGGTGGTTGGCCAGACCAAGGGGCCGAAGATCAACATTCTCAAGTACAAGAAGAAGACCGGGTACCGCAAGCGGCAAGGGCACCGCCAGCACCTGACTCAGCTGCGGGTCACCGGCATCGAGACCGGGAAGTAGTCGGCCATGGCACACAAGAAGGGCGCGTCCTCCAGCCGGAACGGCCGGGACTCCAACGCCCAGCGCCTCGGCGTCAAGCGGTACGGCGGGCAGGTGGTCAAGGCCGGCGAGATCATCGTTCGGCAGCGCGGGACGCACTTCCACCCGGGGGACGCTGTCGGCCGCGGTGGCGACGACACGCTGTTCGCGCTCGCGCCGGGCGCGGTGTTGTTCCACACCAAGCGTGGCCGCAAGACCATCAGCATCGTCTCGCCCGCTGCGACGCCAGCCGATTCGGCCGCCGAGCCGATCGCCGAGCCGGTGGGGGCGTAGTTCCGGCCATCAGCGGATGACGACGTTCAAGGACTGCGTCGTCCTGCATGCCTCGGCCGGCGATGGCGGCCACGGCTGCGCGTCCATTCATCGAGAGAAGTTCAAGCCGCTCGGTGGCCCGGACGGTGGGGACGGCGGGTCCGGCGGAGATGTCGTTCTCGTCGTGGACCGCAACGTCGCCAGTCTGCTCGACTACCACTTCCATCCACACCAGCGGGCGGGGTCCGGCAAGCCGGGTCAGGGCGGGAACAAGTCGGGCTCGACCGGGCACTCGCTGGAGCTGCCGGTGCCGGACGGGACGGTCGTGCGTACCGCGGATGGCACGCTGCTCGCGGATCTGGTCGGCGACGGAACTCGCTACGTCGTCGCCCGCGGTGGCCGCGGCGGTTTGGGCAACGCCTCGCTGGCCTCCCCGCGGCGGCGGGCTCCCGGGTTCGCGCTGCTCGGCGAGCCCGGCGAGCACGGCGACGTCATCCTCGAGCTCAAGAGCGTCGCGGATGTCGCGCTGGTGGGCTTTCCCAGCGCCGGGAAGTCCTCGCTGATCGCCGTCCTGAGCGCCGCTCGGCCGAAGATCGCCGACTATCCGTTCACCACCCTGGTCCCGAACCTGGGCGTCGTGAGTGCCGGTGGCACAGATTTCACCGTCGCCGACGTGCCGGGCTTGATCCCCGGGGCGAGTGCGGGCAAGGGCCTGGGCCTGGAGTTCCTCCGCCACGTCGAGCGCTGCGCCGTGCTCGTGCAGGTGGTCGACTGCGCCACCCTGGAGCCGGGCCGGGACCCGGTCAGCGACATCGAGACCATCGAGGCCGAGCTGGCGGCGTACGGCGGGTTGGCCGACCGACCGCGGCTGGTGGCACTGAACAAGGTCGACATCCCCGAGGCGGCCGAGCTGGCCGAGCTGGTCGGCCCCATGCTCGCGGCCCGGGGGCTGCGGGTGCTGGAGGTCAGTGCCGTCTCCCGCGCCGGAATGCGCGAGTTGAGCTACGCCCTGGCTGAGGCCGTGAGCGCCGTGCGGGCGGCCCGGCCCGCCGCCGAAGCGACCCGAATCGTGCTCCGGCCGACGGCCGTCGACGACGCTGGTTTCACGGTCGACGCCGGCCCGGACGGCTTCGTGGTGACCGGTGCCAAACCGCAGCGCTGGGTTCGCCAAACCGACTTCAGCAACGACGAGGCCGTCGGCTACCTCGCGGACCGACTGGCCCGGCTCGGAGTAGAAGCCGCCTTGGCCGACGCCGGAGCGCAACCGGGAGCGCAGGTGGTGATCGGCGACGTCGGCTTCGACTGGCAGCCGACCACGCTGGCGGGCGTGGACGTCGATTTCGGTCGCCGGGGTACCGACGCCCGCCTGGACACGTCGCCGCGACCGCGAGCCGATCAGCGGCTGGCGGCCAAGCGGGCGCGGCGCCCGGACCGGTTCCGGGCGCCTGAGCCGGACGACTCGGCACCGTGAGCCTGGTCGCCCGTCCCGACATCGGCACCGCCCGTCGGGTGGTGGTCAAGGTCGGGTCCAGCTCGCTCAGCACGGCGCGCGGCGGACTGGACGGTGCCCGGGTCGACGTCTTGGTCGAGGCGCTGGCCGGGCGCCACGCCGGCGGCACCCAACTGGTGCTGGTGTCGTCCGGGGCGGTCGCCGCCGGGCTCGCGCCGTTGGGGCTGCGCCGCCGGCCTCGTGACCTGGCCACGCTGCAGGCGGCGGCCAGCGTCGGCCAGGGTCAGTTGGTCGAGCGGTACGCCGCCTCTTTCGGCCGGTACGGCCTGCGGGTTGGCCAGGTGCTGATCACTGCCGAGGATGTGGTCCGCCGGGCGCACTACCGCAATGCCCGCCGCACGCTGGACCGGCTGCTGACACTGGGCGTGGTACCGGTGGTGAACGAGAACGACGTGGTCGCCACCGCCGAGATCCGGGTCGGCGACAACGACCGGCTGGCCGCCCTGGTAGCGCACTTGGTCAGCGCCGACGCGCTGGTGCTGCTCTCCGACGTTGACGGCCTGTATGACGGCGACCCACGCCACCCGGGCGCCCGGCTGGTGCCGTCGGTGATCGGGGAGGCCGACCTGGCCGGGATCGGGTTTGGTAGGCCGGGCGCCTTCGGCGTCGGTAGCGGTGGGATGGGCGCCAAGGTCGACGCTGCCCGGGTGGCGACCGCCGCCGGCGTACCAGTGATCGTGGCGGCGGCAGCGGCGGTCGGTCCGGCGCTGGCCGGTGCTGCGGTGGGGACCTACTTCGCCCCGACCGGCCGACGGACGACCTCCCGGCTGCTATGGCTGGCGCACGCCTCGACGCCCCGCGGCTCGCTGTCGCTCGACCCGGGTGCGGTGGCCGCGGTCGTCGACCGGCGGCTCTCGCTGCTGCCCGCCGGCGTGACCGGCGTGCACGGGGAGTTCTCCGCCGGCGACCCGGTGGACCTGGTGGACGAGCGCGGTGCGGCAGTCGCACGCGGGCTGGTCAACTACGACGCGACGGAACTACCCGAGCTGCTGGGGCGCTCGACTCGCGAGCTGGCGGTGGCGCTGGGACCGGGGTACGAGCGGGAGGTCGTGCACCGCGACGACCTGGTGCTGCTGCCTCGCTGAGGGGGTGGCACCTTCACCCGCCTACGGCATCGATTCGACGCCCTGAAACGCCCAAGACGATGCTGACGGCGGGTGAAGGTGGCGGGTCTCGCTGTCTTTACCCGTCTACGGCATAGATTCGCAGCCGCGCCGCGGTCGCCGAGGTCACCTGGCGTACGCGCTATCACCGTCGGCGTCCTGCGTGCCCTCGCAACCGGTGACCACCGGTGAGCGTTGGGTCGCCTAACGATTTTTCGCCGAGCGAGGCCATCCGCGATGTATGTCTGGCCTGTCTGGCACCAAAGGAAATGGGTGCGGCTCGTTTGGAGTGACGTCATGCGGCTTGCGGGATGACGTCGGCGGCGTAGCGGGATTGGTGGATGCGCTGCTTTTCTTGGCTGAGGTGGCAGCGCCAGTACTCGTCCCAGTCTAGTCTTCGGGGGCTTCACTCCCGCCGGTGCACTCCCGATTGACGATCAGGTCTGGACGGCGACGCACTTGGTGGTCAGGTATTCCTCGATAGTAAGGTCGCACTCCGTTCCGGCTGGTGTTGGCCATGGCGTCGAGTCACCTGCCCGAGGCGGTCCCGACCCGTCCCGCCCGCGCCTCGAGTGCGGCCGTCGGAACCAGGACCGGGTTCGGGTCGGCCGCGCTGCGCAGCACCCGATGCCCCGACAGTCCCACCACGGCGGCAGCAGCGGCGCCGGCCAGGCAGACGGCGAAGCCCCAACCGGCGCCCCGCAGGTCGACCAACTGACCGCTGGCGGAGGAGCCGATCGCAATCCCGAGACCGACCGCCGTGGAGACCCAGGTGAGGCCTTCGGTCAGTGCGCCGCTGGGCGAAAGTCGCTCCACCAACCCGTAACCGGAGATCAGCGAAGGGGAGACGGCCAGCCCGGCCAGTACGGCGGCGGCGGCCATGAGCGGCACGCTGTCGACGATCGCGAGCGGTACGACGCCAACCGCCAGCAGGCCGAGAGCAACGGCGAAGCGCCGATGCAGCGGCGCCCGCCACCCCCGGGCGCCGTAGACCACGCCGGCGCACAGGCTGGCCCCGGCCAGGACCGCGAGCAGCGGCCCGGCGGCTCCCCGGGCTCCCTGTTCGCCGGCGAACGCCACCATCGACACCTCCAGAGCGCCGAAGACGGCGCCCATGGCCACGAAAGCCGTCACGACCACCCGAACCCCGGGCACTCCGATCGCCGAACGGCGGCGACGGTCCGCTCGGTTGCCGCTGTCGTCAGCCGGTCCGGTCGTCGCGGCTCGGTCGGCCGCCGGACGAGCGCTGGGAGCCGGCTCGGTGCCGCGCTGCGCCGCGAACGTCAGCACGCCCGTCGCCACGAAGGCCAGGGTGCTGGCCACCGCGACTGCCGGGGACGCCGCGGCGGCGAGGAGCGTCACCAGCACCGGCCCGACGATGAAGATGACCTCGTCGAGCACCGACTCCAGCGCGTAGGCCACTTGCAGCCTGGCGGTATCTGGCGCGACCAGCGCCCAGCGGGCGCGTACGCACGACGACACGGGCGGGATCGCGATCCCCGTGATGGTCGCGGTGGCGAACAGGCTCCATCGCGGTGTGCGCCAGTGCGCTGCCGCCAGCAGAGTCAGCAACCCCACGGTGTGCACCGCCAGGCTGGGCAGCAACACCCGAGCTTGGCCCAGCCGGTCGATCCAGCGACCGACCAGTGGGGCGGCGGACGAGCTCGCGATCGCAAGGCAGGCCGCCACCGCGCCGGCGACGCCGTACGAGCCCGTGCTGGACTGGACCAGCAGTACAGTCCCGAGCCCCATCATGGACATTGGCAACCGACCGACGAAGCCGGCGGAGACGAAACCGCGCGTGCCCTTGATCGCGAGCAGCTGCGAATAGGGGTTGCGCACGCCCGTCCTTTCCGTCCGTCTTCCGTCCGGCCGTCTTCCGTCTGGTCATGTCGTCGGGTCGCGGGTTCGCCCGATGGGTCGCCGGCTGCGAGTCTGACCGGGTGGAAGGTACGCGCACCGGCCTGCTCGTCATCGGTCACGGCTCCCGCCGGGACGAAGCCAACATAACGCTGCTCGCGGTCGCCGATGCGCTGGCGGAGCGCGGTCGGTGGCACACCGTCCAGCCGGCGTTTTTGGAGATCGCCCGGCCCACGATCGCCCAGGGGTACGCCGAACTGGTCGCGGCCGGCTGCGACCGGGTCGTGGCGCATCCGTATTTCCTGTTCGCCGGCAACCACACGGCGTACGACATCCCGGCGGCGTTGCGAGCGGCGGAGGCCCAGCACGGGTCGCTGCCATGGACCCTTACCGGGCCGTTGGGGTTCCACCCCGGGCTGCTGGACGTGGTGGAGACGCGCATCGCGGAGGTCGCGGCCGATGGCCCGGCAACCGTCAGGTAGCTGACCGCCGGCAGTGGTCAGGCGCCGGCGAGCAGCCCGCGGCGGCGCAGGACCCGGCGCTCGATCGGCGCGAAGACCAGCCGGTCCACTCCGATACCGACGAAGAAGATCACGAGAATGGCGGTGACCACCAGGCTCATGTCGGAGAGCTGGCGACCCGTGTCGAGCAGCTGTCCCAGCCCGAGGCCCAGCTTCGGCGAGAAGGTGATCAGCTCCGCCGCCATCAGCGAGCGCCAGGCGAAAGCCCAGCCCTGCTTGAGCCCGGCGAGGTAGCTGGGCAGTGCCGCCGGCAGCAGCACCCAGCGGGCCGCGATCAGGCCGCGGGCGCCGAGCACCTGGCCGACCCGGCGGTGCAGCGGTGGCACTTGGTCGAGCCCGGCGACCAGCCCATTGGTGATCGACGGTACGGCGCCCAGCAGCACGACAAAGTAGATGGCCGCGTCGCTGAGGCCGAACCAGATGATGGCCGCCGGCACCCAGGCCACCGACGGCAGGCCCTGCAGGCCGGACAGCACCGGGGCGAGCGCCGCCCGCAGCGGGCGCAGCCGGGCGACGGCCAGCCCGAGCGGCGTGGCCACGACGACCGAGACCACGAACCCCAGTACGCCGCGACGGAGGCTGGTCCAGACCGCCCCGGTGATGTGTCCCTGCTGCCACTGGTCGGCGAGGGTCCGGGCGACGTCGGCGGGTGCGGGCAGCACGTACGCCGGCTTCAGCTGCGCCCAGACGGCAAGCTGCCAGACCGCGAGCACGGACAGGCCGCCGACCAGCGGTGGCAGCGCCGACCGGAGACAGCGGCGCAGCACCGGGATCCGCCGCCGAGCCGACCGCCGGCCGAGCGCGTCGAGCCCCGCCTCCAGCGAGCGCAGGTCGGGGGACTGGTCGGGTCGCGCGGCGACTACCGGGTCAGTCGCCGGCATGGCGGCTGATCTCCTCGCGCAGGCGATCGGTGATCGTCACGGCGAGCGCCGCAACCTCGGGTGCCTCGATCCGCCGCGGGTGCGGGATTGACACGGCGTACTCCTGCGCGACCCGGCCCGGTCGGGACGAGAGCAGGACCACCCGCTGGGCCAGCCGGACCGCCTCCCGGACGTTGTGGGTGACGAAGACGACGGTCAGCCCGACCTCCTGCCAGAGCCGGATCAGCTCCTCGTGCAACACGTCGCGAGTGATCGCGTCCAGCGCCCCGAACGGCTCGTCCATCAGCAACACCGGCCGCTCCTGAGCGAGTGCGCGGGCTATCGCGACCCGCTGACGCATGCCGCCGGAGAGCTCGTGCACCCGCGCTCGGCCAACTCCCTCCAGCCGCACCAGCGCGAGCAGCCGGTCCGCCTCGCCCCGGCGCTCCCGACGAGGTACGCCGCGCAGCCGCAGCGCCAGCTCGACGTTCTGCCCGGCGGACAGCCAGGGGAACAGCGCCGACTCCTGGAACATCAGCGCCGCCCGACCACCGATGACGTCGATGGAGCCGGCGGTGACCGGCTCCAGCCCGGCCACCAGCGAGAGCAGGGTGGACTTGCCGCAGCCGGACGCCCCGAGCAGGCAGACAAACTCGCCGGCCGCCACGTCCAGGCTGACGTCGTCGAGGACGGTGGGCGCGGCTGGTCCGCCGTACCGCGCAGAGACGTGCCGGAGGCGGACCGCGGCCGGCGCCGGCGCCACGACCGGGGTAGCCGGCGTGTCGAGATCGAGAACTGTCACGTCGTCACTTCCCCAGGCCGGCGTTGCTCACTGGTGGGCTCACTGGTGGGCTCACAGCTGGTCGACCGGCCGCTGCCAGCGCCGCGGTGAGCGCTCGCAGGTCGTAGATGCCGTGCAGGTCGGTCTTGGGCAGCAGCCCGATGTCCGTCGCGTGTCTCGCCGAGCTGTCCAGCGAGCTCGCCACCGGGTCGTCGGTGATCTCTACACCGGCGAAGGCCCGCTCCATCACCGCCGGCTTCAGTCCCTTGCCGGTGAGCCGGACCAGCTCGTCCTGCACCACCTGCTGGGCCGCCGGGCGGTTGGCGTTGATCCAGCCGCTGGTCTCCACCTGGGCGTCGAGCAGTGCCCGCACCGTGGCCGGGTGCTGCCGCAGGAACTTCGTCGACACCAGCAGGTTGGTGGTGACGAACCGGCCGCTGGGCCACAGGTCGCGCTCGTCGACGAGCACCGACCCGCCGCCCTCGAGGACGAGCCGGGAGGCCCACGGTTCCGGCAGCCAGCCGCCATCGACCTTGCCGTCGGCAAAGAGCTGCAGGGTGGTCGCGTTGTCGTTCGGCGCGACGGTCACGTCACCGCCGCCACTCGGCGAGGTGCGCAGCCCGTGCTCGGCCAGCCAGGCGCGCAGCGCTACGTCCTGGGTGCCGCCGAGCTGCGGCGTGGCCAAGGTCTTGCCGCGCAGCTGCTCGGCGCTGCTGATCCCCGGCTTGACCACCAGCGCGGCACCGCCCGAGGTGGCACCGGCGACGATGCGTACGGCGGCGCCTTTGGTCCTAGTGAACGCGTTGATCGCCGGGTTGGGGCCGACGTAGGCGGCGTCCAGACTGCCGGCCAGCAGGGCCTCCACGGCGGCCGGACCGGCGTTGAAGATCTGGGTCTCGAGCCTGGTAGCGCCGAGGTGGGCGGCGTAGGTGCCGCGGGCAACGCCGACGACCGGCGTCGCGTGGGTGACGTTGGCGAAGTAGCCCAGCCGCAGCGTTACTGCCGCGCCGATGTCCGCGACCGCCGCCGACCCGGCTGGGGAGCTGGTGCAACCAGCGACCAGGGCCAGTACGGCGGTGGCGACGATCGCGGCGATGGTGCGCGCCGTGGCACCGGACCGGCGTCCGTTCCGGGCGTGGTTGTCGATCATGACGCTCTCGCCACCATGCCGGCACCGGCGGTGGTGCCGGTGGCGTCGTCGATCAGCAGGAAGCCGCCGGTCACCCGGTTGTCGGCGTAGTCGTCCACGACCACCGGAGCGGCCGTTCGCAGGCTGATACGGCCGATGTCATTGAGCCCCAGCTCGGTGGCGTCGGCCTCGGTGAACGAGCGGACGTCGATCCGGCTGTTCAGCGAGCGGACCACCGCCCGCACGGTCCGGGTGGTCGACTTCACCCGCACCCGGGCGCCCGGCCGCAGCGGGGCGGACTGCATCCAGCAGATGGTGCCGGCCAGGTCCTGGGTCACCCGTGGCGACCGGCCGGAGCCGACCAGCACGTCGCCCCGGGCGACGTCGATGTCGTCGGCCAGGCGCACGGTCACCGCCATCCGGGCGACGGCCTCGTCCACCGGGCCGTCGAAGGTGTCGATGGCGCGCACCGTCGTGCGAAGCCCAGAGGGCAGCACGGTCACCGGGTCGCCGACGCGCAGTACGCCGGAAGCCACCGAGCCGGCGTAGCCGCGGTAGTCCGGGTACGCCGGGGACTGCGGGCGGATCACGTACTGCACCGGCAGCCGGGTGTCGGCCGGGTTGGTGTCGGCCGCGACGGTGACGCTCTCCAGGTGTTCGAGCAGCGCCGGCCCGCCGTACCAGGGCGTGCGGGCGGAGGGGTGGACAACGTTGTCCCCGTGCAGCGCGCTGACCGGGATCGCCGTCACCTCGGGCAGTCCCAGCCGGCTCGCGACCGCGGCGAACTCCGCGGCAATGCCCACGTACACCTCGGCGTCGAAGTCGACCAGGTCGACCTTGTTGACGCAGAGCACGACGTGCGGCACCCGCAGCAGGGCGGCCAGGAAGGCGTGCCGGCGGCTCTGCTCGGTCAGGCCGCGCCGGGCGTCCACCAGCACGATCGCGACGTCCGCTGTCGACGCACCAGTGACCATGTTTCGGGTGTACTGCACGTGGCCGGGCGTGTCCGCCAGGATGAACGACCGCACCGGGGTGGAGAAGTAGCGGTAGGCGACGTCGATGGTGATGCCCTGCTCGCGTTCGGCCCGCAGGCCGTCGGTGAGCAGCGCGAGGTTGGTCTGCTCGTCACCGCGTTCGGCGCTGGTCCGCTCGACCGCGGCGAGGGTGTCGGCCAACACCGACTTGGAGTCGTAGAGCAGCCGGCCGAGCAGCGTGCTCTTGCCGTCGTCGACCGCGCCCGCGGTGGCGATCCGCAGCAGCTCCATCAGAAGTAGCCCTCCCGCTTGCGGTCTTCCATCGCCGCCTCGCTGGCCCGGTCGTCGGCTCGGGTGGCGCCGCGTTCGGTGATTCGGGTGGCGGCGATCTCGATGGCCACCTCTGCGGGCGTCCGCGCGGTCGAGGAGACCGCGCCGGTGCAGGACATGTCGCCCACAGTGCGGAACCGGACGGTGCGCTCGCGCACCGGCTCGTCGGCCCGCGGCCGCGACCCCTCGCCGGGGCAGAGCAGCATTCCGGCGCGCTCGAACACCTCCCGGCGGTGCGCGTAGTAGATGTCGGGGAGCTCCAACGACTCCCCGGCGACGTAGCGCCAGACGTCGAGCTCGGTCCAGTTGGACATCGGAAACACCCGGACGTGCTCACCGGGGGAGTGCCGAGCGTTGTAGAGGTTCCACAATTCCGGCCGCTGGTTGCGCGGCTCCCACTGGCCGAACTCGTCCCGCACGCTGACGACGCGCTCCTTGGCCCGCGCCTTCTCCTCGTCCCGGCGGGCCCCGCCGAAGACCGCGTCGTAGCCGTTCGCGGCGATGGCGTCGAGCAGCGTCACCGTCTGCAGCGGGTTTCGCGATGCACCCGGGCGGTCGACGACCCGACCGGCGTCGATGGAGTCCTGCACGGCGGCCACCACCAGTCGCAGCCCCAGCCGGGCGACCAAGGCGTCGCGGAAGGCCAGCACCTCGGGGAAGTTGTGGCCGGTGTCGACGTGCAGCAGCGGGAACGGCACCGGCGCCGGCCAGAACGCCTTGCGCGCCAGGTGCAGCAGTACGGCGGAGTCCTTGCCGCCGGAAAACAGCAGCACCGGTCGGGCCGACTCGGCGACGACCTCCCGGATGACGTGCACCGCCTCGGACTCCAGCACGTCGAGGTGCGACAGCCGCCGCCCAGACAGCGCTTCGGCGGGGACCGGCTCGACGGCGGTGAGCAGCCCGGTCACGCCAACCCCCATCCGGTCAACGCCGCGTGCAGGGATGCCACCGACGCGGCCGCGGTCTGCTGGTGCGCGGGCAGCCGCAGTTCCGGCGCCGCCGGCGCCTCGTACGGGTCGTCCACCCCGGTCAGGCCGCGCAGCTCGCCGGCGCGCTGCCGGGCGTAGAGACCCTTGACGTCGCGGTCGCCGCAGACCTCGGTCGGCGTGGTCACGTGCACCTCCACGAACGGCGTCCCGGTGCTGGAGTGCTCGGCGCGCACGGCCGCCCGCGCCCCGGCGTACGGCGACACGACCGCGACCAGCACCAGGACGCCGTTGCGGGCCAGCAGGTGGGCGACGTGGCCGATCCGGCGGACGTTCTCGTCCCGGTCGGCGCGGCTGAAGCCGAGGTCAGCGCAGAGGTGGGTGCGGACGGTGTCGCCGTCGAGCACCTCCACCCGCCGGCCGGCGGCGCGCAGGCGGCCGGCCGCAGCCAGCGCGATGGTGGACTTGCCGGCGCTGGGCAGGCCGGTCAGCCAGATAGTGGCGCCGGTGGCCGGCACCGTGTTGACCGGGGGACTGTCGATTGGGGGACCGTCAACCGGGGATGTCCGGGCCGGCACGGGGCGCTGGTCGAGCGCGGGCACGAGGGACCTCTCGTCGGCACGTACGGGGACGGAACGGCGAAGTCGGAAGCGCCAACTGCCCGACGAAGGCCACTGGTGTGGGCGCACGACAACGTGCGCCGACGGTGGACGCGAGGGTCAGGCTGGCGGCGCGGTACGCCGCGGGGCTACCGAACCGAGATGGTCGGTAGACAGACCGCGCTGGATACCCGCTGCAGGTCGACATGCAGCCGGGCGACCAAGGCCACGGTCGGAGTCATGGTTGCGAAGGCTGACACACCGCCGTACCGCTGTCGAATCCGGGGCGGCATCCCACCGCGCGCCGCTGCAGTCACTGGTGGCGTCACAGGTGCAGACCGCACTCGGTCTTGGCCGCGCCGGCCCACCGGCCGCTGCGCGGGTCGGAGCCTGGGGCTACCGCGTGGGTGCACGGCGCGCAGCCGATGGAGCCATAGCCGGCGGACAGCAGCGGGTTGACCAGCACGCCGTGCTCGGCGATGTAGTCCTCGACGTCGGCGGCGGTCCAGGCTGCCAGCGGGTTCACCTTCACCTTGCCCCGCTTGGCATCCCAGTCCACGACCCGGACGTCGCGCCGGGTCGCCGCCTCGTCCCGGCGGATGCCCGACGCCCAGGCGACGTACGGCGCCAATGCCCGCTCCAGCGGCTCGACTTTGCGCAGCGCGCAGCAGCGGTCCGGGTCTCGTTCGTGCAGCCGGGGACCGAGCTCGGCGTCCTGCTCGGCCACGGTCAATGCCGGGGTGATGGTGATGACCTCGACCGGATAGATCGCCGCGACCGCATCCCGAGTGCCGATCGTCTCGGCGAAGTGGTAGCCGGTGTCGAGAAAGACCACCGGTACGTCGGGGCGAAGCCGCGATGTCATGTGCACCAGCACGGCATCCGCCATCGACGAGGCGATGGCCAGCCGGGGATGCCAGCGGTCCAGCGCCCAGCCGAGGATCTCCGGCGGCGTCGCGCTGTCGAGGTCGCGACCGGCCCTCAAAGCGACGGCCCTCAGCTGTTCCGGAGCCGATGAGGGCCTGGCGACGGTCGCGGTTTGCGGCCGAGCGGTTGGGCGCACAGTCATCGAGTCTGTCATGCTTGTCCACCATGACCGGGTCCGTGCTGGTGCGCCCGCTGCTCGTGCAGCGACGCCACGTCGACCTGCAGCGCGTCATCAGCGCGGGTTGTCCGTCCGCCCGCTGACCATTCGGCGCTCCGCTGTTGAGTCGCTGGGCCGTAGTCCCCGCCGCGCGCGTCGCCGTACCAGAATCCCGAGCTGACAGGACTTCTCATGCCTTCGACCGGGCAGGGCCAGTGGGCCCTGGGTCACCGCGAGCCGTTGAACGCCAACGAGCGGATGAAGCGGGACGACGACGGCCTCGCCGTCCGGGCGCGCATCCTCGACATCTACTCCCGTCGCGGCTTCGACTCGATCGACCCCGCCGACCTGCGCGGGCGGTTCCGGTGGTGGGGGCTCTACACGCAGCGGCGCGCCGGCATCGACGGCGGGCGCACCGCGGTGCTCGAGCCCGAAGAGTTGGAAGACGAATTCTTCATGCTCCGGGTGCGCATTCCCGGTGGTCAGCTGTCCACCGCCCAGCTGCGGGTCATCGCTGACATCGCCACTCGCTTCGGCCGCGACGTCGCGGACGTCACCGACCGGCAGAACGTCCAGCTGCACTGGATCCGGATCGAGGACGTGCCAGCGATCTGGACGGCGCTGGAGGCGGTCGGGCTGTCCACCACCGAGGCCTGCGGCGACACCCCACGCAACATGCTCGGCTGCCCGCTGGCCGGCATCGACGCCGCCGAGGTGCTCGACGCCACCGCGCCGCTGCTCGCCACCGAGCATCGCTACGTCGGCGACCCGGCGTTCTCCAACCTGCCGCGCAAATTCAAGACGGCGATGTCTGGTTGCGCCAACCAGTGCACGGCCCACGAGATCAACGACGTGTCCTTCGTCGGGGTGCTCGGCCCGGACGGCGTACCGGGCTTCGACCTCTGGGTCGGCGGCGGGCTGTCCACCAACCCCAAGCTCGCGGTGCGGCTAGGCGCCTTCGTGGAGCCGACGCGGGTGCCGGCGGTTTGGGCCGGCGTCACCAGCGTCTTTCGGGACTATGGCTACCGGCGCTCGCGCAACCGCGCTCGGCTCAAGTTCCTGGTTGCCGACTGGGGGCCGCAGCGTTTCCGCGAGGTGCTGGAGAAGGAGTACCTGAAGTCTGCCCTGTCGGACGGTTCGGCGCCCGACCCGCCACGGTCGGGCAACCGGGACCACGTCGGCGTGCACCGCCAGGTCGACGGCCGGTACTACGTCGGCTTCGCCGCCCGGGCCGGCCGGACGTCGGGCACTCAGCTCCGAGGTGTGGCCGACCTGGCCGAGAGCCACGGCAGCGCCCGGGTGCGGGCCACCGCTGAGCAGAAGCTGGTCATCCTCGACGTAGGTGAGGACCGAGTGAAGCCGCTGGTCGACGGGCTGGAGGCGGCCGACCTGCGGGTGCGGCCCAGCGTCTTCCGCCGCGGGACGATGGCCTGCACCGGCATCGAGTTCTGCAAGCTGGCGATCGTGGAGACCAAGGGCCGCGCCGACTGGCTCTACCGCGAGCTCGAGCAGCGGTTGCCGGAGTTCACCGAGCCGATCGGCATCAACCTCAACGGCTGCCCGAACGCCTGCGCGCGATTCCAGCTTGCTGACATCGGGCTGAAGGGCTCGATCGTGCGCGACCGCGGCGGCCGGCAGGTCGAGGGCTTCCAGGTGCACCTCGGCGGCCACTACGGCGTCGACGCCGGCCTCGGGCGCAAGCTGCGCGGGCTCAAGGTGACCGCGGACGAACTGCCCGACTACGTCGAGCGGGTGCTGCGCCGCTACACCGCCGACCGGGCGGAGGCCGAGACCTTCGCCACCTGGGTAGCCCGGGCGTCCGAGGACCAGCTTACGTGACGGTGCCGACGTGACGGCCCCGACCGGGCGGGCGGTTCCCTTCTACTGCCCGTACTGCGGCGAGGAGGACATCGAGCCGGACGGCGACGAGCCGGGCCGGTTCGCCTGCAACTCCTGCACCCGGCACTTCCTGCTGCGGTTCGTTGGTCTGCTGCGGTTCGTTGGTCAAGGTGTTCGCCCGGTCCAGGAGAGCTGACGCAGACCCAGGCCTGCTTGCGGCGACGTCCAGCGGCCACCTGCCCGAGGGGGCGGCCAGCACGGTGCCGCGACATGGGGGTCGGTTGGCTGTGTCAGTACGGCGTGAACGCCACCGCCGCGGTGTTCGACGGGAGCCTCATCGCCCAACGACCTCGATGGCCTGCTCGCGATCGACCAACACGAACAAGCGCCGACCGCAGCGGC
>Ga0209747_1000797_pt1 | contig 17195 bp, 15 predicted proteins | sample BarGraNGADG00311_FD_184498 | JGI IMG/M metagenome (GOLD analysis project Ga0209747, IMG submission 184498) | Arctic peat soil microbial communities from Barrow, Alaska - Barrow Graham LP Ref core NGADG0011-311 (SPAdes) (version 2) | ecosystem: Environmental > Terrestrial > Soil > Wetlands > Peat...
TCCTTGGACATCTCGACGAACATGTTGGGCTGCATCTCGGCCAGCCACGGCATGTTGCGCGTCATGGTCCCCGACTGGAAGTGCTCGGTCACGCGGGAGATACCGCAGATGATCGGGTACTTCGGGTCACCGACGGTCGCCAGCTTGTCCATCTCGGAGCTCCATTTCGTCACCACAGGACTGTTCTGGCTCCCGTTCATCGCGTTGTTGAACTTGCTCTCCACGGGCTCGTAGTGCTCGGGGAAAGGTCCGTCCACCATGCCGCCAGCGGGTGCGAAGAACCATCCCATGCCGAAGTTCAGCATGATGAACGGGTTCGCCGCGGAGACGGCGGGAGGAACAGGCGGGCTGCCCGGCTTGGTTGCGTCGACGTAAGAGAAGTCGGGAACGTCAACGTTCACCCACTTGGCTCCGTCCCACTTGACAAGGTTCTTCTCGGGTACCCAGGGCTGACCCGCGACGTCCGCCGAGCAGCGGTTGTACACGACTCGCCGGTTGACCGGCCAGCACCATGCCCACCCCGGGTAGATCGCGACGTTGCCCTTGTCTTCGTTGTTGGTACGCTTGGCAAGGTTCCCGCCGGTCTTCGCGAAGCTAGCGAGCGCCGCGGCCTTCTTGACGGGATCGGGGTCCGTCACCCCGGGATAGTCGGCCTGCTCGGGGTAAACACCCGAGTATACCCAGTTGCCGCAGGCGGTGGAGCCGTCGGCAGCAAGGACCGTGAAGTTCTTGAGCCTCTTCTTGGTGGCCCAGTTAAAGCCGTTCATCTCGGCCAGGACCTGCTCCAGGCTCACCTTGTCCCCGTACGGCCAGTACAGGTTGATCACGCCTTCGCGGTTGGGCGCCTGCGCGTCGGCCTTGTACAGCTCGAGCAGTTTCTTCTGGATCGCGCTCATGATGTCCGCGTCAGGCTTGGCGTTACCCTTCGGCTCCGCTGTCTTGTAGAACCACTGGACCACGCGCCCCGTGTTGGCGAAAGTCCCCTCGTACTCACCGTTTGCGGCCGCCGGGAGCGAGAACACCTCGGTCTTGATCGCACCGGGGTTCGCACCGGGCCGCCTCCAGAAGTTCGGGGTCTCCGTATCGAATATCTCCGATACGACCATCCAGTCGAGCTTATCCATGGCCGCGCACTCCATATCGGAGTTCGGCCCCCCGACCGCGGGGTTCTGCCCAATTACGAACAGCCCCTTGAGCGTACCCGCGTACATGGCCTCGAAGAGCGCGATGTGCGTGTAGTTGACGCCGTCCTTGACCCTCGGGAACCAGACGTAACCGAACTGGTTCTCGGGCTTGGCGCTGTCACCGTACATCGCCTTGAAATAACTCGCCATGAACTTGGGCGTGTTGCTCCAGTAGGCCGTTCCAACCGACTTGAGCCTCGCCTGGTTGTATGCGTCCAGCGTCGGGTTCTTGGCGCTGTTGGGCATCGGGTTGTAGCCTGTCAGCAGGTGCGACAGGAGGCCCTGGTCGGTCGAGCCCTGGACATTCGCGCAACCTCGCAGGGCCGCGATCCCTCCACCGGGCACTCCAACGTTGCCCAGTATGAGCTGCAGCATCGCGAAGGTGCGGATGTTCTGCGACCCGTAACTGTGCTGGGTGAGTCCCATGGCATAAAGGAGGACGCCGCTCTTGCCGCGCTGGTAGGTCGAGCAATAAGCCTTCGCTACCTCCTCGAACTTCGCCTTGGGAATGCCGCAGATGTTCTCAACAGCCTCAGGTGTGTAGCGGCTGTAATGCTTGATCATCAGCTGCCAGACGGTCTGGGGGTTCTGCAGGGTCGGGTCCTTCAGCGGCTTGCCGTCCGGGCCCATCTGGTAAGCCCAGGTCGCCGGGTCGTACTTGACTTTCTTCTTGCCCGTCTTCGGATCCACGGTCTCTTTGTAACCTGAGAACTGGCCCGTCTTCGGGTCGAAGCTGTATTTCGGGTCGATCAGGCATGACGCCTGCGTGTAGTTGTTCACGAAATCATAGTTGACCATGTTGTTCTTTATCGCATAGGTGATCAGTGCTCCGAAGAACACGATGTCCGTGCCAGGCCTCGTCTGCGCAAAGATGTTGGCCTTTGACGCGGTGCGCGTAAAGCGAGGATCGACGACTATCAGAGTAGCGGGATCCTTTTCCCTGTGAAGTGCTTGTTCGATCCACTTGAACGTGATCGGGTGGTTTTCAGCTGCGTTGGATCCACAGACCATGAAGGCATCGCTCATCTTCAAGTCCTGGACCTGGTTGGTCATGACACCGCGTCCGTACGTGTTCCCCAAACTGGAGACAGATGGACCGTGTCACAAACGGGCGTGGTGCTCGATGTACACCACGCCGAGAGAGCGGAAGAGCTTCTGATAGAGGTATGCGCCCTCGTTAGAAAGCTCGGCGCTCCCGAGAGTTCCGATGGCCTCGGTGCGGTTGGCCGGGACCTTCTGCCCCGTGGGTTTGCCGTCGGCACCGATGATGTCGTCTTCTTTGATCCAGGCGGCGTCCCTGGTGGCCTTGATCTTCTTGGCGATCCTGGTGAAGGCGTCGTCCCAGGAGATCTCGGTCCAGCCTGACGCGCCGGGTGCGCGATAGCGTGGCTTTTGCAGCCTCTCCTGATTCACCTTGCCATCGACGTAAGACTTCTGGATGAGCGCGGCGCCCTTGCTGCAAAGCGTCCCGAAGTTGATGGCACAGTCAGGGTTGCCTTCAACGTTCACGACGTGGTTCTGGCCGCCTTTTTCCTCTGTGGCAACGAGAGTCCCGCAGCCGACAGCACAGAAGGAGCACACGCCAGTAGTCTCTTTGGCCTTGATGATTCGAAGAGGTGCTTTTGCCGCGCGCGTCGGCATCTTGAAGCCAAGATTTACAAGAGCTGCGGCACTTAGGCCAGTGCCGGACAGCTTCAGGAAATCCCTACGCGTAAGTTCCATATCCCCCCTCACTTTCTCAATTTTACATATCCTACACATCAATCACTGACAGAAACCGTCAGTCATCACTGAAAAAGGCTACAATCCACCCCCTTCAAGGCTTCTTCCATCCCAGTGAATTGACTACAAAAACAAGTATTATTTGCGTTCTATAGCCAGCCCTACGCAGGAATCAGGTCCTCCTGCTTCGCGGCAATGTCCACGTACGCCGTGACGATGTTCTCGAACGGCAACATCAGATTTTCGTCACCGTCCCGCGCATCTATCGTCTTGACGTATTTCCGGCAAGACTTACAATAATTCGCTCGCCTCGCCCTGTCGCCCTCCAGGTAGAGGAAATCAAGTGATCCCTGCGATTTGTCGCAGAACGGGCAGCCAGTCCTCTGTATATTCCATAATGTGTGGCAGAACGAGCACTCAACGACCCACAGACCGTCATCCTCGCGAAACTTTCCAATGAGTGGAGCGCCACCACACACGGGGCAATAGCCCCGCTGCCAAAGGGACTGGTCAATCCCTGCCGCCAGAATCCTACCACAAATACGGTAGAATGGCGCAAGCCCTTCCCACAACAAGTCCCTCAGCAGTTCCAGGTCCTCCTCCGAGGCCCCTCCGGATGGCTCGAATCGGAGGTCTTTTCCCTCAAGCACAGCGTCTCTGGTCTGGTCAACGCGCTCGTCGCTGAGCCCTTTCCAGGCAAGCAGTTCCTCTGCGAGCTTGAACCCGCCGGGAGTGTTTACACCCACCGCCTGACAGATGTCTGTCATCACGCGCCTGTAGGCCGGGCCGTCGATCTCGAGCGCCAGGGGATCAAGGAGGGGCTCCCCGGAGACGAGCCTCGACTCGCGCTCCTCGTCGCTGAGCGGCTCGAGAGGGCACGAGGCGGTCTCGAGGGCTGATTGCTGTGCTTCCATGATCCCGCCGTACATGCGGAGCACGTCGGCATAGTCAGGGTAGAGGCGGACATATTCGTCGACGGCAAGTCGGACGGCGTCGCATCCGGGGTCTATCGTCTCGATGATCAAATTTCTCTCCTTCAAGCGGGCGATCAGGACTTGAGCCCGATCAGGACACGGACAGGTCAGAACCACAGACGTTCTCTTGCTGGCAGAAGGCGATACTAGCTCGCTGACTCAGACGCAGATGACTCGGCCTCGGCAAGCTCCAGTTCGGCGGCGGCATTCTTCTTTCTTCGCACAGTGAACTTCGCGATGATGATGCTCAGAATGTAGAGGCCCATCATCGGTATGGCCACGAGCGTCATCGTGACCGGACTCCAGTCAGGCGTGATTACCGAAGCCACCACCAGGATTATCAATATCGCCCATCGCCACTGCTTCTGTAGCTGCTCGGGCGTGACAACCCCGAGGGCGACCAGGAACCAGATGAAGACGGGCGTCTCGAAGGAGACTCCGATCCCGATCATGAACCAGCCCATGAAAGTCACATACTGGCTCGCCGAAAGCACCGGATTCATCTGGCTTCCCGCAACGTTGAACAGCCACCTGATTCCAGGTGGCATGATGACCTTGTAGCCAAAGAACACGCCGACGACAAAGAACGCGCAGATCATCACCATGACTATGACCGCGTAGTTGCGCTCCTTCTCCTTCAGCGCGGGCGATACAAAAGAGAGTATCTCGAAGAGGATCACCGGCATCGCGAGCAATATGCCACCGAAGAGTGCAAGCTTAAATCTTACGAGGAACGGCTCCATCGGGCTCATGTAATTGAGCGTGACGGTGCCGGCCGGCGCTTTGAGGACGGCGAGTATGTCCCATGCAAACAGCCAGGCAACGGCAAACGCCAACACGAGGGCGATTGCGCAAACGATTATCCTGCGACGGAGCTCCTCCAGGTGGTGGAGGTAGCTCATGCTGGGGGACGCCAAACTGAGCTCCCGTCCGGGGGTTTACTCCTTCTGCTGCGGCGTGGAGTCGGACCCGTCAATGCTCTTCGTTACCTCTTCCTGGACTTTATCGGTTGAGTCCCGGAAAGCGCGCAACGCCTGGCCTACTGACTGCCCTACCTTGGGAAGGCGCGATGGCCCGAAGATCACCAGCGCGATGATCAGGATGACGATCAGTTCCGTCGGCCCGAGTCCAAACATCTAAGAACCCCTTTGTATTGAGATCGAAAGGACACCCCTGGTCTCTTGATGTTAAGGGTGGCCTCCACCACTGTCAATGATACACGATACCCCGCCGGATTCCTGCGGGAAGCCTGGCGGATCAAGCCCGGTAGTACACGAAATCGGCCAGTTGTTTGAGGTTCCTGCACTCGGTGACCTCGTTGCAGTGGCCCTCGTATGCGCCGATTATGCTGTCACCCGTATCCCACCTGTCGCGAGGCTCAGGATTGAGCCAGAAGACCTTACGCGCGCTTGCGCTGATGCGCTCGAGAGCGTCGGACCTGGGGTCCCTGGCATTGTTCCTGGCATCCGAGAGGATGAGCACTGTCGCTCGCGGTCCGAGACCCGAGGAGTACTCTCGGTTGAACATCTCCAGGACGCGGCCGATGTCGCTGTGCCCGTCTCCATCCACGACGTGGGCTTCACGGTAGACCTGGTCGACAGCCTCGTCGATGTCGAACCGGTCAAAGCACGAGGTGACCTCGTCGATCCTGTCGATGAACGCGAAGCTGCGCACGGCCTTGAACTGCTGATGCAGGCTGTAGACCAGTTGCAGGGTGAAGGTGCTGAAGGTGCGGACAGACCCGGACACGTCGCACAGTATCCACATCTCGGGCTTCGACGGGACGCGCTTCTTGAACTTGACGTCAATGGGAACGCCACCGGTCGAGATGCTGTGCCGGAGGGTGTTGCGGATGTCCACGCGCCCGCGCCGTCCCGCGCTCTGGCGCCTCGCGATCCGGGCGGCGAGCTTGCGGGCAAGGGCGGGCAGGACGCGGCGCATATCCTCTACCTGGCGCAGCGAGGCGTTGATGAACTCGACCTCTTCAGGCCTTAGCGGCGGCCGGTCGCGTCGGCGGGCGGCCTCTATACCGCGCTCGCGGGCGATGAGACGCCTTATCTCGCGCTCGAAAGCTCTGCGGAATACCTGGACACGCTCCCTGACCTGTTCGGCCGCCAGGACCGGAGGCACGTCCGCGCCGGTCCCACCTTCCGAGGCGAGACGCTCCAGGTCCGCTGTCATGCTCGAAAACTCGAGCATCTCCATGCCCTTGAAGACGTAGTAGCCCGAGCCCGCCATAACGGCAAGCGGACGCGAGCCTCCACCGAACCCGCCTTCCATCTGGCCCACTGCCGCCGCGGCCATGCGCGCCAGCGCCGCGATGTCTTCGGCGCTTCCGGCTGCAAGGGCCTGGCGCAGCATCTCTGTGATGTCATCTGCTTCAGGCAGGTGGGGCGCCTGGGTCGGATCGTCTTCGTCGGACTCCATGGGCTGCGCCATCAGCGCGTCGGCACCGGCGAAGAACTCGTCGAAAAGCGCGTCGAAAACCGGAAAATCCGACTCGTTCTTTACCAGCGTGGCGCTGAGCGAATTCTTGAACATCTCCATGCTGTCGAGCGGCACGACCTTCAAGGCTTCGAATGCGTCCATGCTCTCAGCGATGGAGACCTGGAGGCCGGCATCCCTCAGCTTTTCTATGAAGATAAGGACTTTCTCGTCAACTGGCATAGGTACTGCGCGTGTCTACTGGCCCGCCTGCCGCGCGACAGACCGGAGGTTCGCCTGGACTTTCTCGAGGTCCTTCTGCTCTTTCACGAGGAGACTCAAAGTGCTCGCCAGAAGAGCCTCGTCAATGCTGTCGCTCCCGATGACCTTAATCGCTGAAGCCCAGTCGAGGGTCTCAGAGATGCTCGGCACTTTCTTGAGGTCCATCTGCCTGATGTAGCGGACGACCGCCAGTATGCGCATTGCGAGCGTGTCTGCAATGCCCGGGACGCGCAGCCTGATGATTTCGAGCTCGCGTGCCTGGTCGGGAAAATCTATAAAGAGATAGAGGCACCGCCTGCGGAGCGCCTCCGACAAGTCTCGCGTGCGGTTGGACGTGAGGACCACAAAGGGCATATTTTTTGCGCTGACAGTGCCCAGCTCCGGCACTGATACCTGGAAGTCGCTCAGGATCTCCAGGAGGAAGGCCTCGAATTCCACGTCGGCCTTGTCGACCTCGTCCACCAGGAGGACCACGCGGTTTTCGCTCGTGATCGCCTTGAGCAGGGGCCTCGGCAGGAGGAACTCCTCGCTGAACAGGTCGTCCTCGAGATCCTCCCACGAGACTCCCGATCCGGAATCGGCCTGGATCCGCAGGAGTTGCTTCTTGTAGTTCCACTCGTAGAGCGCCTTGGCTTCGTCAAGTCCTTCGTAGCACTGCAGGCGTATCAGCGGAAAGCCGCTGTAACGGCTGTAAGCTTTTGCGAGGTCGGTCTTCCCGACGCCCGCCGGGCCCTCAGTCAGGATCGGCTTGCCCAGCCTGTCGGCGAGGAACAGCGCGGTCGCGATGCTGTCGTCGCAGAGGTAGTCAGCAACCTTCATGCCGGATTTGATGTCGCCAATTGCGGCAGAACCGATCTCCGTGCTAGCCATTCAATCTCCACCTTCATCAGCCTGAGTTGCTTCCGCAGTGCCCTCTTCCACACCGAGGGCCTTCTTTCCCGCCTCTAAGAGCGAGGCCAGCTCGCCGACGCGGTAGGCGAGCGAGCGCGCCGAAGCCATGCCAAGCGGGTCGATTTTGACTAGCAGGTGGTCGCCCCTTATGGTGCGCCCCTTGCCGTCGAGGCTCGAAAAACCTGAGCCGCCGTATACGCCGAGGTCCGGCGAAGCGGGGACCATGCCCAGGACCTGGAAAGCCGTGTTCAGTGTTATCAGCGTAAGCTCGATGCCGGCGTTGCGGAACCAGGAGACCGCGAGGGCGCCGCCGACCTTGTTGCGGAGCATCCCGCGGGTCAAATTGCCGTGAACGAAGACCCGCAGCCTGTCGATGAAATCCGCCGTAGTCCCCGACAGCCTTCCGAAATGGACGGGCGAGGCCACGATCATGCCGGACGCCGCGAGGAGCTCTGAGTAGATGAAGTCCATGCCGTCCTTCTGCTTGCAGCATCGCCCCGGCTCTTGCTTCTTCATGCACCAGTTGCACTGGCGGCAGGGGCCGATCTCCATCTCGTCGAGGTCGAACCTCGCCACGTCGAAGCGTTCGTCATCTGCGTATTCGAGCAGGGCGTTGTCAAGCAGTGCGCTGACGTTGCCCGCGCCGATAAGGCTTCCATTGACAGCGACGATCTTCAAAAGAGTGCTCCCTCCAGGAGGATCAGTATCCGAGCTCGCGGAGCCGGCTGTCCGGGAGGCCGAAGTGGTGGGCGATCTCGTGCAGGACAACTTCGCGCACCATGTCTCCGAGGTCTCTGCCGGTCTGCTTCGCGTACTGCTCGATCGTCTCTTGATATATGGTTATGTTATCAGGAAGGACAAGCGAGTATCCGAAGCCGCGGCTCACCGGAGGGACCCCGTGGTAGAGGCCCAGCAGGGTGCTACCGCTGCCGATGCCCATCTTGTCGAGGTCGGACTGGCTCGGCCGGTCCTCGACGACGACGCCGATGTTGCCTTCCTCGAGAGCGCGAGCAAAGTCCTCCGGCAGCCCTTCGATCCCGCTTTCTACCATGTCCTCAAACGCGGCGCGGTTCATCACTGACCGGCGAGGAACGGGTTCGTCTTTTTCTCCCAGCCGACTGTCGTCGTGCCCATGTGGCCGGGGTAGATCTTCGTCTCGGGATCGAGGGTGAAGACATGCTCGCGGACCGAACGGAGCAAGGCGTCGAAGTCCCCGCCGGGAAAGTCGGTGCGGCCTATCGAGCCTCGGAAAACCAGGTCACCGTCGAACAAGGCGTCGTCGACCAGGAAGCTCGTGCTTCCGGGCGAGTGGCCCGGCGTGTGCAGGACCTTGATGTGGAGGCCGGCTATATCGAGCTCCTGGCCGCCCGCAAGCGGCTTGATGTCTTCGGGCTTCTTGAGGTCCTCGATGCCCATCATCGCCAGCATCATCTGCGGCATCATCTCGACCGCCGCTATCTCGGTCTCGTGCAGGTATACGTCAGCCCCGGTCGCCTCAGCGAGGTCCGCGACGCCGGCGATGTGGTCCGGGTGCGCGTGCGTGATGAGTATCGCGTCTAGCTGCAGGCCTCCGCTCTCGAGGAATTCGAGGATCATAGCAGTCGACAAGCCCGCGTCGATGAGCACGGCCTCTTTGCTGTCCTCTACCCAGATAAGGTAACTGTTGGTGCCGAACGACAGGTCGGTAAAAGTCTCTATGTTCATGCGGTATTCCTCCTGGTTTTCTCGCCAGAACAGTATAGCAGAGGCCTTTTGAGGCAACCGCCGTCGCGAGCGACGGGCTGAGGAGGCCTCGCCCCTGTCGAGCAGGCGTGCGATCCGTTCTGCCGAGGCGCCTGACCCTGAATGCAACAAGAATGCAAGACTTTCAGGTTTGACCCTTATTGCAGGAGGCCAGGTCTTGCTTCTTGCCTTTGGGTTGGGCTTTTCGGGAAAGGGCTGGAGCCCTCTCCCGGAGCAGTGGCAAAAAGCAAGACCTGGACCGCCGCGCTGCAGCGGCTTTCAGGTCATCTCGACAGGTCGATGACGTTAACACCTTCAGCGAGATCATCATACCTGTCGGTGCAGGTGAAGACCAATACCTGCTGGTCGCGGGCCACCTCCTCGAGGACCCCCCAAAGGGCGGCAAGCCGGCGGCCATCGAAGTACGAGAACGAGTCGTCGAAGATCAGCGGCGGCTTTCGGCCTCCTGACAGAAGACCCACGAGCTCCAGCCGCGCCGAGAGGTAAAGCTGGCTCGCCGTCCCCTTGCTCAAGGTCGAGAGCAACTCGTCAGCCGGGATAGTCGTGCCCTTTTCGGGCGAATAGACGGAGATCGCCAAGTCGCTCTCGCGGACCTCGACCTTGTTATAGCGCCCGTCGGTGAGCCTTGAAAAAGTGTGGCCGACGCTTTCAGCCAGCACGGGCACCGCGTAGGACAGCATCTGCTCGGCGGCCAGGCGCATCGCGTCCCTGGCCAGGGTCGCCACGCGCAGGCGGCGCCTCGCCGACTGTTCCGCCTCCCACAGCCAGGACACGACTTCCTCTATCTTCAGCGCGTCCTCGGGGTCGGACGCGGTCTTGACGAGATGGAAGGACAACCCGTCCCTCTCCGTCACAAGTTCGTTGAGTTCCGCTTCGAGCGACTTCTGCTCCCTTACGGCGGCCTCGAGCTTGTCCGGCGGTAGCTTGAACGCGGCAAGCTCCGCGAGCTTCTCGTCGCAGGAAGAGACTGTCATCGAGGCCTTGCGTCTATCTGCTTCGACCTGCTCGAGATTTCGCCCGCCCACGAGGGCCTTGAGGCCGGCAACCTGCTCGCCGCGCTCGGCCATCAGCTTGCTGAACTCGGCATATTGCTTGAAGAACGTATCCGCGTCTTTGCAGCCGATAGAAGCCAGGAACTCGCGCTCCCTCTTCTCGAGCCTTTCCATCTGGGCTTCGGCGCGGCTCAGGGGCTCCTCCAGGCCTTCGTCCGCTTTCTCTTCCGTCTCCTCTTCCTGCTCCGGGGCCGCCTCGTGTGCGGATGTCCTGTCCCGGGCCGCAAAGTAAGACCCGAGACCGATCAGCGCCACACCTGGCGCCACTACGGCGAACAGAGCGGGGTGAACGGCGGCGCCCAGCACGATGCCGAGCAGCGTGAGCACGATGCCTGCTGCAATGCAGAGCATTCCACGTCGCCTCGGAGGCCGCGTCGGGACCGGGGCGGGCTGCAATACTTGTGTCTCTTCCCGCGGTTCCTCATCCGCCCCTGTGACAATCTCTTCGCGCAGGGACTTCAGAGACTCGCGGACCTCTATCGCTTTACGGAGCTCGGCGTCGGCGCCGGGGTCAAGGTCGTTGAACCCCGGGAACGAATCGTCTATCCGACGGTCCAGGGACTCGAGCTGCTTTGCCGCGTCCTGAATCCGGTCGGCCGCCTCGAAGCGGTCCTGGGCCTCGTCATACCTCCGCTCGGCCTCCGCAAGCTGCATGTTCTTCTCGGTGATGCCCTTGAGATCGGCGAGCCTGACGGATTTCTCTTCGATCATCCTCTCGACTTCGGAGAGGCGGTCGCGCTGCTCCTCCATGTCGGTCGCGCCGACCGAGAGGTCTTTTTGTCTTGTCATGTGCATCTCGCGCTCGTCCTGAAGGCGTCTGATCGTGCCGGGGTTGTTTGTCGGACGCTCGAGGCCGCGCTTCAGCTCGTCTATCTCGGAAGAAAGCTGCTTGACCGCCCGGTCCATCGTGCCGCTCTCTTGGCTGCCGATGACGACTTCGCGCAGCATCGCGGCGAGCTTCTTCGCGCTGCCCCCATCCTCGCCCAGGTTGATCATCTGGTCGTGGGTTACACACGCTGTCCTCAGGTACTGGCCCGGGTCGCGAAAGCCCAGGAGCTCTGTGATCCTGGCGTCGACCGCCTTCGCGCTTGCCAGGTCCTTTTCTTCTCCCGGCTGCACGAGCAGGACCTTTTTTGCCCCGTAATCCTTGACGAGCCTGTAGTCACCTCCGTCGTCCGTGAACTCGAGCTCGATCCACGGCAGGTCTTCAACCCCCCACCGCGCATCCATCTGGGTGCTCACGCTTGAAGACGCCGGCTTGCCGAACAAAGCGGCCATCATCGCTCGAACGATAGTCGACTTGCCCGACTCATTTGGCCCACGGATGAGGTTCATCCCGGGGGCGAGGTCGAGCTCTTCATCGGCGAAGCGCCTGAAGTTGACTACCCTGAGCCGGGTGATTTTCACCGGGCATCACCCTCCGCGAGAAAAGCGAGACCGAGCTGCATCGCCTCGACGATCTCCTCTTTCTCTGAGTCAGAAGAGCCGGCGAGGCTGTCCTTCAGGACGCCCAGGTACAGCCTTGAGGGCGAGCCTTCAGGGTAGGCTTCAGGCTCGAGGCTGGATGGCGCAACGTGCGACCGGTCTGTGTACATGATGTGGAAGAAACCGTCGGAAACCGAGTGAACGAGTTCGTCCAGGTCCGGGTAGCCCGATCGACGAACGCCTTCGATGAATATATGCAGGATCTTGTTGAGGTCGGCCCGCGACTCGATCATCGCCGCCAGCCCGGCGGCGCCGGCGTCCTCGGCCTTCACCGTGAGTTCCTCGTACGTGCGCATGCCGACACGCACCGATTCGACGGTCACCCCGTCGTCGAACTCGACAAGGAGCACGTATCCGAAGTCGCCCTTCTGCATCCTGACCATCTCGGGACTTCCGGGATAGAAAGCGCCGACCGAACCGGCGGACCTGTCGGACAGCGAATGATAGTGCCCCAGAGCCAGGTAATCGAGGCCGCACTCGCGGACCTGGGAGGATGTGACCACGTAGGTATCATTGACGAGGTCGGGTATCTCGAAGCTTGCGTGCATCATCCCTATCTGCCAGCGCGCACCCTCGGTCAGCAGCAGATCGGCAAGCGGATACTTGTTGGCAAAAGGCTGCACGTTTGCATTCCCGTATACTACGCAGTCGAGCTCGGGAAAACTCAGCGGGACCATCTCTTCGGTCTTGAAGACGGTCAGGTTATCGACCCCCGCGAGCTCGGGCGCGCGCCAAATCGATCGCTCTCCATAAGGGTCGTGCGTGCCCGGTGACACCAGGACGGGAATGCCCACCGCGCCAAGGTCGTGCATCCTGTAGGCGACGCGGGCCAGCAGCGACCTCGAGATGTTCGGAGAGTCGAACAGGTCACCCGCTATGAGAAAAAGGTTGACTCTCTCGCGGATGGCGAGGTTGACCGTCTCATCGAACGCCTGCAGGAGCTGGCTCCTCTGGTGTTCTCCCTTGCGGCCGAGGCCGAGGAACTTCGCCCCCAGGTGGACGTCTGCTGTATGGAGGATTTTCAGCGGCATGTCGACACATCCAGTTCCGGAATCTGCAGCGCACGGCCTTAAGCGAGTGTTACCAGGTGAGATTATAACAAAGGGCGCCCACAGAGAGGCGCCCTTGTTCAGGTCTTGCCGGGACTACCTGGGATGGCCGTGAAGAGGCGCGCCGCAGAACTGACACGCGCTGAACGCGGAAGGCACTGACTGCCCGCAGGAGGGACAGCTGATAATCTCCGGCATGTCGTACTTCTTTCCGACTCCGTAACGGATCCGACGATGGCGCTCGCCGGTGAACCGGAAGTAGATGTAGGCATAGGCGAGGCCCACCGGTCCGGTCAGTAACCCGATCAGCATCCACAGCTGGTAGCTCCGCCCGTTGGACCGTGCAAAGTTCGCGCACTGGTACATGCAGAACAGCCACACAAGTACACCGACAAGGGCAAGCGCGAGGTACATGATTGTGTTTTGCGAAACAGCGAAATACATCGCTTCTCCTTTTCAGGCACCCTCACCCTCGTACCGGGCACCTTTCAGACGGACATTGCATCCCTCAAAAGCGCCGAGCCCGGGAATATCGACATCGACCACCAGGACGACGCCGTCGAACGCGCCTTGCTCGGCTCCTCTCTCGATGATATCAACAAGCAGCGCACGGTCAAGGTGTTTCATCATGCCCAGGGTAAACTCGGGATACTCGTTGAAAACGCCCGCGAACACGGCCGGGTCGAGCACGCGAAGCAGGTCGACCATCCAGTCGCTGTTCCGCTCCAGGATCTCGCTGATGACCGCATGGTCCCAGTGGGAGAGGATCGCTGAGGCCCACTCCGCGTTCTGGTTCACGGTCTCGGCGACGGCGGCCGGGTCCAGGTGCCGCATGAGACTCGTCACCCACTCCATCGTGCCGTTAGCGATTATCGCAAAGGTCTTGGGGTTGAGGGCGTTGGTCACATCGACCATGAACTCAGGGGTCTCGTTGACGATCGAAGCAATGACTTCGGGGTCCAGGTTCCGCATGAAGCCGATCATGAACTCGGGGTTCTTGCTCGATGCCTGCGCGATGACCGCCGGGTCGAGCTGGGCCATCATGTCCTCGAAGAACTGCGGGTTTTCGTTTACCGTGTTGGCGATCACGTCGGTCGACAGCTCTCCCAGGAGCCTCGCGTAGAACTCCGGGTTCTCGTTGAACGCTTCGGCGAGGACCTTCGGTGACAGAGTGGAGAGCGCCCCGGAGATCATCTCCTCGCTCGACATCATCCTGCCGGCGGCGGCTCCGACCACTTTCAGCACTTTCTTCCTGGGGGGTTTCGGCTTTTCGGTCTTCTGGCTTGCTTGCTCTGGCATGTTACCTCTTTACGTCTATTTCTCGAGCGCCCGTCCCGGGCGCCCCTCTCAAGAACCTTTTCCCTTACCCTGCTTCTCCTCCATCAGAGCGCGGATGTCCAGCGGCTCGCCCCTGGCCGGGTCCAGGACCAACTCGATGGAACCGCTCTGGCAGGCGTCCACGCAGACTCCGCATCCCATGCATTTCTCGTTATCGATCCGTGCGGTCTCGTCCACCTCGATCGCGAAGAAGGGGCAGATCTCGGCACAGTCGCCGCACCCCGTACAGTCCTCGACGACCTCGGCCCGGTAACCGCTCGAGCAGATCATCGGCAGGCGGACGTTGTTCCAGACCTGCATGCCCAGGCAGCAGCACGAGCAGCAGTTGCATATCGCGTAGAACCGCCCATCGACGATGTCCTTGAAGTAAGCCGCGTGGACGTGTCCCCTCTTGTGCTCGGCCTCGAGGATAGCGACGGCCTCCCGCGGCGCGATCTTGCGCGCGTTCATCACCCCGTTGTCGATGATGAAGGAAGCGAGCGGGTCGCCGACCGCGAGACATACGTCCATCGGCAGGCACGGCTCGGGCTGCAGCGAGCGGCACGCGCAGTCGAAGACCGCTATGTTCTGCGGGTTCTCGAGCACGATGTCCCGGGCGATGGGGAACGGGATGATCGACTCGGAGATATTGCGGATCTCCACGTCCTCGTCGACCGTGACGAGCCGGGTCGCGAGCTCTAGCGGCACGACCTTGCCGTGGTAGGTCGAAGTCTCCGCCGAAACGATCTCCCGCATCACGCGGTTTGCCAGGATCTCGACCATCTCCTCGACTTCCGGAGGGATATCCTCGGTGGGAGGCTTGCGGATGAACGGGGTCTTCCTGCCCATGTGGTAGACGTAGTGCTGTATGTACCGCATGTATATATAGAGGTGGACCGCCGACTCCGCGTTCTCGGTACCGAGCATCTTGGACATGTTCTTTGTTGTTTCCCTCATGCGCTCCTCTTTCCGCTTGCAGCCGGCTCTAGCGTGCGACGCCCCGGGCCTTGAGCTCAGCAATCTCATCGACCGAGCATCCGAGCGTCTTGAGCACCTCGTCCGTGTGCTCGCCCAGCAGGGGCGCCGACCTGCGGAACTTCCCCGGCGTCTCGGAGAACTTGAACGGGATGCCGATCGTCCTCATCTGTCCGAGCTTCTCGTCGTCGACCACCGGCATCATCTCGCGGTGTTCGACCTGCGGGTTGGCGGACACCTCGTCGAGGTCGAGCACGGGCGAGACACATGTGTCCTCGCAGCCGAAGACTTCCATCCACTCGTCGCGCGTCTTCTCCTTGAACGTCTCGCGCAGCCACGCGAAGATCTCGTCAAACTTGTCGAAAGAGAACTGCTGGTCGGCGTAGTCGGGGCGGCCCAGCAGCTCGCAGGTGCGCTTCCAGAACTTGCCCTCAATGGCGCCGACGGCCATGTAGCCGTCCGCTGCCTCGTAGATGTTGTAACAAGGGGTAGCGCCCCACAGGAGCTGGGACCCGCGCGCTGGGGCCGGCCCTCCCGTGAGGACCTCGCCCGTGTTAACCGTGAGCCAGGACAGGCTTCCGTCCATCATCGAGACGTCGACGTGCTGTCCCTCGCCGGTCCGCACTGCGTGCGTGTATGCCATCAGAATGGACAGGGCGCCGAACATACCGCCGCCCGCGAGGTCCGCTATCTGCACGCCGCAGAGCATGGGAGGGCCGCCGGCCGGGCCGGTCGTACCAAGCACGCCTGAATAGCCGAGGTAGTTCATGTCGTGGCCTGCGACGTCGCGATAGGGACCGTCCTGCCCGTAGCCGGTGATTGAGCAGTAGACCATGCCCGGGTTTGCCTCTTTGACGGTGTCGTAACCGACGCCGAGCCGGTCCATGACCCCGGGCCGGAACTGTTCTACAAGCACGTTCGCCCAGCCGCCGGCGAGCTCCATGAGGAGCTCTCGGCCTTCCTTCTGCTTGAGGTCCAGGGCGATGCTGCGCTTGTTCCTGTTGAGGACGTGGAAGTGGACGCTCATGCCGGATGAAGCGATCGGGTGGTTCGCGCGCAGGTAGTCCCCTCCGCCGATATCCTCCACCTTGAGCACGTCGGCGCCCATGTCCGCGAGGAGCATGGTGCCGTATGGCCCGGGGAGCAACCTCGTAAGGTCGAGCACGCGCATACCTTCAAGCGGCAAGGTCATAAGAATCATCCTCCTGAGGCGGCCGGCGAAACGAGTCCAAGTATCACAGAAAGGCAGCCGGGGTTCAATTGCGAGTCGTTCCGCGACGGCCTCAAGCGCGAGCCACGAGGACAGAGCCGTAGATAACGAGCGCCAGGATGGCCAGGTCCATCGGCACCAGCACGATGTTCGGGTTGAGCTCGACGCGTGGAGGGCGCCACAGGTAGAAGATCACCGCTGTCCCGGCGAGGGTCAGAGGCGTGCCGATGGCAGCGACGACCCTGTACTGCCACATGAAAGAGCTGTTGATTGCGACCAGTACCCCGATCGGGATCATCGCCAGCGCCAGTGGCGCCATCGCATAAAGAAGCCGGCTCGGGCCGAAGAACACGCCCGATGTCCTGTATCCCGCGGCTTCATCGAAGGGCACGTCGTTCACGACGGTCGGTATGTACATGACCGTGACGAAAAGCCCGCCCCAGACCAGGAACAACACCGGGGGCAGGTAATGTTGCCCTCCGATGGACAGGCCGGCCAGCAGCGCAAAACCCATCCCCACTACATTGACCAGGATGTCGGTCACCGGCCTGGCCTTCAGCCGGAACCAGGGATGGCTGTAGAGCAGGCCGACCACGAGAGCGAACCCGACGATGAAGATCGCGAAGCGGTAGTTGACCTCGAGCGACAGCGCGACGCACGCGACGCCGAAGACGATGAAGACAAGCCATGTCTCGAGCGGCCCCATCTCGCCGGTCACGAACGGCTGTTGTTTCAGGTCCATGTCTTTGAACTTGCCGCCGAACTGCCTGTCGGACGCGACGTCCGCGTAGAAGTTCAGCGCGCTCGCGAAGAACGACGCGCAGAAGAACGCCAGGAACCCTACTGGAATCTTCCACCAGATGATGTGCGGGTCCGTATCCGCGGCT
>Ga0209747_1000802_pt1 | contig 17175 bp, 15 predicted proteins | sample BarGraNGADG00311_FD_184498 | JGI IMG/M metagenome (GOLD analysis project Ga0209747, IMG submission 184498) | Arctic peat soil microbial communities from Barrow, Alaska - Barrow Graham LP Ref core NGADG0011-311 (SPAdes) (version 2) | ecosystem: Environmental > Terrestrial > Soil > Wetlands > Peat...
GCGCTGGCCGGTGCCCTGCTTCTGGCAGCCGACCCGACCCTCATCCCCGACTGCGTCGGGTGATGGACGCCGGGTCGGACGCGCAGCGGGTGCGGTCAGGACTGCGCCGGCGCGGACGAACCCCGCACGATGAGCGTCCCGGGCAGGGTGGTGGTGCGTGGCGTGGCGTCGGGGTTCTCGATCCGGTCCAGCAGCACCTGGACGGCGGTGCGCGCGATCTCGTCGAACGGTTGGCGCACGGTGGTCAAGGAGACGGTGAGCAGCGTCGAATACACCACGTCGTCGAACCCGACGACTGCGAGGTCCTCGGGTACGCGTCGGCCGATCTTCGCCAGAGTCTGGATGAGCAGCGCTGCGGTGCGGTCGTTCGAGGCGATGATCGCGTCCGGACGGTGCTGCTCGAGCATCTCGGTCGCGCACTCGACGTCGGTGGGATCCCCGACGATGTGCCAGTCGTGCGGCAGGTCGATCCCGGCGTGCGCGAGCGCGATCGCGGACCCCGCCACGCGCAGATCCGTCGTGGACGGGTAGTGAGGTCGCGAGAAGTAGCGAGGCCGGGTCCGGCCCGTGGCGGCCAGGTGCTGGGCGATCTCGGCAGAGGCTCCGACGTTGTCGACCCCGACGACGTCGAACCCGCTGCGCGCGGGGAAGTCGAGCACGTCGCGGTCGATGAGCACCACGGGGATCCCCGCCTCGACGAACATCTGTGCGATCGCGACGTTCTCCTGCTCCCTGTCCTCGACCACCTCCAACGGGGAGAACAGCACCCCGTCGACGCCCTGCATGACGAGGTCCCGCGCCTGGGCGACGGTCGACGCGACGTCGTCGCGGGGCGCGGTCTGCCATCCCATCCGCACCGAGATCCCACGGCTGGAGCAGGCCCGGGTGAGAAGGGTGCTCAACGGGTCCCACACCTCGGTGGCACCCAGACCGGACAGCAGGACGCCGAAGGTCAGCGCGCGCCCGGAGCGCGACGACTCGGAAACGAAGGTGCCCGAGCCGACGCGGCGCTCCACGAGGCCCTCGAGGCACAGCTCGGACAGCGCGCGCGCCGCGGTCGGGCGCGACACCTTGAACCGGATCGACACCTGGTGCTCGCTGAGAAACCTCTCGCCAGGCCTGAGCGCACGCAGGTCGTTGCGCAGCTCGTCGACGATCGCGGAGTACTTCGACTCACCCATGACAGGTGGTATAGCAACTATTAGGCAACTGAGCAAGCATTTGTGGCCGAAACATGGCTAGCATCGAACGCGTGATCCACCGCTGCAAGGCCTGGCATCACAGTTGAGCGAGGTCGTCCGCTGAGCAAGCGGCCCGCGCAACGCTCGCCAAGTTGTCTTGGTAGGTTGATTGAGAGGTACGGCCGTTGCCCGCGACCCCGACGACCTCGCTCGAGGCCCGTCTGTCCAGCTTCCGAACACTGAGCGTGACGCTGCTCGGCGACTTCTGCATCGACGCCTACTGGGACCTCGAGCCGGAGACGACCCGGCTGTCGATCGAGACCGGCCTTCCGGTGCGCGAGGTCCGGGGCCAGCGCTACAGCCTCGGCGCGGCCGGCAACGCGGCCACAGCGCTGCGCACCCTGGGCGTGGGCACCGTCCGCGCGATCGGCGTGTGCGGCGCGGACCCGTTCGGGCGCCGGCTGCTGGAGGAGATGGCCGTCATCGGCATCGATCCCTCCGGCATGGTGGTTCTGCCCCCGCCGTGGGAGACGCTGGTGTACGCCAAGCCGTACGTCGGTCCGGTCGAGGAGTCGAGGCTGGACTTCGGCTCGATGGGCTCGCTGCCGGAAGGTGTCGCCGAGGAGCTCGCCGACCTGTTCGACCGAGCCGTGCAGGGGAGCGACGCGGTCATCGTCAACCAGCAGATCCGCACCGGGCTCTACGCCCCTGCGCTGATCGAGCGGATCGCCCGGACGATGGCCGCCAACCCCGAGACCGTCTTCCTCGCGGACACGCGCGACCTCGGTGCGGTGTTCCCGGCAGCCTGCCTCAAGCTCAACACCCGCGAGGCGACCGCATTCGTCGGCCAGGAGCCGCGGGACGACCTGTCGGACGACGCGGCGATGGACCTGGCCAGCACGATCGCGTCTACCACGGGCTCGCCGGTGTTCCTGACCCGCGGAGCCCACGGCATCGTCGTGGCGACCGACGACGACGTCGCGCACGTGCTGCCGGTCGACACAGGTCCTGACGTCGACCCGGTCGGGGCCGGCGACGTCGCCACGGCGGCGATCGCCGCCGTACTCGGCGCTGGCGGCGACGCGCGCGAGGCCGGCGACCTGGCCAACTTGGCCGCCTCAGTCTCGGTGCGGGTGCTGCGGGCGACCGGGGCCTCGCAGATCGTCCCCGAGGCTGTGCTCCGCGCACGCGGCGACGACATTGTCTACGCGCCGGGGCTCGCTGACGACCCGACTCGGGCCATCTTCGTCGACGGCACGGAGTTCGAGGTGGTCGAGCCGTCCGCGCTGACCGGGCGGGCGCGGCTGCGGCACGCGATCTTTGACCACGACGGCACGCTGTCGACGCTGCGCGAGGGCTGGGAAGCGGTGATGGCGCCGATGATGGTCCGCGCGGTCCTCGGCCCGGCGTTCGGTACGACCGGCCCGGCGGTGGTCGCCGACGTGCGCCGCGAGGTCGACGACCTCATCGACCGGACCACCGGGATCCAGACGCTCATGCAGATGAAGGGTCTGGTCGAGCTCGTCCGGAAGCGGAACTTCGTGCCCGACGCTGACGTGCTCGACGAGCACGGCTACAAGGCGATCTATAACGATCTGCTGCTCGTGCGGGTGCGCCGGCGTCTTGCGAAGGTACGCAGCGGGGAGCTCGCTCGCGAGGACTTCCACATGAAGAACGCGATCCCGCTGCTGTCGGCCATGCGCGACGCCGGCCTCACGCTGCACCTGGCCAGCGGGACCGATGAAGCCGACGTCATCGCCGAGGCGAACGAGTTGGGGTTCGGCGAGTTCTTCGACGGTAGAATTCATGGCTCGATCGGCGTCATCGACCACGATGCCAAAAAGGTCGTGATCGAGCGGATCATCCGCGAGAACGACATCGACGGCGCGCATATCGTCACCTTCGGAGACGGACCGGTCGAGATGCGCCAGACACGCAGGCAGGGCGGCCTGGCCATCGGCGTGTGCAGCGACGAGGTCCGCCGCTTCGGGTTCAACGAGGCCAAGCGCCGACGGTTGATCCGCGGCGGGGCGCACCTGCTCGTGCCCGACTTCAGCGACCTGCTAGCGCTGCTGCGGGTACTGGGTAGCAGCGGCGGGACGAGCACCTCATGACCTACGGGGAGACCACCATGGCAGACACCGGCCCGATCACCGTTGCGCAGATGCGACGCATCCGCGACGCGATCGTCGCCGACGGCAAGACGTTGGTGTTCACTAACGGCTGCTTCGACATCTTGCACCCAGGGCACGTGCGCTATCTGCAGTTCTCCCGGGACCAGGGCGACGCCCTGGTGGTCGGGATGAACTCCGACGCCTCGGTCCGCCGCGGCAAGGGACCGCGCCGCCCGATCAACTCCGAGCAGGACCGCGCCGAGGTGCTACTCGCCCTGCGTTCGGTCGACCACGTGGTGGTGTTCGACGAGGACGAGCCCCGGGACCTCATCGCCGCGATCCGCCCTCAGGTGCTGGTCAAGGGCAGCGACTGGGCGCACTACGTCAGCGGTCGCGACACGGTCGAGGCCGATGGCGGCACGGTCGTGCTCGCCGACATGGTCGCCGGCCGCTCGACGACGAGCACGATTGAACGAGTGCTGGCGGCCTACGGGGGTGGCGCATGAACGCCATGATCGTCGTCACCGGGGCGGCCGGGTTCATCGGGCGCAACGTCGTCGCCGCGCTGAACACCCGCGGGCACCGCGACATCCTCCTCGTCGACGACCTGGGCACGTCCGACAAGTGGCGCAACCTGCGCGGCCTAGATTTCGACGAGCTCATACCGACGTCGGCGCTGATGGCGTATCTCGCCTCACCGCGCGGGCAGGACGTGCGCGCGATCGTCCACATGGGCGCGTGCAGCGCTACGACCGAGCGCGACGCCGACTACCTCGTCGCGAACAACTACCGCTACACCCTCGACCTGATCAGCTGGTCGTTCGCCCACGGCGCGCGAATGGTCTACGCGTCGAGCGCGGCGACGTACGGGGACGGGTCGCGGGGCTACAGCGACGCCGACGACGTCACCCCCACCCTGCGGCCGCTGAACATGTACGGCTTCTCCAAGCAGATGGTCGACCTATGGGCGCTGCGCCACGGGATCCTGGACTCCGTCGTCGGGCTGAAGTTCTTCAACGTGTACGGCCCGTACGAGGAGCACAAGGGCGACATGCGCTCGCTGGTCTCCAAGGCCTACCGTCAGGTGCGCGACACCGGACGGATCACGTTGTTCCGCTCGCACCGTCCCGAGTACGCCCACGGGGAGCAGATGCGTGACTTCATCTACGTCGACGACGCCGTCGACGTCGTGCTGCACTTCCTCGACCACCCCGAGCGCAACGGGCTGTTCAACTGTGGCACCTCGCACGCCGCGACGTGGCTGGAGCTGACGAATGCGCTGTTCGGTGCGCTCGGCCGACAACCGCAGGTCGACTTCGTCGACATGCCCGAGGCAATCCGCGACCGGTACCAATACTTCACGGAGGCCGACGGGACCAAGCTGCGGGCGGCGGGGTACTCCCGCACGTTCCGCGGCGTGGACGCGGGCGTGCGCGAGTACGTCGAGACGTTCTTGTCACGGGAGCTGGCCGATGACTGACCCGTCGGTCGCCGTGCCCGCATGGGCAAGCGCACAGCTCGCCGACTACGTGCACGCGGGCACCGCGATGATGCAGCGGTTGCCGGACGTCCTGGCGGTGGCGCGGCTGATGCGTGACACGTTCGACGCCGGAGGCACGGTCTTCACCTTCGGCAACGGCGGCAGCGCCGCGGACGCCCAGCACCTCACCGGGGAGCTGATCGGGCACTACCGACGCGACCGGCGACCGCTGCCGGCGGTGACGCTGACCTGCGACGCCGCGGTGACCACATGTATCGCCAACGACTACGACTTCGACGAGATCTTCGCCCGTCAGGTCCAGGCACTCGCCGGTCCCGGCGACCTCGTGGTCGCGTTCTCGACGTCCGGACGATCCCCGAACGTGGTCGCCGGACTGGCCGCCGCGCGCGCCCGCGGCGCGACGACCGTGCTGCTGTGCGGCGAGTCAGCCGGACCCGCCGGCGCGCACGCTGATGTCCTGCTCGCAGCCCCGGCAACCCAGACGGCCCGCATCCAGGAGCTGCACACCCTGATGCTGCACATCATCAGCGAGTACGTGGACGCGTGGGCGGCCGGAGAGCCGCTGGCGGTGCGGTGACCATTCGCGACGAGGGAGGACGACAATGACAGGGCCCGGTGCGCACGCCCGGTGGCTCGAGATCGAGTCCGACCGGCTGCTGCGGTTCGCCCGCGGCTCACGACTGCCCGCCGGCGGCTTCGGGATCCTCGACGACGTCGGTCGGGTCGCCGACCCGCGCACGTCCGACCTGTTGATCACGTGCCGGATGACGCACGTGTTCTCCCTGGCCACGCTCCTCGGTCGGCCAGGTGGAGGGCGGCTAGCCGACCACGGCGTGGCGGCATTGACCGAGCTGTTCGCCGACCCCGTGCACGGGGGCTGGTGGCGCGAGGTTGACGTGGCCTCCCGCCGGCCGGTCGAGGACCGCAAGGAGGCCTACGTCCACGCCTTCGTCGTGCTCGCCGCCTCCAGTGCGCTACGCGCGGGCCGGCCCGGTGCCGCGCCCCTGCTTGCGGCTGCGCTCGACGTCTTCGACCGGCGCTTCTGGGACGAGACCGACGGCCGGGTGCGCGAGTCATGGGACGCCGCGTTCGAGCAGGAAGAGCCCTACCGGGGCGCCAACTCGAACATGCACTCGGTCGAGGCGTTCCTCGCCGCGGCGGACGCCTCGGGCGACCCCGTCTGGCGCACCCGCGCGCTGCGGATCGCCGACTGGCTGATCAACGACGTCGCGCGCAACAACGGGTGGCGGGTGGTCGAGCACTTCCACCTCGACGGGTCGCAGAACCGCCGGTACAACATCGACGACCCCGCCCATCAGTACCGGCCCTACGGCGCGACGATCGGGCACTCGCTGGAGTGGTCGCGCCTGCTGCTGCACCTGCGCGCGGCATTCGGCTCGGAGGCGCCGGCCTGGCTGCTCGAGGCGGCGATCGCGCTGTTCGAGACGGCGGTCTCCTCAGGCTGGGCCGTCGATGGCGCCGACGGTTTCGTCTACACGGTCGACTGGGACGGCTCGCCCGTGGTGCGTGAGCGCCTGCACTGGGTGGTCGCTGAGGCGATCGGCGGCGCCGCGGCACTGGCGCAGGCGACAGGTGGGGACCGCTACGCGGTGCTGTACGAGGCGTTCTGGGACCACGCCGCGGCGTACTTCATCGACGAGCAGCGCGGCTCCTGGCACCACGAGCTTGACACGAGCAACCAACCCGCAGCTTCGGTGTGGTCCGGCAAGCCGGACATCTACCACGCGCTCCAGACGACCTTGATCCCCCGGCTCCCGTTGCACCCGTCCCTGGCGAGCGCGCTGGCCGAGGGCCACCTGGACAGCGTCGCTCCCCCCGTCCCCGACCGCAGCACCCCGAGGTGATCATGAGCTCGACATCCCTGGTCGACGACCTGACCGTGGCACTGGGCGACGTCCCGGTCTACGACGTCCACACGCACCTCGTCGGCGACCGGTTGACGGCGCACGGGTTGCACGACGTGCTGCTCTATCACATGGCGGTCTCCGACCTGTACGCGGCCGGGTGCCCGCAGGGCTCGCGGCTCACCCAGTTCCCCGGCTTCCCCGACGAGGCGGAAGCCGCGGCACGGATCGAGCAGGCCCTGCCCTACCTGCACCGGACACGCAACACCTCCAACTCGTGGATGGTGCGCACGATCCTGGGCGACCTGTACGACTGGACCGAGCCCGTGACGGCGGGCAACTGGCGGCGGCTTCACGCCCTGGTCGCCGAGCGGTCCGCCCAACCAGGCTGGGCCGACGACGTCTTCGACCGCAGCCGGGTGGCCCGCACGAATGCCGAGTACGGCCGCCGCGGGGATGGCTCGGGGGACGACCGGCTCACGTACAGCCTGGAGTGGGGGTTCATCACCCGCGTGCAGTGGGGCGAGTTCGACACCCCGCTCTACGAGATGGAACGGTGCTGGTCGATGCCCGAGGCCGGGCTGCCGATGACGATCGGCGGCGGCGAGCGGCCCGAGCTGCCGCGCACCATCCGGTCCGCCGAGGACGCGCTGGCCGCCGCGGCTCACTACGTCGACCAGGTTCCGCAGATGGTGATCGGGATGGTCACGCACTTCTCGACCGACATCGACTACACCACGCCGACTGCCGCCCAGTTCGACGACGCCCTCACGCGGCGCGCCGGCGCGGGCCGGGCCGAGCGCACGGTCTACGCGTCGTTCATCCACGAGGCGCTGCTCGCCGAGCTCGAACGGCGCCGACCCGACGTCGTGATCCAGTTCAGCTTCGGCGCTGAGCCGCTGCCGTACGAGACCGGGGCACGGATGCGTCAGGAGACCCTGGGACAGGTCGCTGAACTCATCGCGCGGCACCCGGGGCTTCGGTTCCAGGTGACGAACGCGACTCGGCACGTCAACCAAGGCCTGTGCTCGATAGCGCGTGAGGTGCCCAACCTGTCGCTGGCCGGCTACTGGTGGCACGCCTTCTACCCGGACGCGATCAAGCAGGCCATCGGCGAGCGCCTCGACATGCTGCCGACGACGAGCCAGTGCGGGTTCTTCTCGGACGCCTACTGCGTCGAGTGGCAGTACGCGAAGGCGACCCTGGTGCGCCGGATGTTCGCCGAAGCCCTCGCTGAGCGTGTCGAGCGCCGCCAGTACGGCATCGATGACGCCCTGTCGATCGCACGTTCGGTCCTGTTCGAGTCCCCCGAGCACCTGCTCGGGATGACGCCCCGCCCTGGGTGGGTGGACCCATCGTGCCGCTGAGCGCGCCAGCGCCGTGGTCAGCCCGCCCGTGCGGCGGTCGAGCGCGACCTGAGCGACTCGGGCGAGAGCGCCTGCTCGATCCCGAGCACCACCCCGCCGACCACCCCAGCCAGCTCCCCGATCACCGAGTGGGTCAGGGTGAGGTTCCGGGTCGCCAGCGGCAGGGCTCGCTGATAGGCGACCGCGCGGACGCCGGCGAGCAGGTCGTCGGTCACCGCGGTCAGCGGTCCGGTGAGCACCAGCCGTGCGGGGTTGTAGACGTTGATGAGCGAGGCGACGGTCTCACCGAGCAGGGCCGCGGCGTCCCGGATCAGCCGGACCGCCAGCGGGTCTCCCGTTCGCAACATCTCTTCCAGGTCGGCCTGGCTCAAGTCGGGTCGCCCGGTGAGCTCGCCGAGCCTGCGGGTTATCGCCGCCGCAGACGCGAGCGCCTCGATGCAGCCGACGTTGCCGCACGAGCAGATGACGTCGTGGTCCCCCGGTACGCGCAGGTGTCCGATGTCGCACGCGGCGCCGTCGGCGCCCCGGTGCAGCGTGCCCTGGGCCGTCACGAGGCCACCACCGATGCCGGTCCCGACCTTGATGACGAGCATCGGGCACTGGTCGCTCGGCAGTACCCGGGCCTCCCCGATCGCCATGATGTTCACGTCGTTGTCGACCACGCACGGGCAGGCGAACTCGCGCCGCATGTAGTCCGCGACGCCGAAGCCATCCCAGCCGGGCATGATCGGCGGCCGTACCGGAACCCCGCGCCGGGTGTCCACCGGACCGGGCAACGAGACGACAGTCGCGGCCAGGTGCTGGCGATCGATCCCCAGCTCGGACAAGAGCTTGTCGACCTGCTCCACGGCGAAGGCCAGGGTCTCCTCCGGCCCGACATCGAGCGCGAAGGAGTGCCGCTCGCTGGCGAGCAGACGCTGGTCCGTCCCGGCGACGGCCAGCCGGACGTGGTTCGGCGTGATGTCGAACACCAGGATGGCACCCGCATCGGGGTTGATGCGCTGCCTCTCGGCCGGCCGGCCGGGGCGCGGTCCGGTCGACACCCCGTCGCTCATCACCAGTCCCAGTGCGGACAGCTGCGCCAGGCAGCTGTCGATCGTCGACCGAGCCAGACCGGTGGACTTCGCCAGCTCCGGCTTGGTGTTGGCCGCTCCGCAGGCGATGAGCTGCGCGACGACACTCATCGCCACGAAGCGGTCGCCCAGTCGGACAAGTTCTGGCGGTCGCAGCCGAGCTCGCGGCGTCTTTGCCAGATTCGTGTGAGCAGTCACGGGAGTCTCCTCTCAAATTTTGTCGAACTCGACTTTATTCAGGCACTTGTGAACAAGTTATCCAAGTCACTAGCGTAGAACCATACCTTAGAGGGTGCCAACGGCGGCACTTAGGGGAGTTCATGAAGGTTCTGGAGTCGGCTCGGCATCGCCAACAGCCGCACCGCAACCGCAACGTACCTCGGGGTCGGCGGGGCGCCTGGGCGCCCAGCAGCGCCCGAGGGTGGCTGGGTCGCCAGAACTGATGTCCGGGTCGACCGGTCACCAGTCATGTCATCAACAAGGAGGGTCCTAGTGAAGAAGATCTCCGTATTTGTGGCCAGCGTGGCAACTGTCGCCGTACTGGCGGCGTGCTCGACTCCGTCGAGCACTCCGAATGGCAGCTCCGGGGGGACCACCCATCAGACCTTCACGATCGGCGTGGTCACCCCATCCGGTGACCACGGGTTCACCGGTGAGAGCGTCGCTCACGTGAAGGCCGAGGCGGCGCAGCTCATGGCCGCCAACCCCAACCTGAACATCAAGGTGCAGACCGGACTCGAGGCTTCCAGCCAGATCACCTCGATCGAGAACCTGCTCGCCGGTAACAAACCCGACCTGATCCTGCTGTGGCCGATGGAGGGCGAGGCACTCAGGTCGGCCGCGCAGACCATCATCGACGCGGGCGTCAAGCTGGTCGTCTACGACCGCCTGATCACTGACTTCAAAGGCCTGTCGGGCCAGATCATGGGCGACAACGTGAGCATCGGGGGCATGATGGGCAAGTACGTCACCAACTACTTCGCCGCCGACGCCCAGGTCAACTACCTGCGCTTCGTCGGTGACAGCTCGACGGTGACCTCGCAGCGCAACGAGGGTTTCGACGGCGTCGTCGACGCCAAGAAGTTCGTCCAGATGTCCAACACGTTCGTGACCAACTGGTCGACCGAGACCGCCCAGAATCAGATGACGGACTGGCTCAACGCCAAGACCCCTGCGGAGATCGAGAGCCTCGGCCTGATCGTCACGCACGACGACGAGATCACCGACGGCGTGATGAACGCCCTGGATAGCTACTCCGGCCCCGCGAAGCTCAACGTCAAGCTGATCACCTCGGTGGGTGGCCGGCAGGAGACTCTCGCCAAGTTCGACGCCACCAAGCTCGCCACCAAGCTCACCACCTACTACTTCTCCCCGTCGTTCATCCGTGAGTCGCTGCGGCTCTCGGTGAGCATCCTGACCGGCAAGCCGTACACCGGCGCGACCGAGACCAACGGCACGTACCTCATCCCGTCGTTCTCCATCAGCAACGCCGGCAACGCCGACCAAGACTTCGCCGCCTACCGGGCGAGCGCCGACTTCGCCGAGCGGTACTCGATCAGCACGAGCACTCCGAGTCCGAGCTGATCGCCTGAGCGTTCCAGCCCTCTACGACCGGGGGCTGCGGTCCGGGTGCACGTACTCGGACCACAGCCCCCGGTCGTAGAGGGTGCCATGCCCAGGTACGCGCGCAACGAAAGGGTGCTACGGAGTGCTTGTCGAGATGAAGGACATCGTCGTGGACTTCGGGCCGGTCCGCGCCGTCGACCATGTCAACATCACCATCGGGCCCGGCGAGGTCGTCGGCCTGCTCGGCGAGAACGGCGCAGGCAAGTCCACGCTCATGAACGCGTTGGCCGGCGCCATCTCGCCGACTCACGGCGAGGTCGTCATCGACGGCAGTCGCAAGACCGTCTCGAACGTCAAGGTCGCCGCTCAGCTCGGCATCAGGTTCATCCACCAGGAGCTGAACCTGTGCAACGACCTGAAGGTCTTCGAGAACATGTTCCTCGGCGAGGAGCTGCGGCGACCGACAGGCCTGCTCGACACCACGACGATGATCGCTCGGTGCCGCGAGGCGCTCGGACGGATGCGGACCCACATCAACCCGGAGACCGTGGTGGGCGACCTGCAAGCCGCGGAGAAGCAGCTCGTCGAGTGCGCGAAGGCGCTGCTGTTCAAGAGCCAGCTCATCATCATGGACGAGCCCTCGACAGCGCTGACGACCGAGGAGACAGAGAACCTCTTCGAGACGATGCGGACGCTGAAGACGGAGGGCGTCAGCTTCATCTACATCTCTCACAAGATGCCCGAGCTGTTCGAGATCTGTGAGCGCTACTACGTCCTGCGAGACGGTGTCCTCGTGGCCGAGGGCAAGTTCGCCGAGGTCGACGACAGCGCCATCACCGAGCTGATGATCGGGCGGCAGCTCGCCCACGACGTGTTCGACGACCACACCGACAACACCCGACCGGAGGTCCTGGTCAAGGCTGAGAACCTCTCGGGTGCCGGGTTCGAGGACGTGAACTTCGAGCTGCACGTGGGCGAGGTGCTCGCAATCACCGGGCTGCAGGGCAGCGGATGCGGCCAGCTGGCCGACGTCCTGTTCGGCGCCGCACCCTTCGGCGGGACGCTGACGGTCAAGGGGCGACGGGTGCGCTCGGGCAGCAACGTCCGGTCGTTCATGCGACGCGGCGTGGCAATGGTGCCGCGGATGCGCAAGGAGCGCGGCATCCACAACGACTTGTCCATCATGGACAACCACAACATGGCCTATATCAACGCCCGGGCGCGTACACCGTGGATCAGCAAACCAGCGGCGCTCAAGCGCTACGAGCGAGAGCGCAAGTCGCTGTCGATCAAGGCGAACAACCCGGCCAACCCGATCACGTCACTGTCGGGCGGCAACCAGCAGAAGATCATCATCGGCAAGTGGCTCGAGGCCGAGGCCGACGTCTTGCTGCTCGACAACCCGACCCAGGGCATCGATGTGGGCACGAAGTTCGAGATCTACCACCTCATCCTCGCCCTGGCGAAGCGCGAGAAGGCGATCGTCGTGTTCAGTGCGGAGCCGCCCGAGATCCACAAGGTCGCCGACGTCTGCCTCGTCATGTTCAAGGGACGCGTGAACGCCGTCCTGGAGCGGGATCAGATCACAGAGAGGAACCTCATGTTCTACTCCACCGGCGCCAATCTGCGGGTCAGCTGACATGTCCGTCTCCGCGCCCACGAACGTCGGGTCCGCCCTGCGCCGGATCAACTTCCGCGAGCTGGGCATCAAGCTCTTCACCGAGTACAGCTTCGTGCTGTCATTCATCCTCCTGGTCATCCTCGCTGCGACGGTGAACCATAACTTCTTCAGCTGGCCGAACATCTCGAACATCTTCGTCCAGAGCTGCATCATCGGTCTGATCGCCCTGGGCATGAGCATGGTGATCTCCGCCGGGCAGATCGACATCTCGGTCGGCTCCCAGGTGGCGTTCATCGGCGGCTTCGGCGTCCTGGTGCTCAACCAGACCGGAAGCCCGATGATCATGCTGGCGTTCACCGCCAGTGCGGGGATCGTCATCGGGCTGATCAACGGCCTGCTCATCACCAAGGGCAGGATGCCCTCGTTCATCGCGACGATGGCGATGATGGGCGCCGCCCGTTCGCTCATCAACCACTTCGGTTCCGGTGGTCCCTTCACGGTCAACCGAGCCAACTACGAGCAGTTCCGACAGATCGCAACCGGAAGCGTGGGCCTGTTCGGAGTGAAAGTCCCCTATCTCATGCTCATCTTCATCGCAGCGACGATCATCTTCGACGTCGTGATGAAGCGCACCCGACTGGGCAAGCACATCTACGCCGTCGGCAGCAACGAGGTCTCGGCGCGACTGTCCGGGGTCAACGTCGATGCCGTCAAGACGGCGACATTCGTGATCACCGGCCTGATGTGTGGTATCGCCGCACTGCTCTACGCCTCGCGTACGACGGCGGTGGCGGCTTCCAGCGCCGCCGTGGGGTTCGAGCTGGACGCCATCGCCGCGGTCGCTATCGGCGGCACGGCGATGACCGGAGGGCGCGGCAAGATCTTCGGCACGTTCCTCGGCGTGCTGATGTTCAAGATCATCAGCAACATCCTCACCGCCGCTAACGTGTCGACCTTCCTCAACGGTGCCATCAGCGCAGCGATCATCGTCATCGCCGTCTTGCTGCAGAACTTCCAGTACCGCAAGCAGCGATGACCGACCGAAAGGAGACCGCCATGCTGAAGATCGGGATCATCGGCTGCGGCAAGATCGCGGAGGTCCGCCACGCGCCCGAGTACGCGGAGAACCCGCATGTCGAGCTTGTCGCCTTCTGCGACAAGGACCGCGACCGGGCGCAGGGGCTGGCCGACACCTATGGCGGCCGGGCATACCCCGGGGTGGCGGAGCTGCTCGACTCCGGAGTGGATGCGGTCAGCGTCTGCGTCGCCAACCACCTGCATGCGCAAGTGACGATCCAGGCGCTGGAGGCCGGCAAGCACGTGCTGTGCGAGAAGCCGATGTCGACGACCGCCGGCGAGTCACGGGCGATGGTCGAGGCGGCCGAACGGGCCGGCAAGCAGCTGATGATCGGGCTCAACCAGCGCTACGCGAAGGCGCACATCCGAGCCAAGGCGATCCTCGACTCGGGCGAGCTCGGCGAGGTGCTGACGTTCCGGACGACATTCTGCCATCCCGGTCCGGAGGGCTGGACCGGGCGGAAGGACTCGTGGTACGTCGACCGACGGGCCGCCTCGTTCGGGGTGATGGCCGACCTCGGCGTGCACAAGACGGACCTGATCCACTACCTGACCGGACAGCGGATCGTCAGGACCGCGGCGGTTCTCGCCACGCTGGACAAGAAGCTCCCCGACGGGTCGCCGATCGGCGTCGAGGACAACGCCCTGGCGATCTACACTCTCGAGAGCGGTGCCGTCGGCGGGCTCCACGTCAGTTGGACCAACTACGGCGCCGAGGTCAACTCGACGCAGATCTACTGCACCAAGGGAGTGCTCCGGCTCTACGACGACCCGGAATTCTCGCTGATCGTGGAGAAGTCGGACGGGGTCGAGAAGTCGGCACTGGACCGCCTGACGTCGAACGAGGATCAGACCTCCGGCGGACGCACCTCCACCGGAGTGATCGACGCCTTCGTCGACAGCATCGTCACCGGCGAAGCACCGGTGGCCAGCGGGTCGAGCGCCGCCCACGCCATGGATGTCATCTTCGCCAACCAGCGCAGCGCCGAGAGCGGCGCGGCCGTCGACGTCCCCGCCAGCCTGGGTGTTCTGGCTCGTGACGTCGGTGACGCCTTGGAGGAGGCGTGAGGCCGGGGGTTGGTCGCCGGCGGCGGTGTGGCAGCGATGGCAGTTGTAGTGGACGTTCCAGACCTTGATCGCGGCGGCCCGTTCGGCCTCGCTGGTCCAGACGCGGGCGTAGAGAAGCTCCTCGGCCAAGAACCGGTTGTATCTCTTCACCTTGCCGTTGTGCCGTGGCGTGTGGGGGCGGATGCACTGGTGGCGCGCCGCGACGGCTGTCACCGTCCTGATGAACGCCTTCGCGGTGTAGTTCGGGCCGTTGTCGGTGACCACGCGGACCGGCCGGGAGATGCCGTGGGCGGCGAAGAACGCCCGGGCGCCCTTGGCCTTGGAGCGCTGGGCGGCCTTGTCGGTGGCTGATCCGCGGCCGTGAGCACGCTACCCACCACCGTCGGGGATGCGCCCGACCTTCTTGACGTCCAGGTGGACCATGTGGCCCGGGTAGCGGGCAACGATGCGGCTCGCGGCCCGGTTGACCTGCCCGTCGGGGTCGATGTCGCGACGCCGGCTGATCCCCAGGCGCACCAGCCATCGCCCGACGGTCGCCACCGAGACGTCGTGCCCGCGGCGGGCCAGCTCGAGGTGGATCGCGCGGGCCGACCACTTGTGCACGCGCCGCCACGACTCGATCAGCACGACCACCTTGGCATCGAGCTGGGTCGGGGACGCGTGCGGAACCGAGGCCCGGTCCAACAGCTCGACCTCGCCCAGCTCGTCGAACCGGGCCTTCCACTTCGACGGGCACTGACGTGAGACGCCGGCCTCAGCCGCGACGTGCGCGATCGGACGGTGCTCGCACCGGCGCACCAGACGCAGCCGACCTTCCGCGGTCAACGGGGCGTCAGCGTGGTTCATCGAGGGGTAGGTCCTTCTCGGCGGGGATGGTTGGTCGCACTTCCATCCTGCCGCCGGGCCTACCCATCCCTCACACCCCGCACGCCGTCACTAACCTCATGAACCACAACACCTAGGAGGACGCAATGGTCAGACCGGTCACCCTCGTCTCAGGTCAGTACGGCGACATCCCGCTCGAGCAGCTGTGCACACTCGTCGCGGACATCGGATACGACGGGATCGAGGCCGCCTGCTGGGCCCACGTCGACGTCGATCGGGTGATGACCGAGAACGGGTATGCGGAGAGCTTCCTCGGCACCCTCGAAGCCCACGGCCTGCGGTTGTGGGCGATCAGCTCGCACCTGGTCGGCCAGTGCGTCGGAGACCGGTGGGACCCGCGGCTGGACAACTTCGCGCCGACTGCCATGGCAGGCCGGCCGGAGGAGATCCGGCAGTGGGCGGTGCGCCGGATGGCAACCGTCGCGCGGGCGGCGCACCGCCTCGGGATCGATGTCGTCACGGGCTTCCTCGGTTCGCCGATCTGGCCCTACTGGTACTCCTTCCCGCAGACGACCCAGGAGATGGTCGACACAGGTTTCCGCCAGATCAAGGAGCTGTGGTCACCCATCTTCGACGTCTTCGACGAGGAGGGGGTCAGATTCGCGTTCGAGGTGCACCCCACCGAGATCGCGTTCGACTACTACAGCACCGAGCGCCTGCTCGAGACCTTCGAGCACCGCCCGACACTCGGTCTCAACCTCGACCCATCCCACCTGGTGTGGCAGGGGGTCGACCCGGTGCTCTTCGTGCGGGCGTTCCGCGACCGCATCTACCACGTGCACATGAAGGACGTGAAGGTGCGCCACGACGGGCTGTCCGGGGTTCTCGGCAGCCACCTGGAGTTCGGCGACACCCGGCGCGGCTGGGACTTCGTCTCGCTCGGGCACGGCGATGTCGACCTCGAGGCGATCGTGCGCGAGCTCGACGCCATCGGCTACACCGGGCCGCTGTCGATCGAGTGGGAGGACAGCGCGATCGACCGGGTGCACGGAGCGGCCGAGGCGCTCTCGGTGGTCCAGCGCCTCAACGTCACGTCTTCCGACGTCAAGTTCGACGACGCGCTGAAGGTCGACTGACGACCTGATGAGCAGGGAGTGCCAGACCCCGGGCCGGCCAGCACGCTTCGAGCCCCTTCATCGGAGCGCGCTGGCTCCCGCTGGCCGGGTGACGCTGTCGGGCTCCTCGGCATCACCGGGCTCGCTGGTCACCGCGGGCACCCCGACCGCGCTCGAGCCGTCGCCAGCAGCGAGCTCGACGGTGCGCAGCGTGGTGCGCAGCGGGATCGCGCGGATGAGGATCGTTGCGAGCACGGCGACGACGGCCAGTGATATCGCGACCCAGAACACGGTGTGCATCGCGTCGGCCAGGCCCTGGCGCACGGCCACGGCGATGGGCTCGCGCAGGCTGGTCAGCGCGGCGGGGTCGAGCACCGACCCGGCGTCCACGCCTCGGGAGGGCAACCCGTCCGCGGCACCCTCGGGCAGGTGACCGAGGATCACCGGGCCCAGCCGTGAGGTCATCGCGGTGCGAGCACCGCGATGCCGACGGTGTCCCCGATTTCCTCCACCCACCCGCACCCTGGGGCCGGTGCCGACCATGGTGCGGCCCGGCGACCGCGGACAGGGACGCCCAACCCGCGCACCTCTCCCGCTCAGGAGGCGGCCCAAGGACGCCGGCAACCAACCCGGCTGACAACTTCCACAACGCGCTCGGTTGCGCCGATGCCACGGCGTACCTCCGGAAGACGCGCCTGCAGGACTCCTCAGGCACGACCCAGGTCGGGTTGCCCACGCAGGTCGCTCCCCTCGTGCGGACGGGGTGCGGCACCGTCACGGCTACTCGGGGCGACCCACGTGG
>Ga0209747_1000803_pt1 | contig 17172 bp, 12 predicted proteins | sample BarGraNGADG00311_FD_184498 | JGI IMG/M metagenome (GOLD analysis project Ga0209747, IMG submission 184498) | Arctic peat soil microbial communities from Barrow, Alaska - Barrow Graham LP Ref core NGADG0011-311 (SPAdes) (version 2) | ecosystem: Environmental > Terrestrial > Soil > Wetlands > Peat...
TCATGTCCGCCACCGGGCAGCTATTTGGCCGTCTCCGGGCAGTTTCTCGTGTCCGCTGTCAAATCCACCCAGTTCCGATCAAGGAAGTTCGTCCGCGCTCTGGCCGCCAACGGCCTGGTCGGGTCCATGGGCCGGGTCGGTGCAGCGGGCGACAACGCCGCTATGGAGTCCTACTTCGCCCTGCTGCAGAAGAACGTCTTGAACCACCAACGCTGAGCCACCCGCGAGGACCTGCGCCTGGCGATCGTGACCTGGATCGAACAGACCTACCACCGCCGGCGCCGCCAACGCGGCCTCGGCAACCTCACCCCGATCGAGTACGAGATGATCTACAACACGACCGCTCACGCGGCCTGAGAAACACTCACCAAGAGTGTCAACCAGATCGACAGCAGACCCCAACCAAGCGATGCAACTCTCTTGCGTCGTCAAGCAGTTGGCTGGTCGAGTCACCCCGGACGAACTCCAACATCAGATCGCGTGGTTGATCACACTCGGTATCGAGCGGATGTTCCGCGAGGGCGCCAAGTATTGCGAGCCACTGCTCCCGGTGTTCGTTGAGCGGGAGCCTCTTAGCGTCTTTGTCCCAGGAAAAGACATGCGCGGCACTGATTTGAGACCCAAGGAGGGCGATTTCGGCCATGGCATCGCGAGTGGCGATGCCCGGACGCGGCTGCCAGTAGGTCTGCACCGGCATTTCGTCGGTCATTCTCAGGGCTGCGATCTCGTCAAGGAGAACACTCGTCGATTCTGCGGTGTCCGTCAGCGTGTTGCGGTGAAACTCGAGGTGAAGCCCGATCCCGGCCGGGGCGGCAGCATCGGCCGCGCACGCGACCCGCTCGACGATCCTCTGGCGGTCCACGACACTGGCCACTTCTGAGCCCTCGCTCCCCGCCCAGACTCGGACTCTACTGGCTCCCAATATCTGCGCTGCCCCCAGCGTTGGTGCAAAATCGGAACCGTCACCGCGCCAATACGAGCCGTATCCCTCGACTCGTACCGACGCCGTCGCACAGGCGACGCGCGCCCGCTCGGCCGCCGCGGTCTCATCCGGAAGAACATGGCTGTCGCCTGCCCAGGTGATGGATTCGAGTCCGGCGCGCACGACGATATCGACGACCTCCTGGATGGCCTTCTGCCGAAACGTCACGGACATGAGGCCACTGTGGAACGCACTCTGACCACTCATCGTTAGGCCCGCATCTCAGCGTCGAGTCGCTCAACGGTATGAAGCATGGACGCTCCCTGGGCCAATCGCGCCATTTCGTCTGCGACCAGTTCCCCCATCCGTGCACATTCAGGGCCGTGCGCGCCCGCGAGGTGCCCGGTGAGAACGACATTGGGCAGTGAATACAGTGCGGAGTCGGCCGCGGGCGGCTCCGGCCACGTGACATCCAGTACCGCGGTGAGGTCAGGTCGCTGCGAAAGAACGTCGATAAGGTCCGGCTCGTGCACGACCGCACCCCGCGCGGTGTTGATGAGAGTCGCACCCTCCTTCATTGTCGTCAGTACCCGCTTGTCAACGAGCCCCATCGTCTCAACTAGCAGGGGGGTGTGAATACTGACGACGTCAGAAGTCGCGAAGACCTCTTCGAAGGTGGCCAGTTCGATTCCGAGCGGATCCGCCATCCCGCGGGTCGCATGCGGATCATATGCGCTCACCCTCAATTCAAAATTCGAAAGATGGCGTGCCACAAGCTGGCCGATCGCGCCGAGCGAGAGCAGACCTACCCGAGACCTATATGCGCCCGCGATGCCTTCCTTGGGCGGATAGACATGAGCCGAGCGAATCTGCCGTGAGATCCGGTGGGCCTGCTTCAACCCCAGCAGGATCTGGGCGAGAGCGAACTCGGCAACCGGTATCGCATTGGCGGCAGCAGCAGAAACAATTGGGATCCCCCGGTCCCAGAACTCCGGCGGTGTCATAGCGCGGATCGATCCCGCGGCGACGAATACGTGTGTGAGCCGAGGGGCATGGTCAAGCAGCTCCGCGTCCAGTACCGGTGCGCCCCAACCCGTGAAGAGCACTTCCACATCTCCCAAGAGGTCCGGTTCGGCTAAGAGACGCTCGGCCGTGATGGCGGGTCCGGCCCAGGTGACCATTGAGCTCAGGCGATCCATGACATGGTCGGGGTAGACGTAGTGCCTGCGGCGTTCTTCCATCACGATCAGACCTATGGGTGTGCTGGTCACGATGTGCCCTCCACGGTCGGAACCCAGATGACGTCTGGTTTATCGCTTGCCCAGTCCACCCGGTGCACACCATCGTGCCATTGAACGACCACCCGGTCGGTCGACGCGGACACCACCGGTGGGTCCGCTTCGTCTGAGGTGGTGAGCCTCGCGAGGGCGACGAATAGCCCGGGCCGCATCGTCCCCGACAGCTCGGGCACGATCGCGAAGTTACCGTATGCCGTGCCCTGCGGTGCCCGGCGCGATGCGGCGCTCGACCATCCCGCGCTGCCAATCAGCTCCGACACGAGCCCGGAACCGATCACCTTCACTCGGGTCGGACCGCATTTCGCGGACTCCCCTGCTGGATGATGTTGGTCAGCCTCGGGCGGCGAATCATTCTGCAGCAAGACATGAAGGCCCACAGGGGTCGTGGCGGCAAGCGCCCAGCCCGACACGCTCACCGCCGTGCCGTGAGGGACTCCCGTGAACCGGTGGACCCTCACCTCCCAGCTCCCGCGGACGATCACGAGGCTCTCGATTCTCGAGGAAGGCAGTACAGGCCCCTTCCCCACTGGTCCCCCGCCGGAGATCGCGGCCGGTACAGGGAACTGAGGAACGTGGTAAGACGCCGCCCAGTCAGCGCCGCCACCCAGGGGGTGGATACGCCGACGGACACTGGGCACATCTCGAATCGTCACGTGGACGTCGTTGTCTGGAACATTTCGCACCGCGGTCTTACCGGTGCGCGTGGAGTAGGCGAACCGAGCGTATTGCGGGTCGGGCTGACCCCCGTCCGCCTCCTCGGGCATCATGTGATCGCTTCCGTGGTTATGCACGCGAGCGATTCCATCGCGGCCTGTTCTCTGAATCAGCCACCCGACGGACGCGATGCTGTGAACAACATCAACATCCTCGTCATCGAGTCGCTCCTCGGTTGCCGTCCAGAGAGGGTGATCAGGCGGCAGAAGGAGGCCCACGAAGCCCTTCGAAGCCCAGTATGGCGAGGCCGGACCCGAATACGGCTGTAGGGAAGCCAGGTGCTCGCCGTGCCATCCCCGTGACAACATGCCACCGCTGACTGCCCCGTGCTCGAGAAAGTACCGAAGGGTCTGGCTCAGAAGTCTCCGTGACTGCCCGGGTCGAAGCGGCGAGCAGCCCGCGACCTCACCAAGCGCAACGGATGCCACGGCGAGGCCAGGATCTCCTGCGCGGCGGTCTTGGTAGCGCTGCTTGCGCTCGCCGTCGGGCAGCCACCGCGCAAGCTCGTCGAGCCCGCAAACAGCGATGGCCGCGGCCGAGCTGTCGCGCTCCTCACCGCTGCCGTCGGCGAACACGAGATCCCAGTACGCGACGTGGTCAGCGGGCAGGTGGTCGAGGAAGTAGTCTGCGCATCGCTCGGCGGCACGCAGGAACGTCTCATCGGAGGTGTAGCGGTAGTTCAGGGTGAAGCCGTAGATCCCCCACGCCTGTCCTCTTGCCCAGCACGAGTGGTCCGCGTGTCCCTGCTGGGTGCCGCCGCGCAGCGGCTCCCCGGTCTCCACGTCCCAGTAGAAGGTGTGGAAGGTCGTGTCATCCGGTCGGATCATGTGGTCGCGCAGCTGGGCCGTGTGGCGGTGCGCAGCCTCGCGGTAGCGCGGGTCGCCCGTCATCTCACTCGCCCAATACAGCAGCGGCATGTTCATCAGGCTGTCGATGATCGTCCGGCCGCGCTGCTCAGGGTTGCTAAGGTCGCCCCACACCTGGATGATCCCTGCCGGCTCCAGGAATCGGGTCATCAGGTGCTCGGCGGCCTCGAGCGCCGCCCGCTTCGCCTGCTCGTTGCCCGTCAGGCGCCACGGCGCGACGCAGGCGAGCGTGTATAGGAAGCCCAGATCATGGGTGTCCAGGTCGATGCCGCGCTCGACCCGCTCGGCGAAACCCTGCACGTGCAGCTCGCCGGCGAGCCGGTACGCCTCGTCGCCCGTGAGCTCGTAGGACAGCCAGAGCATCCCCGGCCAGAAGCTCGTGGTCCACCCGTGGTTGCTGCCCTCTGGACGCTCGTCCCTCGCGGGACGCGGACGGTAGACGTCGGCGAAGGTCGTATCGTCCGGGTACCCAGCACCGAAGATCGCGACGTTCTGCGCGACCGTCCTCAGCGCGGCTTCTAGAGCGGGCGTGAACCCGGGGCGCTCCGTCAGCAGGTCTAGCTCGGTCGGAATCATCGGTTCTTGCTTCTCTCTTTCGAGGCACGGTCAGTTCGAGGCACGCTCACGATGACGTGGGGCGGCGCTCACGCCGGGGCGGGATGGCCGGGTGGGCGTGCGGGGTCAAGCGCGGGGCGCAGCGCGTACCTGCTGTTCGCCCACACGACGTACAGCAGCGGAGCGGCCGCCAGGCCGAGGCCGAGCGCCGGCCTCGCGGCGACCAGCGCGACCAGGAGTCCGAGCACGAGCAGCGACACGACGGTCAGGTACCACCGCCGTACGGCCAGGTAGAGGGCGGCGCCCAGCAAGTCGCGGACCCGCGCGCCGGGCCGTTCCGCAACGGCGACCAGCGCCAGCGTCGCCGTCGCCACGACGAGCACCGCGAGGGTGGCGATGACCGGGATGGCCAAGGCCCCGAGCCGATTCGGCCACACGACCCGGGCGTCGACGCCCAGCACGATCAGCCCGGCGGTCGCCAGCGCGCCGATCGACAGGGCGCGGCGCAACGACGCACGCCACGCCGTCGCGAAGGTCCGCACCACAGCCGTCGAGCCCTCCGCCGAGAACCTGGCGAACACCGCGAACGCGGCGGCCAGTGCCGCCGCGCACGGAGGAGCCACCAGGGCGAGGAGGGGCCAGGACCTGGTCGGGTCCGTCGCGACGAGTCCGACCACGAACGGCAGGCACGCGACCACCAGTAGGAGGTTTGTCATCAGCGCGACGTAGGCCGTGTCGAAGACCTGGTTGTAGGTGTCGTGCGACACCAGCGGGGCCTTCATCCCTTCAACCCGCTGGTCGCGATGCCCTCGACGAAGTAGCGCTGGCCGAGCATGAAGATGATCGCGATGGGCAGCACGGAGAGCACCGATCCCGTCATGATGAGCGCGTACTCGGCGTTGTACTGCCCGACGAACGACTTCAATCCGAGCTGGATCGTCCACAGGTTCGGGCTGCGCAGGTAGATCAGCGGGCCGAGGTAGTCGTTCCACGTCTTGGTGAACGTGAGCAGCGCGAGGCTCGCGAGCGCCGGCACCGACAGCGGGAGCATGATCCGGCGGTAGATGCCGTACTCGCTCAGCCCGTCGATCCGGGCGGCCTCGCTCAGCGCCTCCGGCACCGTCTCGTAGAACTGCTTCATGAGGAAGACGCCGAACGCACCGAACGCCTGCAGGGCCACGATCGACCACAGCGTGTTGACCAGGTGCAGCTTCGACATGAGGATGAACTGCGGGATCATGTACGCCTGCCACGGCACGGCGATCGTGCCGATGTAGGCGAGGAAGAGCACGTCCCGGCCGGGGAACCGCACCTTGGAGAAGCCGTAGGCGGCGAAGCTGCCGGTGAGCAGCTGCAGGAACGTCACGGCGACCGACAGGATCATGGTGTTCTTCAACCACGTCGACATGTCCGACTTCTGCCAGATGTCGACGTAGTTGCTCCACACGAACGTCTTGGGGATCCACTGGATCGGGACGGTGAAGACGTCGTTGTTCGTCTTCAGCGACGACATCACCATCCAGAAGAACGGCAGCAGGACCGCCGCCGCCGCGATCACGAGACCCGCATAGCCGAAGGCTCGGGCGATGCGCTTGCGCGTCGACCGGTTCCCGCCGTGGACGGGCGCGCTCCCGATCTCCGCGATCGGCGTCGTGAGCGTCGAGGAGGCCATCAGTTCTCCCTCCTCTTGTTGATCACGAACTGGACGACGGTGACCGCGATGCAGATGAGGAAGAGCACGATGGCGACGGCGGACGCGTAGCCGAACTTGTTCTCGACGAAGCCCTTTTGGTAGATGTACTGGGAGAGCACCAGGGTCGACTGCCCAGGACCACCGTTGGTCATCACGAGGATCAGGTCGAAGACGTTGAAGCTGCCGATCGTGAGCATGACCGTGATGAAGAAGGTCGTCGGTCGCAGGCACGGGATCGTGACGTTCAGGAACCGCTGCCAGGGATTCGCGCCGTCGACGCGCGCGGCCTCGTACAGCTCCGGCGGGATCGTCTGCAGGCCCGCGAGGAAGAGCAGCATGTAGTAGCCCATCTCGCGCCAGGTGCCGACGATGATCACGGCCGGCATCGCCCAGGTGGAGGAGGTGGTCCACCCTGGCGGGTGGCTGATGCCGATCGAGGTGAGGAACTGGTTGATCGGCCCGAACTCCGGGCTGAACAGCATGTTCCACACGACCGCGATGGCGACGATCGAGGTGACGTACGGGAAGAACGCGGCCGTGCGGAAGAACGCGACGCCGCGCATCTTGCGGTTGAGCAGCAGGGCCAGCGCGAGCGACAGACCCAGGGTCAGCGGGATGTGGAAGGCGGTGTAGTAGACCGTGTTCCACAGCGCGATCCGGAAGCTGTGGTCGCTGAGCAGCCGCGTGAAGTTGTCCAGGCCGACCAGCCTGGCGGTCCCGAAGGCGTTCCAGTCGGTGGACGCGATGTAGAACAGCGCGATCACCGGGACGAGCGTGAGCACGGCGAAGCCGATGAAGTTCGGCAGGATGAAGGACCAGCCGAGCAGGGTGTTGCGCCACTTCAGACGGCTGCCCGGGCGTCGGGCCACCACCGTCGTCGTTGCCATGCGGGACTCCTGATTCGCTTCGGTGAACGGGGGGCCTGGCGCGCGATGCGCGGATCGCGCGCCAGGCTGGGGGTGGGTGATCAGCCGCGCGGGGTCACTTGTTCAGGACCTCGCTCTTGACGCGGGCCTCGGCTTCGGCGATGCCGGCGTCGACGCTCTTGCTGCCGGACATGATGCTCGAGTGCATGTCGAGCAGGATGTGCTGGATCGCCGCGGTGTCCTTCGACACCGGGTTCTCCGGCTTGGTGTCGTGCGTCGCGAAGGCGGACCGGGACAGGTCGTCACTGGGGACGCCCTTGACACCGAAGTAGACCGTGGTCACGGCGTCGGAGGAGTAGGCCGGGGTGATCCCGATGACCGCGAGCTTCGTCGACGCGTCCTCGCCGCCGATGAAGGCGAGGAACGCCTTCGCCGCGGTAACCTTGGACTTGTCGATCGCGGGGTTGATCCCGATGCCAGTCGGGTCGGCGAACGTCACCGGCTTCGTGATGGTGCTCGAGTCGAGCTGCGGGATCGGGGCGAAGCCCCAGTTGAACGTGTCAGCGTCCTTGGTGGCTTCCTGGGCGATGAGCGTGGCGACGTACCAGCTGCCCATCGGCATCATCGCGGACTTCTGCTTACCGAACTGGGCCTGGTAGGTCAGGCTGTTCGTGGTCACGGTGCCATAGGTCGGCTGGTCGCCGGCGGTCTGCATCGCGATCGCACGCTTATAGAACGGCTTCATGTACTCGAAGTCGCCCTTGAGGATGTCGGCCTTGGGCGACTGCGCGTTGGCGAAGCCCTGCACGAGCGACTGCCACCCGTGCTGGTAGGTGGCCTGCGCCCGCGAACCGGCCGCCTTCAGGCCCGCGGCCAGCAGGCCCGCGTTCTTGGCGTAGTCGTCCCACGTCCAGGTGCCGTCCGGGTAGCCGACGCCCGCGGCGTCGAACAGGTCCTTGTTGTAGTACAGGTACCAGGAGTCCTGGCGGTAGGGGATGGCGTACGTGGCGCCGTCGACCTTGTAGGCGTTCAGCCCGCTGATGCCCTTGCCGAGCTTCTTGGCGACGTCGGAGACGTCCATGAGCTGGCCGCCGTCCTGGTACGTGAAGAAGTTCATCAGATTCTTCTGCACGTACATGTCCGGCGCGGAGTGGGCCGCGAGGTCGGCGACCATCTGCGTGTCGTAGTTGGCCGCGTCGTACTCCTTGAGCTCAACCGTGATGTTCGGGTTGGCCGCGTGGAAGGCGTCCGCGAGCGTCTTGAACTCGGGCGTCGTGGCAAGGCTCCATCCCGCGAGGGAGATGGTGACCGGGCCGGCGGACGCCGCCGAGTCGCTCCCGGTCCCGCCGCTGCCTCCGCCGCAGCCGGTCAGGGTCATTGAGAGGGCCGCGGCGATGCCGAGGCCAGTCGCGATCGAGCGTTTCATTGCTTGCTCCTTCGAGATGAGGGCCCGTCGTTGGGCCCGGAAACTACGATCAAGCGGCCGGGTTGGCCTGCCTGGAAGACGTCGAGCTCAGGGGCGTGCGGGTCCGAATGTTGTCGGGCCACGTGACGGTCACGCCTCCCCCAGGTCCATCGAGGTCGAGCACCGCGGTGCAGGTGGGCTCCCGGATCGAGCCGTCGATACCCGTCAGTTCCACGAGCGCCGCGATCCAAGCCCCCGCGCGCACGCCGAAGGCGAGCCAGGGGACGACGGAGATGGGGCCGAGCGGGCTGGCGCCGGCGCGCGAGGTGGTGCCCTCGTCCGTTGGCTCGCCGATGACGGCGCGGATGAGCGACGCGACCCGGTTCGTCGTCGCCGCCGCTCCGTCGAGGACCGACCGGGGCGCCGCGTGCGTCCCGGCGACCGCCCAGCCGCCGACGCGGAGCTGCAAGCAGGCGGCGTCCTGGCCGTCCGCGATGGCGTCGACCCGGACCAGCCGGACCTCCCACGCCCCGCGGACGAGCGAGACGGTGGTGATCGACGCTGCCGCCGTCGTGACACCGGCGTAGCCCGAGCCGTGGTGCGCTTGGACCGCGGGGGCGTCGAGCCAGTGGGCCGCGGCGACGGACGCGGCGACGCCGATGCGGCTGGCACCCACGTCCTGGATCTCGACCGCCAGCGTTCGCATGCCTGAGCGGTGGGTGGGCCGACCGGTCGGGTCGAGCAGGACGACGGACTGCTCGAGGGGCTCCCGCCAGCCCTCCTCGTCGAGGAGCGGGCTGGTCGCGGTGGAGTAGCCGAGCTGGGCGTACAGCGGGGAGTCGCCCGAGCTCGCGCCCTCTACGGCGTGGTCGGTGCCGTGGTTTATGACTCGGACGATGCCGTCGCGACGCGTGCCGGACACCAGCCAGCCGGGTGCACGGACGGCGAGCAGGGTGTCGGCCCGCTCGACCGGCAGCTCTTCCTCGTCCGCAGTCCAGACCGGGTGATCGGCGGGCAGGGCGAGGCCGAGCATCCCTTTGCTGGCCCAGTAGGGCGACCCGGGTCCCGAGTAGGACTGCGCGACCCGCGGCCACGGCCCGAACCAGCCGAGTGTGAGGAGGCCGCGCTCGTCGAAGGCGTCGTTCTCGGCGAAGTGTCGCACGACTCCGGAGGCGGCGCGCCGCAGCTGGCCTGGTGAGAGGGAGGGCACCTCGGCCATTGCGCCGACCCAAAAGGGCGCGGCGGCGGCGAACCGGTAGCACAGGCTGCGCCCCTCGATCAACGGTGAGCCGTCGGCCCCGACCAGCGCCACGGCGTCCTGAAGGAAGCGGTCGAGGTGTGCGGTGTCCCTGGCACGCCGCGGCGCCGCCAGCTCCTCGGCCCCGGACATCCGCGCCCACAGCACGGGATACAGATGAAGGGCCCAGCCGACGTAGTGGTCGTAGGTCCGCTCGACGCCGTCGGCGAGCCACCCGTCGGCGCGGCGAAAGCTGTCGTGGAGGGCAAGGTCTTCGGCCATGGCGTCGGCGGACCAGGGTCCCCCGACGGATCGCAGGAACGTCTGCACCACGAGGCGGAACCAGAGCCAGTTCGTGCGCGGGTAGGTGCTGTCCCCGACGGCGGGCGCCAGGTACTCGATCACGCGCTCCTGTACGTGCGGGTCGAGCCGGTCCCAGATCCACGGCCTCGTCATGTCGAGTATCAACGCGATGGATGCGGCCTCGACCTTCGCCTGCCCGTGCTCGTCAAGGCGCACCCAACGGTCGGGCGACGCGGGATCCGTCCCGACCCTGATGCCCTCGGCGTACCACTCCGCCAGGTTCTCCGGGTCGGCTCCGTGCTCGCCCGCGAGTCGGAAGCCGGCGAGCAGGAACGTCCGGGCGAACCCCTCGAGCCCGTCGACGGCGCGCCCGTAGCCGCCCTCGGGACCAGGTAACGTGATGCGGGCGTGCCCGGCAGAGGCATAGGGACGCACTGCGGCGAGCATCCCGTCGGCGAGCCCGCCCCACTGCTCCCGCGACCAGCCGTTGGACTCGGACGGCGAGATCATGCGCGGACCGCGGCCCGGTCGGGCGCGAAGATCCTGCGGTAATGACATCTCACGTGTCCTTCTCCGTCGAAGTGACCGCGGGCTATGCCCCGGTGTATGCGCGATCCCGATCTGATGTAATCTGATTGGTTACCCAATTCCAGTAGAACGCTCATATCCGAACATGTCAAGTCCGTCAAGACTCTGATACGATCAGATTCGATCAAACAGATCGACTCGGCAGCTCGATGGGAAGACATGGTGACTTCAGAGCGTTTCGTGGGCCCTCTCGCCAGGGCGTGGCGAGCCGCGGCCGCTGAAGGACTGCAGGACATACTGGTCAGCCCGGATGGCGCCCTTCCGGTTCCGGGAGCCGACGATCGCTCCGTGTGGGGGCGCGCGACAGGCTCGGCCGACCAGACGACCATCACCGACCTGTCGCGCCGAGCCGAGTCCGACCTTGGCACCCCATGGCCGCAGCTAACGGCGCGCGCCTACTCGCGGTACTTCCGCGACGGGGACCGCGACGAGTACGAGCAGAGCGTCTTCGCAAGACAACGCCGCCTGAGCCGGGCCGCCGCCGTTGCCGCGGCCACGCTCGATCCGCGGTGGATCGATGAGGTTGCTGACGGCATCATCCTTCTGTGCGAGCAGAGCACTTGGTGCTGGCCGGCCCATGACGACACCTACCGGGCCCGCCAGGCGGTCCTTCCGAGCATGATCGACCCCTTCCTTGATCTCGGCGCCGGAGAGGTGGTCGGACAGCTCGCCTGGGTCGACCAGTTGCTCGGCACTCAGCTCGACGAGCGGTTCCCCGGCCTGCGCACGAGGATCAGGCACGAAGCCATGGTTCGCGTCCTGGAGCCGTTCGCCCGGCGCCGGGACTGGCATTGGCTCGGTCTTGATGGCGACGTGCACAACTGGAACCCGTGGATTCACGGCAACGTGCTGGTCGCCGCGCTTCGCCTGGTCGAGGACCAGGGCGTACGGGCCGGGCTGGTCGGACTCGTGATCGAGGGGCTCGACCGCTATGTAGCCTCCCTGCCGTTGGACGGTGCGATCGACGAAGGCTACGCATACTGGTGGAACGGGGCAGGCCGGGCGCTTGAGGCGCTCGAGATCCTTCGGCACGCCACCGGCGGTGCCCTCGACGCGTCATCGATCCCGGCCCTCCGTGCGACCGTCGCCTTCCCGCACCAGATGCACCTCGGCGGCGACTGGTACCTCAACGTTGCCGACGGCCCCGCAAAGCCGCCGACCGACCAGCCGTGGCATGCGCTGCACCGATCCGCGCAGCGGGTCGACGACGACGACGCGCGCTCCCACGCCGCGGCGCACCGCAGACCTGGCGCTCCGGTCGCGCACGAGAGCCAGGGCCTCGGCCGGCTCCTACGCGCCCTGACCGATCGCAACTGGCTCAAGGCGACGCCCGCGGCCTCGCCGCTGCCGCGCGACGTCTGGCTCCCCTCGACTGACGTCCTGCTGGCCCGCGTGACTCGCGGTACCCCTCACGGCCTCACTCTCGCCGTCAAGGGCGGGCACAACGGTGAGCACCACAACCACAACGACGTCGGCAGCGTCCTTGTCGCGCTGCACGGCGTGCCCGTCGTCGTCGACGCCGGACGCCCGACCTACACCGCCCAGACCTTCGGACCCGATCGCTACGAGATCTGGACGATGCAGAGCTCCTGGCACAACGTGCCCGAAATCCGGGGGTCCGCCCAGTCGGTCGGCCGCGAGTTCGCCGCCCGCGGGGTCGCCGCCGTGGTCGACGACGAGCACGCGCAGCTCGGCCTCGACGTCGCCGACGCCTACGAGCGCGACGACATTCGACGGTGGGAGCGCACGGCGCGCCTGGACCGGCGGGCCGGACGCGTCACGATCACCGACGAGTGGGAGCTCGAGCCGGCCGACGACGCGCCGCCGACCGTCGTCCACCTGCTCCTTGCGGGTGACGTGAGCGTCGGCTCCGGCCGCGCCGTCGTCACCGCGCTCGAGGGCGTCGGTATGGTCGTGCTTGCCTGGGACCCGGAGACGGCCGCCGCCGTGACGGAGGTCCGCAAGCTCGACGACCCGGTGCTCACCGAAGTATGGGGAGACCGCCTGACGCGGTTGACGATCGATGTGGGCGATGCGCTCGTTGGCGCGCTCACCGTGACGGTGGAGGAACAGCAGTCATGAGCTCACCCGATGCACGCGGCGCCCTGCCGGTCACCCGCCGGGCGCAGCTGCTCGACGCCCTGCAACGGCAGGGCACGGTGCGGGTCTCGGAGCTCACCGAGGTGCTCGGCGTCACCCCGATCACCATCCGGCGGGACATCGCGCAGCTGGCCAGCGAAGGTCTGATCCAGCGCGTGCACGGTGGCGCGACCCTGATCTCCCAGGACGGGGATACCGGCGAGGAAAGCACACCGGCCCGGGTGAACGCAGAGCAGCACAGCCTCCGCTCCATTGGCGTGTTCGTCCCCTCCCTCGACTACTACTGGCCCGAGGTCCTCCGCGGCGCGGAGGAGGAGGCCAAGATCCACGGGCTGCGGATCGTGCTGCGCGGGTCGTCGTACGAGAGCGACGACGACCGACCCCAGCTGGCACGGCTGATCGAGCAGGCCGGGGTGGACGGCCTCGTCATCGCTCCCCGCATGGACGCCCCCAACGCCGCCGAAACGATGGACTGGCTGACGTCGACCGGGATCCCGGTGGTGCTCGTCGAGCGATCGGCGACCGTCGGCCCGCACCACGCGGCAATGGAGTCCGTGGTCTCCGACCACGCCCTCGGCGCTGCCCTGGCCGTGCGGCACCTGGCCTCCCTCGGGCACCGCAAGGTGGGGCTCGTCATCAGCCGGCAGAGTCCGACCTCACCGCACGTCCGGCGCGGCTGGCTGGAGGCAGCCGCAGAGTGCGGCCTCTCTGCGGAGACGACCGTCGACGCCTACGTCCCGAGCCCCCAGTCGCCCGAGTGGGACGCCGCGCTCGACGAGATCCTCGATCGGTGCGTGCGCACCGGGACGACGGCCCTGCTCGTGCACGCCGACGCGGAGGCCATGGCGATCGTTCAGCGCTGCGAGGCGCGCGGCGTGTCCGTGCCCGGTGACCTCTCCGTTGTGGCCTACGACGACGAGGTCGCGGGGCTGTTCAGCCCCGCGCTCACCGCGGTTCGGCCGCCGCGCCAGTCCATCGGCCGCGCGGCCGTCCAGCTCCTCGCAGCACGGCTCTCCGAACCCGAGCGGCCCACCCACCGCGTCGTGATCAGCCCGTCACTGCGAGTACGGGAATCGTCCGCCCCGCCGCGGTCCAATACATGAGCGCCATTGCGATCGACGAACGCTGAGCGTTCAGCCTGGCACCCGTACGGGCAGTCCAAGCTGATCGGACCGTCAAACAGATCATGACCGCGCACTCCGGGACCTCGGACCAGGGAACCCTGCCGAGGGTTCGACGCACCTCCACCACCTTGGCCGATGGCCGTGAGCTGATCTACTTCGACGACTCCGAGCCCTATCGAAGCGGGGCCAAGCGCCGGGACGTGGTCGACGGGCGCCCGCTCGGTGTTCGCGCGGCGTCCGGCACCATCCGTCTGGACGCGTTGACCGGCGACTGGGTCTCCATCGCCGGGCACCGCCAGAACCGCACCTTCCTGCCCCCTGAGAACGAGTGCCCCCTGTGTCCGACCGGCCGCGGGACGGTGCCGTCGGAGATCCCCGCCGAGGACTATGACGTGGTCGTCTTCGAGAACCGCTTTCCTTCATTCGCAACCGAGCCCACCGCCGTCGCACCCTGGGTCAACCCACTGTTCGCGCAGGCTCCGGCGCTGGGCCGCTGCGAGGTCGTCTGCTTCACCAGCGACCACGACGCCAGCTTCTCGTCCCTCTCGCCGGCACGGGCACGGACCGTGGTGGACGCCTGGGCCGACCGCACCCGCGCGCTGTCCGCTCTGGACGTCGTGCGGCACGTGTTCGTTTTTGAGAACCGCGGCCAGGAGATCGGCGTCACGCTCAATCACCCGCACGGGCAGATCTACGCCTACCCGTTCCTGCCCTCGCGCACCGCCCATATGCTGGGTCAGGTCACCGAACACCACGATCGCACCGGTCGCCTGCTTGGGGCCGATCTGCTTGCCGCAGAGCTGGATTCGGGTTCACGGGTGGTCATCAAGGGCACGGCCTGGACGGCATACGTGCCGTATGCCGCACAGTGGCCGGTGGAGGTACACCTCGCCCCGAACCGCGATGTCCCCGATCTGGTCGCCCTGGACGACGCCGAGCGAGACGAGCTCGCCGTGGTCTATCTGGACCTGCTGGGCCGCCTGGACCGCTACTACGAAGGGCCGGGCGGCTCGCGGATCGCGTTGCCCTACATCGCCGGTTGGCACCAGGCGCCGGTCCGCCAGGGGCGCGATGTCTCCCGCCTGCACCTGCAGGTGATGTCGGTGCTGCGCGCGCCGGGCCGGCTGAAGTACCTGGCCGGCTCCGAGTCCGGCGTCGGCGCCTGGGTCAACGACGTGGCCCCCGAGGCCGTGGCCGCTCGCCTGCGCGAGGTCGGCTGAGTTGCCCGGATCCGCCCCACCACCAGCATCGGTCGAATCCAGGGTCGCGGCGTCCTTCTCGGACGCCTTCGGCTCAGCACTCTCTGGCGTGTGGTCCGCGCCGGGACGGGTCAACCTCATGGGCGAACACACCGACTACAACGCCGGCCTGTGCCTGCCGATAGCTCTGCCGCAGCGCACCTATGCCGCGGTGCGGCTACGCGCGGACCGCCACCTCAGACTGCGCTCAACGCAGTCCTGCGAGCGTTACGACCTCGAGCTCGATGACGTGGGCGTTGTCAACCCGCCGGGCTGGGGTGCCTACGCCACTGGTGTTCTCTGGGCCCTGGAAGCCGCCGGACACCGGGTCGGTGGACTTGACCTCATGGTCGACGGCTGGGTGCCAGTGGGTGCCGGGCTCTCCAGCTCCGCCGCGCTCGAATGTGCCCTCGCCGCAGCGGCCTCCGACCTGTTTGACCTGGCGATGCTGCGCGATGACCAGGTCCGCGCAACGCTCGCCGCGATCTGCGTCAATGCCGAGAACACCATCGCCGGGGCACCGACCGGGGGGATGGACCAGTCCGCGTCCCTGCGCGCCCAGGACGGCCACGCCCTGTTGTTGGACTGTCGTGACGGCACCGTCGCCCAGGTGCCCTTCGACCTGACCGCCCATGGCCTTTCGCTACTGGTCATGGACACCCGCACCGAGCACTCGCTGGTCGATGGGCAGTACGCCCAACGCCGCCACAGCTGCGAAGAGGCCGCCCGGCAGCTGGGCCTGCCCTCACTGGTTGAGGTCGCTTTCGGCGACCTCAACCAGGCCCTTGACCGGTTGTCGGACAAGCAGATCCGGGCGCGAGCCAAGCACATCGTGACCGAGATCGAACGCGTCCGAGCCACGGTTGCCCTGCTCCGCTCAGGACGCCTGCCCGAGGTGGGCTCAGTGTTCAACGCTTCGCACGCCTCGATGCGCGACGACTTCGAGATCTCCTGCGCCCAGCTCGACCTAGCGGTCGAGGTGGCATCGGCTCACGGCGCCCTGGGAGCACGGATGACCGGAGGAGGTTTTGGTGGCTCGGCCATCGCGCTGGTGCCCACCGACAGCACCCCGAGGTAACCTTGGCCGTCATACAAGCCTTTGCGGACAAGGGTTTGCCCCCCCACTGCTTCGCTGTCACCGCGGGAGGACCGGCCCGGCGCGAGTCCTGAGCTGCTTGACGCGAGCGCCCACCTGGCCAGCACTCCGGCGGGCGGCCAGATCCGTACTTGCCAACCACGAACGGCCACTATGTCCAAAGCCAATGGAACATCGGGAGGATCGATGTCGCTGACTGCTGAACCTTTCGGGGTGCTCCCCGACGGGTCACCGGTGATTCGCTACACATTGAGCCGGACCGGTGGCATGACGCTTCGGTTCTGACCAATGGCGGCATCGACCAGAGTCTGAACGAGCCGGACGCGCGTGGACGGGTGGTCAACGTGGTTCGCGGCTTCGCCTCACTGCATGAGGATCTCGCTGCCACCGACGCGTACTTCGGGGGGCCAGGCGGGTCGGTTCGCTAACCGGCTTGCCGGCGGCCGCTTCAGCCTGGACGACGATGCCGACGCCATTCCAGACCAAACGTGACGTACTCCAGCGCGAATCCGCGCCGCAGGAACTGGCGTGCCCCGGCCCTGATGCCGCGCCAAACAGACGAGTCCAGCATCCCCGACGGCGAACCTGCAGCGTCGCGGCACATGTCTGCGCAACTCTGACGCCGCACGCGAGCCGACTGCGTCGGCAGCACAGCAGCAAAGTACAGCAGCGGGGCCACTCTTCGGCGATGCGTAGGGCCCGGTTCCCATCAGGGGCTGCAACGCCCCGAGCTCGATTGTTCGCTTTTGTTCGCTCATGCTCAACTGACGAGCATACTGTGCTACACTGCACGATCTGGTGATCAGACGCTCAGCATCGCAGATGTTGATGCATGAACGATCAGAAGCGACCTTCGATGAGGAGGGACCCCCCATGAGACGCAAACGCGCTTTCGCGACGACCGTTTCCGCTCTGCTGGTGGTAGTGATCACGCCAGGGCTGCACCTCTTCGGCGCGACCAGCGCCGCGGCGGCCGAACTTCCCAGCACCATCCACGCCGCCGCGTACCTCGGCGCGGACCAGCTGGCTGAGACCTCACTGCCGTCGACCGTCTCGGCGGTGCCCGCGGTGCCCGCGAACCTCGGCGGCCTTGGCGAAGCGCTCCGGCTGGTTGCCCGGCACGAACAACAACGTGTCGACCTCACAGTCAATGCCGACGACATCGCT
>Ga0209747_1000804_pt1 | contig 17160 bp, 15 predicted proteins | sample BarGraNGADG00311_FD_184498 | JGI IMG/M metagenome (GOLD analysis project Ga0209747, IMG submission 184498) | Arctic peat soil microbial communities from Barrow, Alaska - Barrow Graham LP Ref core NGADG0011-311 (SPAdes) (version 2) | ecosystem: Environmental > Terrestrial > Soil > Wetlands > Peat...
TCCCGACAGGTCGATCGGCGACATGGTGAGGACGATGAAGCAGATCATCGACCTGCTGCGCCAGCTCGCGGAGGTGGCCGAGGACCCGGTGCTGGCCGGTAACCTGCGCAGGGCCATGGACGACATCGACCGCGGGGTCGTCGGATACTCCTCGCTCGAATCGATCATAGAACACGCCTCCCCGGAGCTGTGATCTTCATGCCGGCCGGCGACGGGCGCCGAACATAGAGAAGAGGGAAGATTGCCCAGATACCTGCTCGTCCTCGAGTACGTCGGAACTGAATTCCACGGGTTCCAGAGACAGCCCGGGATGGAGACGATCCAGGGCGCGGTCGAGCACGCGGTCACTGCTTTCACGGGCCGTGAGGTACGGGTGCAGGGATCAGGGAGGACGGACACCGGGGTCCACGCGCTGGGACAGGCCGCCGCCTTCGACATAGCCGACAGGCTCGACACGGACAAGGCCTCGGCCAGCCTCAACGCGCTGCTGCCTGCGGGGATCTCGGTCACCTCGATGATGCGCGTGCGCGACGGGCTCGATCCGAGGCGCGACGCGCTCTGGCGCGAGTACCGATATTTCATCCTCAACCGTAGGGCGCCTTCCCCGGTGCTCGAGCCTTATAGCCATCACCTGGGCGCTACGCTCGACCGCCTGGCGATGGCGCAGGCCTGCGGAGCGTTCACTGGAGAGCGCGACTTCTCGGCGTTCAGGGTCAAGGGCGGCGTCGAGGAGTCGAAGGTTCGCAGGGTGCTCGAGTGCGAGATGACCGAGCCTTTCGAGGACCTGCTGTGCATCCGCGTCAGGGCGAACGCGTTCCTCTACCGGATGGTGAGGATAATGGCCGGGGCCATAAAGGACGTCGGCTGCGGCAGGATGGACCTCGAGGCGCTGGGCCGATATCTCCAGGGCGGCGATCGGCCCTGCGCCGACCCGCTGCCGGCGCAGGGGCTGTTCCTCTGGCAGGTGGCCTATCCGGAGGGGACCGTGGTGGTGGAGCGCGGGTCGAACCCCGCCTAGATGGATACGCCCTTGGAGCGGCAGGCGGCGAGGAAGGACGGCCAGGCCGCGTCGAAGCTCGCCTTGGCTTTGGCCCCCCGGTCGAACTCGGCCGCGTAGTCGCCACCAGAATCAACCGCCTGCAGACCCTTCAGCAGCGCGTCGGCGCGCACCTGAAGATACCCGCAAAGAATCTCGAACTTCAACTCCAGGTCTTTCATGTCGGCGGGCGCCGAGAGAGTGTCAGCCGTCGAGGTAAGTGAGCTTGCGCTGGCGTTGAGCGCCCTGACCTCGGCGAGCAGCGACGCGGGCACCACGCGCGCGGTGAAATTCACCTCGGTGTTGACAAGATCGGCGTCCCGGGCTATCCGGTCGTTGAGGGTCGTGGCCTCGTTTATCTCGGACGCGAGCGCGGTCTTAAAAGCCGCCGACTGGTCCTGACCGGTCGGGCCTCCATCGGGTGGTTTCCCGGTCTTTCCCTCGGAGGTGAACGTGCCCGACGCGCGTGCGAGCACGGAGCCGCTGGCGTCCAGTGCCGAGGCGCTCAGCGAGTGCTTGCCGTTCTCGACCGACCCGAGCGTCGTCTGGTAGGGCGCGGAGGTGATGGTCGCGCGCTTCTCCGAGTCCACGAAGACCTCTACCGTCTCCACCTTTCCAGTGCCGGAGACCGCCAGCTTCACCTTGACCGAATTCCCGTCGACCGTGGAGCCCTTCGACGGGCTCTGTATGGTCAGTGAAGTCTTGCCGTTTCCGGTAAGCAGAAAGACGGCTGCCACCGCTCCTCCGATGCAGAGGACGGCTATGAGGATGAGTGCGACCGCGAGCCCGGTGCGCTTCTTCTTGCGCGGCTCGGCCGGTAGCGCCTGTGTCGGGCCCTTGAAGACGGGGGGAGAAGCTTTCATCACCGGCGGCGGCGCGACACGGGGCGGCCCCGCAAGGTCCGGCGCCGCGGTCGACCCGTGCGGCGCAGCGACTTCCGGTGGCGGTGCGAATCCGGGAGGAGGAGGAGTTTCGGGCGGCGTCGAGCTTTCGACTGGTTCGATGGACGGCATGGACGCGGTCGGCTGCTCCCCGGGCGCTTCCTTGAAGACGCGCTCTCCGCAGAAGGGACAGTATTTGCTGTCGCCCGTGTCCTCGCCGCAGGCCGGGCATCTTGTCTCCTGGTCCGCCATAGCCGATATTATGCCACATCGTGGCGCGCCCGCCGCCGCCGCCGAGACCGCCAGCACGCCGAAGGGAAGGATAACCGGAGGCCGGGGTCCAAGGTGTATACAAACCGTCACCTATAAAGGTAGAGTCTCTTATCATGTTTCGAAGAAAAAAACTCTTGCTGGCGCTGACGCTCATCCTCGGGCTCGCCATCGGCGCGGCCGGTGGATACCTGGTGCAGGCGAAGCTCAAGCCAAAGCCCAAGGCCAGCACGCAAAAGGTCGTCAAGGTCACCAAGAGTTCGTCGCCTGCGGCCTCCAACAAGCCAAATGCCACCACCACCCCCGCGGACCCCGAGAAAATCCGGCGGGTCATGACCTTCTTGAGCGCGAACATCGGTCCGCGCCCGGAGGGCAAGGCGGGAGAGAAACAGGCCGCCAGCTACCTCTTGACCGAGCTCGAGAAGCTGGGCTACAAGGTGGGGATGGAGGAGTTCGTCCTCCCCAGCGGGTCGAGTTCGCAGAACCTCGTCACCGCCGACCCCGGTCAGTCCAGCAAGTACACCTTCTTCGTCTGCGCGCACATCGATTCCAAGTCGGGCTCACCCGGCGCGAACGACAACGCCTCCGGGTGCGCCGCCGTGCTCGATCTGGCACGCACGTTAAAGGGGACCAAGCATTATCCCGAGGTGCGGTTCCTGCTGTTCGGCGCGGAGGAGAACAACTCGTCGGGCACCGGCAGGTTCGGCTCGCGCCACTACCTGGGAACGCAGCCTGAAGTGGAACGCGCCAAGGTGCTGGGCGTCCTGTCCCTGGACACCATCGGCGTGGGCTCGGAGAACACTTTCAGGGACTGGGGCGCGAGGAGCCCGGGGCTCGCCGACGCGCTGGTGAACTACACCCAGGGCAAGGGCCTGGTCAGCAAACGCCTGCAGGGGCAGGGGAGCGATCACGAGCCGTTCGGTGACGCGGGGATCCCGGCCGTCTGGCTCGAGCGGATGCTGCCCGGCTCGCAAGCGGACACCAAGGCCGGTACCTCGGAAGACACCATGGACCATGTGTACGTGAACCTGGTCGCGGAGTCGGTGAACCTCGCCAGGGACTACCTGTTGAGCCTGGACGCCAAGACCTGCAAGTCGATGTACGACGCCGCGCACGCCCCCGTCTCCGGCGCCCAGCCGGGCGGCGATACCACGACGAGCCCGGGCAATTCCGGCAACTGAGGTCGGGCCTCAGCCGCTGCGCGCCAGGAAGCTCTCCTTCACGTAGCCTTCCTTGCCGGCCGAAGGGCCTTCGGTCACCTCGACCCTGTACCACCTCTTGCCGCCCGCGTAGAGGGTCGACAGGACGCGGACCTTCCAGCCGTCGTAGAGCCTGACCTGGTCGGGCCCGCCCGGGTAGTCGGTCATGTAGCACGCCGCGGTGCCGCCGGAGGTGTCGACCTTGAGGACGTCGCCCTGCACGTAGCGGGCTTTTGGCGCGTGCACGCTCGACGCCTTGTTCGCGGCCGGCTTCGACTTGAACCAGTTGGTGGCCAGGCCCAGGCCGAGGACCGTCCCCGCCGCGATCAGCAGGATGGCCAGCAACGCAATGAGCCAGCGACGCCGATGCCCTTTTCCCTTACCATGTGCTTTTGTTCCAGGGCCGGTGGGAGCCACTGCTTCCTCATCCACCGACCGGCCGGGGACGCGCCAGGCCGCGACGGTTAGGTCTCCGCCCGCGCCTCTGGCGGCAGCGGTCTCGGCCAGCGTTCGGCAGGCGGCGGCCGTGTCCGGCGCGCCCATCACCGATACGATCTCGCCCTCATCGAGCGCGGAGTAGATCCCGTGGCTGCAGAGCAGGAGGACCTCGCCCGCTTTCAACGGGACCCTGAGGATGTCGGTCTCGACCTCGTCGTCGATGCCCAGCGCGCGCGTCAGCCTGGTCCTGGCGCCCTCGAGGTACTCCACGTGGTCGCTGGTGAGTTGCCGCAGGCCTCTTTCGGTCAGCAGGTAGGCCCTGGCGTTGCCGACGTGCCCGATGAACGCGCTGGAGGCATCGGCCGCGACCACGGTAAGCGTCGCCCCGATCACCTGCTCCGAGCCGTCGTCGCTCTCGCGAAGGCGCGAGTTGGCCAGCTCGAAAGAGGTCTCGAGAACGCGCCCGGCGGCGGCGTTGAACTCCGTAGCCCCTTCGAAGCGCCCGGGGTCGAGCAGTTCGTCGACGCTGTCCAGCGCGATGCGCGCCGCGGCCTGCGAGCGCGCCGCAGGGCCGAAGCCACCGGCGAGCGCCATAAAGCAGAGGAAGGACGGGACCTGTCTGCCCGAGTAGTCCTTCATCGCGGAGGCGGCGCCGGCGACGCCACCCGGGACGGTGAAGATGCCGGAAAGCGGCGCGACTTCTCTGGTGATCTCTTGCTCTTCCACAATTGTCTCAGCAGTTCTTCTATGTTTCATGTCAGTGATTATATATCGCACGCGCCGCACGCGCGGAACCCGCGGCCGGCCCGCGGCGTCATCCATTTTGAAGGAATAGCCCGGGCATACTTATAATTCTCTTTACGGCGGGATTCCAGGTGGTGATAAAGATAGCCGACGATGGATCCTTCGAGGACGAACTGAGAAACGAACAGCTGAACAGGACTTCCATGCGCCTCGAGCGGCAGGCGAGGAGGCGGCGTATCAGGAACACGCTGCTGCTCGTTGGGGTGGTGGCCCTGATGGGGGCCGTCGCGGCCACCATCGTCATGGTGCTCACGATGAACTCGGGCGGGCTCAACGCGCCGAAGCTGGTGGGCATGAAGTTCGCCGACGCCAAGAAGCAGGTCGAGTCACTCGGCCTCTTGGTGGAGATCGATTCCATGCAGGACTCGAGCGGCGACTGCAGCAAGCTCAAGGTCGAGGTCCAGGACCCCAAGCCCGGCACGGACATGGAGAAGAACGAGACGATGATGGTGCGCCTGAAGGGCCTGCACGAGTCGCCCGAGTTCACGGGCAGGACCAGCAAGCCGACCGCACTGGCGACCAGCCCAGATGCGGGCTCCAACGAGCCCGGAGCGACTGATACCCAGCCCGCGGCTCCGGCTCAGCAGCAACCGGCTTCAACGGGCGTCGTCATCTGCCTGGACCCGGGGCACTCGGGGCGCGACGGGAACGAGGTCGACTCGGCCACCGGGTTGAACGTGGGGGACAACGGGGGCTGCACCGGCGAGCTGCAGAACATGTGGGACCTGGCGCAGAAGACCAAGGCCGCCCTGGAGCAGGCCGGCTTCACCGTGAGGCTCACCAAGGGCAGCGCCGGCGCTTACGCGAGCCTTCGCACCAGGGCCGACATCGGAAACGCCTGCAGCGCGGTGGTCCGGCTGCACTACGACGACACCGGCTACACCGGCGTGATGCGCCCGCCCGCGAACGGGGCGAGGTGCCCCTCGTCGGACACCTCACACGTCACGGTCGTCGACGGGGGAGTGGCCAGCGCCAGCGACGAGCTCGCGCGCGCTATCGCGCCCGGCCTGGGGCTGTCGGTCAAGGACGATACCGGCGGGACCTCGCAGGGCAACTCCACCCCGGCGGGACATCCGACGGCCCTCATCGGCAGCGTCCTCTCAACAGTGCCGGTGGTGTGCATCGAGAACAACATGTCCCGGGTGAAGGACAGCCCGTCGGGCCAGGATGAGGTCGCCCGGCAGATCGCGGCCGGGGTCACCGCCTACTTCCACTCCCGATGAAAAGACTGTTTTGGAGGCGATCGCGCGGCGTCGTGCTTGGTTGACACCGCCCGGCGCTTAACTTATCATCAGGAGGTCTTGACGCCCGTTTGGGCGTCGTTTTTTACGAGGAAAAGCATGGCGCATCTGAAGCTTACAAAGAACACCTATTCTGCAAGGCCCGCGGACATCGAACGCAGGTGGTTCGTGGTCGACGCAGAGGGCCAGGTCCTGGGCAGGCTGGCGACGCAGGTCGCCGGAGTGCTGCGGGGCAAGAACAAGGCCATCTTCACGCCGAGCATCGACACCGGCGATTTCGTCGTGATCGTAAACGCCGAGAAGATCGTGCTGACGGGCAACAAGGAGACCCAGAAGGTGTACTATCACCACAGCGGTTATCCGGGCGGCTTGAAAGAGACCCCGTATTTGACCATGCACGAGGCGCACCCCGAGAGGGTCATCATGATCGCGGTCAAGGGCATGCTGCCGCATAACAGGCTGGGACGCGCGCAGATCAAGAAGCTGCACGTGTACGCGGGGCCGGACCACCCGCACGAGGCGCAGAGGCCCCAGACACTAGAGATCAAGAGGTAGGTTAGCTTGGCTGACGAGTTCTTCATGGGAACAGGCAGGCGAAAAGAAGCCGTCGCTCGTGTGCGCCTCTACCCGGGGGCCGGAGAGCTGACGGTCAATGGCACAACCCTCGAGAAATACTTCCCCAACCGCCGGCACCGCATCGAGGTGCTCGCTCCGCTGGTCCACCTGGACCTGAAGGGCAGCTGGGACGTGGTGGCCAAGGTCGAGGGCGGCGGAATATCGGGGCAGGCCGGCGCCATGAGGCTCGGCATCGCGCGAGCGCTGCTCGTTCACGACGAAGAGCTCCGCGGTGACCTCAAGAAGGGCGGGTTCCTCACCAGGGACGCGCGCATGAAAGAGCGCAAGAAGTACGGACTCAAGGGCGCTCGCAAGCGGCCGCAGTTCTCCAAGCGCTAGATCAGGGCACCAGCAACAGGCTCGCACCCCCCCCCAATCGGCGGCTCATTTCCGCGTGTCCGCAGTCAGGCAGGTAAGGCCGTATCGTTGTGATATATTCCTAGTGTAGGTGGCCCCTCGGAGGACTATGAAGAAATATTTCGGCACAGACGGCATCAGGGGAGAAGCGAACCGCGACCTTACTCCCGAACTCGCGCTGCGGCTCGGGAGAGCGGCTGTCATCGCGTTCGGCGGACCCGGTTGCCGCATCGTGGTCGGCAGGGACACCAGGCAGTCCGGCCCGATGCTTCAGGACGCGCTTGTCGCCGGCCTCCTCTCACAGGGCGCCACGGTATTCCTGGCGGGTGTGATACCCACCCCGGCTGTCGCTTTCCTCACCGAGGAGTTCGAGGCGACCTCCGGCGTGGTCATCTCCGCGTCGCACAACCAATTCAGCGACAATGGCATCAAGTTCTTCGGACCAGGGGGAGTGAAGCTCCCCGACGACGTCGAGCAGGCCATAGAGGAGCTGTTCGAGCAGGGCGACGGACCCGGCGACGGCGGGCCCCTGGGGGAGGTCGCCGCCATCGAGGACGCCGAGGACCTCTACGTCTCGCACCTGCTGGAGTGCGTGAACTTCGACCTGGAGGGCTACAAGATCGTGCTCGATTGCGCGAACGGCGCGGCCTACCGGGTCTGCCCGCGGGCTTTCCAGAAGCTGGGCGCCACGGTCGAGACACTGAGCGTCGAGCCCGACGGCCGCAACATCAACAAGAACTGTGGCTCCACTAACCCGGAGACCGTGGTCAGGCTGGTAAAGACGTGGGGAGCGGACATGGGCTTCGCGCTGGACGGCGACGCCGACCGCTGCATCTGCGTTGACGAGACCGGCGAGGTCAGGGACGGCGACTTCGTGATGTCCATGGTCGCCGGCTACCTGAAGGAGCACGACCTGCTGCACCCACCGCTGGTCGTCTCCACCGTGATGAGCAACCTGGGGTTCTACCACGCGCTCGGCGAGATGGGAGTCGTCTCGGAGCAGACACGGGTGGGCGACCGCTACGTGCTGGAGCGTATGATGGAGACAGGGGCGTTGCTGGGGGGCGAGCAGTCGGGCCACATCATATTCGGCGAGCACGCTTCCACCGGTGATGGGACTCTCACCGCCCTGATGGTAGCCGGCATAGTCAGGGACACGCGGCGGACACTGTCGTCCCTCTGCCAGAACATGAAGAAGTATCCCCAGGTGCTCCTCAACGTAAGGCCGAAGTCGGGACGCAGGCTCAAGCCGGAGATGTCGGTCTGGGTCCTGATCGAGAAGTACCAGCGCGAGCTGGGCGAGCGGGGCAGGATCCTGGTGAGGTCGTCCGGGACGGAGCCGGTGGAGCGAGTCATGGTCGAAGCGACCAGCGAGAGTAAGGCCAGAGAGGTGGCCGGCGCCATCGCCGACGCGATCCTCGCCGAGCTCGACCACTAGAGTCAGGATTGAACAATGTGCGGAATCGTCGGTTACCTTGGAAGCCGCCAGGCGCAGGACATCCTGATGTCGGGGCTGCGCAAGCTCGAGTACCGCGGCTACGACTCGGCGGGCATCTGCATCATCTCTCCAGAAGAGGAGATGACCTGCGTTAAGGTCGTCGGGAACCTCGATGCGATGTCGGCGGCGCTGGATGGGTCAAAGATCGCCGGCAACGTCGGCGTGGCCCACACCCGCTGGGCGACCCACGGGCCGCCCAGCGAGCTCAACGCCCACCCTCACCTGGACTGCAACTCCGACATCGCGGTCGTCCACAACGGCATCATCGAGAACTACACCTCGCTGCGGAGGATGCTCGAGTCGAAGGGCCACGTGTTCAAGTCCCAGACCGATACCGAGACCATCGCGCATCTCATCGAGGAGTTTTACGTCGATGACCTGTGCGAGGCGCTGCGCCGGAGCCTGGAAGAGGTCGAGGGCGCGTTCGCGGTGGTGGCTGTGCACCGCAAGCAGCCGGGCGTGATCGTGGCGGCCAGGAGGGACAGCCCGCTCTGCATGGGGATCGGCGACGGCGAATATTTCGTGGCGTCGGCGGTGCCGGCGTTCCTTGCCAGTACGCGCAGCGTGCTGTTCATGGAGGACGACGAGATCCTTTCGATCGACAGACACGGCTACGGCCTCTCGACCCTCGAGGGCCTCGAGGTCGCTCGCGAGCCGGTCGAGATCACCTGGTCCCTGGACGCCGCCGAGAAGGGCGGCTACGAGGACTTCATGCTCAAGGAGATCAACGAGCAGCCCGAGGCGGTGGCGAACACCCTTGCCGACAAGTTCGATGGCCACGGCCAGATAGAGATAGGCGAGCTCGAGCTCTCCAGCAAGGCCGTCCGCGACCTGCGGCGCGTTGTGGTGGTGGCGTGCGGCACCGCTTTCCATGCCGGACTCTTGGCAAAGTACCTGTTCGAGCGGTGGGCCGCCCTGCCGGTCGAGATCGAGATAGCATCCGAGTTCCGCTATCGGAACCTGGTGGTGACCGGTGAGGACCTGGTGGTGGCGATAAGCCAGTCCGGCGAGACAATGGATACGCTGGCAGGGGTAAGAGAGGCGACCAGGCGCGGGGCGAAGGTCATCGCCATCGTCAACACCGTGGGCAGCCAGATGACCAGGGAGGCGTCGGGAGTGATCCTGACCCACGCCGGGCCCGAGATCGGCGTGGCCGCGACCAAGACCTTCACCGCACAGATGACCGCGGTGTATGTGCTGGCCATGTACCTGGGCAGGCTGCGAGGGGCTTTGCGCGACGCACGGTATGACCGCAACGTCGAAGGCCTCAAGGCGATGCCCGAGAAGATGCGGCAGGTCCTCTCCGACACCGACGACGTCATCGAGTGCGCCAGCAAGTACTACAGGCGCGACGACTTCCTCTTCCTGGGGCGGTCGGTCAGCTATCCCATCGCGATGGAGGGCGCCCTAAAGCTTAAGGAGATCTCCTACATCCACGCGGAGGGTTACCCCGCGGGTGAGATGAAGCACGGCCCGATCGCGTTGCTGGACGAGCGCGTACCGGTGGTCGCCCTGGCGCCGAGGGACTCCGTCTACGAGAAGATGGTCTCGAACATCGAAGAGGTCAAGGCGCGCAACGCCCCTGTCATTGCCGTCGCCACCGAGGGAGACACCGAGATGCAGCGTCTCTGCGACGACGTCCTCTGGGTCCCGGAGGCCCCGGAGATGCTTTCCCCGCTGCTCACGGTGCTGCCGCTGCAGCTCTTCGCCTACCACGCGGCGAAGATGCGCGGCTGCAACGTAGACCAGCCAAGAAACCTGGCGAAGACCGTTACGGTCGAGTGACCCCGCCCGGGGGACGGTGTTAATGGCTTACTGCCCGCAGTGCGGACGGGAACAGAGATGCGGCTGCGATGAATGCCACTTGTGTGGCGTGCCGCTGGTGCACGGGCGGGCGGCGCCGAGACACGTGGCCCGCGCGGCGCCAGATGCGGCCCGCTCCAATGCCGTCACGCGTCCCTCAGAGCCGGAGAACCTTCTGTCGCTGGAGCGGCCCCGCCAGGTCTCCATCAACTGGATCGTCCACGTGTTCATCATCCTGGGGACCGGGATACTCATCGTGACCTGCCTGGAGATGGCGAACACGGGAGCTCATTTCCCCGCCGTGGGCCCGTTCTCGACGCTGGGCGAAGGCCTGCGGCGTGCGGGATACTATTTCGGGGTCATCCTCTACACCAGCTCGGTGCGGCTGATGACCGGCTTCGCTCTGATGTCCGCGGGCTTCCTGATAGCCAGGCGCTCCATCGCCCGGCCCGGCTGGGACAAGGCGGTCAGGGCCACCGGCCTGGTGATGAGCGGGGTGGGAATCGTCTTCATGCTGACCGCCCTCGACCTCATCCTTCCCCTCGGCACTCCCCCGTACGCGCTTACCGCCGTACTGCCACCGCTGTGGGCGGCCGTTCCCATCCTGGTGGCGACGGGAGTGGCTCTATTCGGGGCCGGCTACCTGATGGCCACCAGGCTCTCGAGCGAGCGGAAGAAGCTGTCGCTGCGATTCGGCGACCGTGAGGAGAGAGCGGCGCGCCGAGCCCGCCGCCAGGCGGCGGATCCGCGGGAACTCCTTCACGGGGGCGAGTCCTCCGGGGCGGAGGAAGGGGCGATCCGTTGAGGGTACTGCTGCCGGAAGAGATGGCGCGTGTCGACCGCGCGGCGATCGAGGTGGAGAAGATCCCCGGCCTCGAGCTGATGGAGCGCGCGGGAGAGGCGGTGGCGCGCGAGGCGCGGGACATGCTCTCCAGCGTCGGCGGGCGTCGGGCGGCTATCCTCTGTGGAAAAGGCAACAACGGCGGTGACGGCCTGGTGGCCGCGCGAAGGCTGGCGGGAGCGTTTACTGTCGTCGTCTATATGGTCGGCGCCGGCGGGCCCGATGAGCTCTCCCCTGACAGCCGCGCGAATCTCGACAGGCTCTCTGGCTCCGCGGTCTCGCTGAAGTGGCTGACTCAGCCGGCGGGCGCCGACGAGCTGGAGCGGGAACTCTCGCACTTCGACCTGCTGATAGACGCCTTGTTCGGCACCGGCCTGTCAGGGGCCGTCGCGGGGCTCCACGCCGCGGCGATTGGGGCCATCAACGATTCGGGCAGGCAGGTCCTGTCTGTGGACATCCCCAGCGGAGTGTCGGGGGCGACCGGCGCTATCGCCGACCAGGCTGTTATAGCCGACCGCACCGTCACCTTCGCCGCGCCCAAGGTGGGACTGGTGCAGTACCCGGGCGCCGGGATGGTCGGCGAGATGGAAGTCGTCGACATCGGCATCCCCGAGAGCCTCCTCGATGAGATAGGCGAGTCCCGCATCTACCTCGTCACCGAAGAGGAAGCGGACGCGCTGGTGCCCTCCAGGGCGCCAGACGCATACAAGGGTTCCTGCGGCAGCGTACTGGTGGTGGGAGGCTCGGTTGGGCTCACCGGCGCGCCGGCGATGACCTCTCAGGCGGCCCTGCGGTCAGGCGCGGGCCTGGTCACGCTTGCGCTTCCGGAGGGGCTGAACGATATCATGGAGGTCAAGCTCACCGAGGTCATGACCGTACCCCTGCCACAGACCGGCGGCCGCGCTCTGTCGGGCGCGTCGGCCGAGCGAGTGCTGGAGCTGTGCGGCTCCTACGACTCGGTCGCCGTCGGACCGGGGGCGGGCACGGAGCCCGAAACGATCGAAGCGTTGAGGAAGCTGGTGGCCGCAATCGACGGCCCGCTGGTGCTCGACGCCGACGGCCTGAACGCGATCGTGGGCCACACGGCGCTGCTGGCGGGCAGGAGCTGCCCCGCGGTGCTGACGCCGCACCCGGGCGAGATGGCCAGGCTGCTCGAGACCGACAAGGAGACCGTCCAGGCGGACCGCATCTCCACTGCTACGCGCGCCGCGCGGGAATGGAACGCGGTCGTCGTCCTCAAAGGAGCCGGGACGGTCATCGCCGAGCCGGGCGGCGACGTGTTCATCAACCCCACCGGCAACGCGGGGATGGCGACAGCCGGCATGGGAGACGTGCTCACCGGCGTCATAGCGTCATTCATGGCGCAGGGATTGGAACCGTTACCCGCGGCTGTCGCGGGCGTATATTACCATGGGCACGCGGGAGACCTCGCGGCCCAGATGGAAGGCATGGCGGGTCTGACGGCGGGTGACGTGATAAGGCACCTGCCCCTGGCGATCCGCCGGCTATCCGAAGAAAGGTGGCTTTGAATGAAAGAGGTGCTTGTCGAGCAGGCGATGACCCCCGACCCGGTGACGGTCACCGGCGACACCAGCGTTACCGACGTGGCGAAGATCATGGTCAAGAGGTCGATAGGCGGGATACCGGTGGTCGACGACACGGGTGAGCTCATCGGCATCGTGACCGAGAGCGACCTGGTGGTCCAGGACTCCGACGTGAAGTTTCCCTCGTTCGTGAGCTTTCTTTCCGGCTACGTCTTCGTGCCCGGAAGCCTGCACAAGTTCAACGAGAAGTTCAAGAAGGCGGTGGCCTCCAACGCCGGCGACGTGATGACCGAGGACGTCATCACCGTCGAGGCCTCGGACAGCGCCGAGCACGCCGCCACGCTGATGACCAACAAGAAGCTCAAGCGCTTTCCCGTGATCAGCGAAGGCAAGCTGGTCGGCATACTGACCATGGCCGACATCATCAAGCTCATCAGCAGGGACATCCCGGTCGAAGGAACGGAGGAGTAGGTTGGCGCCGTCCTTCGAGGGGATCCGGCCGCTGGCGGCGACAGTCGACCTGGGCCGGGTGAAGCACAACGTCCGCTACCTTGCGGGCCTCACGCCCCCGGGCTGCCGCTTCATGGCCGTGGTGAAAGCCAACGCCTACGGGCACGGCGACACGCGCGTGGCCCGCGCCGCGTTGGACGCGGGCGCCCACGGGCTGGGGGTGGCGCTGGTCGAGGAGGGCGCCAGGCTCAGGCAGGCCGGCTTCGACTGCCCTATCTACCTCCTCTTCGAGCCTCCCCCACGGGGAGCGGGCGCGGCCGTCGAGCTGGGGCTGGTGTGCTCGGTGTACTCGGAGCCGTTCGCCAAGGCGCTCTCGATGGCCTGTTCCTCGATGGGCAGGACCGTGTCGGTCCACCTCAAGATCGATTCGGGGATGCACCGCGTGGGGGTGCCCGACTCGAGGGCAGGCGCGTTCGCCGACCTCCTGGTGTCTCTTGGAGGGCTCAGCGTGGATGGAGCCTACACTCACTTCGCGGTGGCGACGGAGCCCGACGACCCGTTCACTGAAAAGCAGATGGACGCCTTCGAGCGCGCCTGCGCCGAGGTGGAGGCTGCAGTCGGTCACGGGGTAGTGAAGCACGCGGCCAACAGCGCCGGGGTGATGGCTTTCCCGCGCAGCCACTACGACATGGTGCGGGTCGGCATCGCGATGCTCGGCCTTTTTCCCTCCCCGGAGTTCTCCGGGGTCAGTCAGCTGCAGCCGGCACTCTCCCTTGCCGGGGAGGTCGCGTTCGTGAAGCGCGTGGCCGCGGGCGAAGGAGTGAGCTACGGCCTGACCTACGCGCCGTCGGGGGACACCTGGATCGCTACGCTCCCGGTCGGTTACGCGGACGGGCTCTCGCGCCTGCTGTCCGGCAAGGCTCAAGTGATCATCGACGGCAAGCGACGCAACATCGTAGGCACCATCTGCATGGACGTGTGCCTGGCCGACCTGGGGGCCGAGCCCGTCGAGCCCGGCACCAGATTTACCATCATCGGCCAGGAAGGCGATGAGCGTATCCGCGCCGAAGATGTAGCCCGTGAGATGGGAACGATCAACTACGAGGTGGCCTGCATGATAAGCTCGCGGGTCCCGCGGCTTTTTATAGACGAGGCGTGAAAGGGAGGAAGGATGAAGGTCTGCCCGAAGTGCGGCGCAATCTGGGACGGCGACCGCTGGGTGCCTGAGCCGGAAGAGAAGCTGCTTGCCGAGTTCTCCAAGAAGCAACACTGCGCCGAGCTCTGCCCCGGCGACTTGCGGATAGAGAAGCGGCAGGTCGAAGGGGTGGTGACGCTCAAGGGAAAGTTCCTGGCGTCGCACAGGGATGACATCAACAACCTGGTCGCGCGGGTCGCGCGCGACGGGCGCCGCCGCAACGTTGCGGCGCGCGTCTTCCAGACCGTGGAGGAGAACGACAGCCTCCTCATCGAGACCACCGACGAACACCTCGCGGAGCGCATGGGCAAGGAGGTCGTCAAGGCCTTCAAAGGAGACCTCGAGATAAAGTGGCAGAAGAAAGACACCTTCGCGAGGGTGACCTGGCAGCGGGACTGACCTCCTCGGGGCGATGAGCCGCCATCACGCTGATCCCGGCGGGCTGGGCGAGAAGCTGGGAGCGGACCAGCTTTTTTCAGAGGTCCGGTGCGCGCTCGAAGCACCTCCCGGAAGATACTACGCCGCGGGATCCTTTCTCCTGGAGACGCTGACCGGCGCCGAGCCCGGCGGAATCCTGGTTCTTTGCGTCCCTGACATCGCCCGGGCCGACGGGCGTATCGCCCTCGCCACCGGCATGTCACCGGTCGCTGTAGCCAGGGCTCCCGGGCTGGTCCACCTCACCAGGCACGGGGAGCGCGGCGTGACGCTTGTCCCCGCGGGTTCCACCACTATAGAAGAAGCGCTGGGGCGCGCCAGCTTCACCGTGCTGGCCACGGCCGTCGACCTCGCCGAGCCCGGCGAGCTGATCGACCCGCTGGGCGGGATCGGCCACCTTGAACAGGGCATCCTGTCCGCGGCCTCTCCGATCGAGGATGACCCCGAGCGCCTGCTGCTGGCTGCCCGCCTGCGAGCGCGCTTCGACCTGGAGCCGGACGAGGACACCATGCTCTCCCTGCGCCGGTCCGCGCCGCTGGCGCAGCGGGTCCAGCCGCGCCGGGCGTGGGCCGGGCTCGCGGGCGTATTCACCGCGGGCGGCTTGTCCGGGTCGGCTGCTTTCCTCAAAGAGACCGGAGTCCTCGAACAGTTATTCCCCGCGCTCGCCGACATCTACGACGTCCCGCAGAACTACTACCACCACCTCGGCGTCTGGGGCCACACGCTGGAGACGCTCGACCACCTGCAGGAGATGTTGCGCAACCCGCGCGACCGGTTCAAGGCTTACGGCGACCGCCTGGCCGCATACCTGACCAGGCGGGTCGAGGGCGGGGTCCGCAGGCGGACGCTGCTGGTACTCGCCGCCCTGGTCCACGACGTCGGCAAGGCCTCCTCGATGAGCCTGGAGCCTTCGGGGCGCATCAGGTTCCAGGGGCACCAGCTGGAGGGAGCAAGGCTCGCGGTGCCCATCGCCTCGCGACTGGGACTGGGGGTGAAGGCCACCAGCGGCCTGGTCGCGATAGTGCGCGACCACATGCGGCTCGGCTTCCTGATGAAGGAAGGGGAGACGACTGCGAGCCGACTGCGCGCGGCCGTCGAGCTGGGCCCCCACTGCCCCGAGGTCGTGCTGCTCTCGCTGGCCGACCGTATGGCGACGAGGGGGGAGGCCACCACGGACGAGGCGCTGGAGCGGTTCAAGCGTGTGGCGTCCCGGCTGCTCGCCGACTGGTTCTGGCTGCGCGACGTCCCGCCGCTCATCGACGGCTCGGACATCATCGTGCACGCCGGGATCGAACAGGGACCCGGTGTGGGCGAGGCGCTGCTGCGTGCACGAGTGGCCCAGCGCGAGTGCACCGTGGCGTCCAGGAGCCAGGCCCTGGAATTCCTGGCCCCGGATTTTAAGGGTAAAATGAACGTGCGGAGCAATGAAGGAGAGGCCCGCTGATCCGGCAGGCCCGCGTACCTTCTCAAGCCGCTCCGCCGTGAGACAGGGGCTCCGGCTGAAGGGGCCTCGAGGCGACTCCTGGGAGAAACGAAGGGAGCAATGGACGACAATAACATCGACATCGTGACAAACCACAACGAACCGGAAACGAACGGCGCCAGGCGCCACCACAGGATGCGGAACTGGCTGATGGCTCTGGGGGCCACGGCCGCCGCCGGGGCGCTCACCAAGGCGGCGGAGGTGCGACTTCGCAGGATGGCCGATGCGGAGGCGGGCGAGGTCCTATCCGAGCCGCTGGGCGAGAAGGGCCACTACGTGAAGAGCTTTGACGGCACCCGCATCTACACGGAGGAGCTGGGTGAAGGCCCGACACTGGTGCTGGTGCACGGCTGGTTCTGCAACACCGACATGTGGCACTACCAGAAGAAGCTGCTGGCCGGCAACTGCAGGCTGGTGTGCTTCGACCAGCGAGGCCACCGGCGCAGCGAGTGCCCCGACTGTGAGGCCTTCTCATTGGAGACTCTGGCGCGCGACCTCAAGGCCGTGCTCGACGAGACCGTCACCGATGAGGGGGCCGTGCTGGTCGGCCACAGCATGGGCGGGATGTCCATACTCAAGTACCTGGAGATGTACCCGGAAGACCTCGGCGCCAGGGTCAAGGCTGTCGCGCTGGTAGACACTTCCAACGTGCCGATGTACGAGACGATCACCGGCGGCAGGATGCTCGAACCGATCCAGGAAAGCGTGGTCGAGCCGCTCTTCAGGTGGATAACGCACCATCCCGGGCTGGCCGACGGCCTCAAGAGGTCCCTGGTTCGGACCGCCCCGTTCCTGCTGGCCACGCGCTACCTGGGATACGGGAGCGGAGCCTCCCTGACCCAGATGGAGTACATACAGGAGATGGCTGGAAAGACCTCCATGAAGGGTGCCTGCCTGGCCGGGCTCGGCCTGATCGAGAACGAGAAAGAGATGAGCCTGGCGCCCCTGCGGCGCTCAGGCGTCCCGGTCCTGATCTGGGTCGGGGAGAAGGACAAGCTGACCATCCCCGAGGTGTCGATCAGGATGAAAGAGCAACTGCCGGACGCCGACTTCCACCTGGTGCCCGACAC
>Ga0209747_1000806_pt1 | contig 17125 bp, 17 predicted proteins | sample BarGraNGADG00311_FD_184498 | JGI IMG/M metagenome (GOLD analysis project Ga0209747, IMG submission 184498) | Arctic peat soil microbial communities from Barrow, Alaska - Barrow Graham LP Ref core NGADG0011-311 (SPAdes) (version 2) | ecosystem: Environmental > Terrestrial > Soil > Wetlands > Peat...
AACCCCCCTAAAGGGGGGCTAAAAAGTCCGTTTATTGGATTTCCGCCCCCTTGGGGGAGATGCCGCGCAGCGGCAGAGGGGGTTTTCTTGCGCCATTGCGCCTTTTTTACTACCTTTGCCCCATTAAAACAAAACAGGCCATGGAATCGACAAGACAGAAAAAAGTTTCGCGTTTGGTACAGAAAGAACTGGCCGACATCTTTCTTAAAAAAGGTAATGAATTTGCACACGGGAAATTAGTTTCAATAACAAGGGTTCGGCTCAGCCCCGATCTTTCTTTCGCAAAAATTTATTTAAGCATATTCCCTGCTACAAATCAGGACGAGGTTCTGAACTCCATTCAGGAACACAGCTCAAAGATCAGATTTGAACTTGGACAAAAAGTCAGAACTCAACTCCGGATTGTACCGGATATCGCATTCCATATTGATGATAGTCTTGACTATATAGACAAAATAGACAAGCTCCTGAAATCCTGATATATATGCAGTACGAACCTATAAAAAGATCACTGGGCAGAATCTTTGCAGGGTCATTGTTTCTGAGAAAAACACTCTATTTCCTTCTCGACCTGCTGCTTCTCCGTACATGGCATGTAAAAAAAGCGTTACGAAAAATTGGCAATGCTTTTCCTGATGAGGTATTTGTCCTGGATGCCGGATCTGGCTTTGGACAATACAGCTGGCGTATGAGCAGAATGAATTCCCACTGGAAAATAAAGGCTATAGATATAAACAGAGAACAGATAGAGGATTGCAACAGCTTTTTCAGAAAAACAGGATTGTCGGACAGAGTAATCTTCGACTATGGAGATCTGACCACCCTACATGATATTAACAGCTATAATCTCATTCTTTCCGTAGATGTTATGGAACATATTGAACAAGATATTCTCGTCTTTCAGAATTTCCACAGGTCGCTAAAAGACAATGGCATTCTTTTAATATCAACTCCCTCCGATAAAGGAGGCTCTGATGTTAACAACGAAGAAGGGGAATCATTTATAGATGAACATGTACGAGACGGATACAGCATAAAGGATATAACAGAAAAACTATCACGCGCAGGTTTCAGAAACATTGAGGCAGGTTATACATACGGAAGGCCCGGGAATATATCGTGGCACTTGTCAATGAAGATTCCGATAAAGATGCTTAATGCCTCATATCTCTTTTTTATTTTTCTCCCTTTATACTATCTTATTATTTTCCCTGTTTCAATCATACTTAATGTTTTCGACCTGCTGATAACTCATAAATCCGGAACCGGCCTGCTGGTTACCGCCAGAAAGTAAGAAAAGTGAAACTATCATTTTATATAGCAAAAAGGTATCTGTTTGCAAAAAAATCGCGAAATGCAATAAATATAATTTCAGGTGTATCAATTGCAGGTGTTGCTGTTGGTACAATGGCCCTCATCATTATCCTTTCTGTATTTAATGGTCTCGAAACAATGGTAAGAGCCATTTTCAATACATTTGACCCCGACATAAAAATAACTGCTGCAGAGGGAAAAACCTTTGTTGCCGATACGTCGCGGCTGAAACTGCTTGCAACTGTTGAAGGCGTATCGTGCTATTCTCTTGCTTTGGAAGAGAATGCACTTCTGAAATATGGCGACAGACAAACTATCGCAACGATAAAGGGAGTTGATGAGAACTATGCTATGGTTTCAAACATCGACAGTTCAATGTTTGAAGGGAATTTTACCCTGACAGACAACAAAGGAAGGTCATACGCCATTCCCGGAATGGGTGTAGCGCAATATCTTGGAATTAGAGTAAACTTTATAGAATCATTAAATATTATTGTTCCGCGCAAGACAGGAAGTACAAATATTAATGCTGAATCGTCACTGAGCCGTAAATACCTGCTACCAAGCGGAATCTTTGAAGTAGAAAAAGAATATGATTCAAAATATGTTTATGTCCCTCTTGAATTTGCACGAGAACTGACTGAGAATGAAAATGGAGTAAGTTCAATTGAGGTACGTTTCACAGAAAAATCAGATCCGTCGGCTGTTCAAAAAAACATCACGAAAATTTACGGTACCGGGTTTATCGTTCAGAACAGGGATGAACAACAGGAGATCTTTTATAAGGTGATGAAGTCAGAAAGGCTGGCTATCTTTTTTATCTTAACTCTCATATTAATCATTGCTTCATTTAACATAATCGGTTCCCTTACCATGCTGATAATTGAGAAGGAGCGTGACATAGAAATACTTAAGAGCCTTGGTGCCGATAACAACCTGATAAAAACAATTTTCATTTTTGAAGGTTGGCTAATCTCCATAATAGGAACTATTGCAGGAATAATCCTGGGATTTGCAATTTGCTGGCTGCAGCAAACCTATGGTCTTGTAAAACTTCAGAGCGAATCGCTGATAATGGATTCTTATCCGGTAGTTATGAAGCTCAAGGACTTTATTATTGTTCCGGGAACAGTTTTATTGATTGGATATTGGGCTGCCTGGTACCCCGTTAGATTTCTTACAAAGAAATTTCTAAACAAGGACGTCTAATAATCAATTACTATATTTACACACAAAGTTGAAAAAAGCTATTAGAATCCAAAAAGTGAGAATAAACCCTAATAAAAAATTTCAATGACCCGGTTCACGCTTCTCATATTGATCATGATTTCATTACTTGCCGGTTCCTGCTCGGGCAAAAAAAACAATTCCGGGAGAATAAAACTCATTCCTGAAAAGGACTTTATTTCTATTTTAACTGATGTCTATCTTGCCGATGGGATGCTATCCCTTTCTGATATTCGGCAGAGGTATGCTTCATATGACTCTATTTCAACATATATAACTATAATTGAAAACCACGGTTACACTAAGACATCGATGGACAAAACGATGAAATACTATTTCATCAAAAAACCTCAGAAACTCATTAAGATTTATGACAAGGTTCTTGCGGTTTTGAGCCAACGAGAGTCACTTATCGAAAAAGACATTTTACTCTCAATGACACACCAGGAAAACCTATGGACAGGGAAAGAGTTTTATTTCTTTCCCGGGACTTCCGGTGCAGATTCTTCCGGATTCAAGGCTACACTATGGAAGACGGGTACTTATGCACTGCATTTTTCTGCCACCGTTTTCCCGGATGACCAGTCCGTAAACCCCCGGTTGACAGGATTTTTATGTAACCCCGATAGTATTGCCACAGGAAAAAGGTCATATATTGAATCGATTAATTATATAAAAGATGGCCAGCAACATGCTTATTCCATTATAATAAAGGTTCCTGAAAAAACAACTCTTTATTTTGAAGGTTTACTTTACTCTTTTGATAACAATCCTGCTGTTTGTGAAATACATGCCTGGTTTGAAAACATCACTCTTACCTATATTGAAACAGTGATATGAAACGCTTCTCCGGCCAGTATCTTTTTACCAATTCCGGAACGGTTCTCAAAAGAGCGGTAATTTCAACAGAGGATGATGGCACCATTTTAAATATTGAGGATACAGGGGGTGATCTGAAAGAAAAACATTCAGTTGAATTTCATAATGGTATAATAATTCCGGGGTTTGTAAATTGCCATTGCCACATTGAGCTATCGCACATGAAAGATTCAATAGGTAAGGCTGGTGGTTTAGGCGGATTTATTGCCGATGTTAATAATACAAGGCGTGCAAACAATGAAACCATAACCGATTTTGCAGAATCGGCTGATGAAGAAATGTACAGAGAAGGAATAGTTTTATGCGCCGATATCTGTAATACATCTCTTACCTTCAAAATGAAAAAAAGAAGCAGGATCAGATACTTTAACCTGCTTGAGGTGTTCGGGAATGACCCAAAAAAGGCAAAAAGTCGTTTGGATGAGATAACAAAAATCGCAGAAACTGCTTCGGAAATGAGCCTCCCCTTCTCGATTGTACCACATTCTGCTTATTCAATGTCTTTGACGCTTTTCCGGCTTCTCAAAGAACAAACCGGCGGTAATAAGATTACTTCCATCCATTTTATGGAGTCTGCAGATGAAAAGCCTTTCCTTAATGATCATTCCGGCCCACTAATGAGTTCTTTCGAAAAAGCTGCACTTTTGCCCGGGGGGCTGGAAACTGTAAAAAATCATACTGATGCCGTTCTGAATGAGATTACACAGTCGGGGAACATGATTCTTGTGCACAACACTTTTGTTGATAAAGAGATTGTGGGAGCTGTTAAGGAAAGGAAGAAATTGTATTGGTGTCTTTGTCCCAATTCAAATATTTATATTGAAAACAAAGTTCCGCCACTAAATCTGCTCGTTGAGGAGGGTTGTGAAATAGTAATCGGGACAGATAGTCTGGCTTCGAATAACAGGCTCAGCATTATTGAAGAGCTAAAAACACTTCAGCTGAAATTCCCTGAAGTTTCAATGGAAGACCTGGTGCGTTGGGCAACTCTTAATGGAGCGAAAGCTCTTGGGGAGGATGATAAATATGGCAAGATTGAGATCGGAAAGAGACCAGGGTTACTTCTTATTCAGAATGTTGATCTGCAGAATATGAAATTACTGCACGATAGTTTTGTTACCAGACTGATTTAGAATATAGTCCGAGCCCCCTTCACCACGAGGTATTCAGTTCGTTCATAACATTTTCCCCTCATTTTTGAAGGAGGGGTGGCCGGGACAAGTTATTCTCTCATTTCTTAAAATTCATTCCCCGGCCGGGGTGGTTGGTGAACAAATCCTCTTCAGCTGAGGCCCCATTATGGGAGATGCTAAATCAACCACCCCGGCCGCTATAAGCCTATGCAATAATTAGTTATCACTGTATCGCGGCCACCCCTCCTTAAAAAGGAGGGGAAAATTTTTTACTTTGTATTTACGATTATACTCTTAGGTTGACTTTGTTTGGGAGAGTAGCACAGAGATTCACAGAGAATTATACTAATTTTGAGCACTAATTTGAACAGATAATAATGGCCACATTTCTTTTTGATGATATAATATTTGGACCAGTGAAAAGCAGACGACTTGGCGTTTCACTTGGGATAAACCTGTTGCCAACAAAAAAGAAAATCTGCAATTTTAATTGTATCTATTGCGAATGCGGCTGGACACGCGATATTGAAAAAGCTGTAAGCCATTTGCCCACCCGCGACCAGGTTTATAAAGCCCTTGAACTCAAGTTACTGGAAATGTCTGTTACAGGTAAAGCCCCTGATGTAATAACATATGCCGGCAACGGAGAACCAACTCTTCACCCAAATTTCCCCGGGATAATTGACGATAGCATCTTCCTGAGAGACAAATACTTTCCGAACTCAAAAATTGCAGTTCTCTCTAACTCCACTACAATAGATAATCCGCTGATTAAAGCAGCTTTGCTAAAAATCGATATGAACATTCTTAAACTCGATTCTGCTATAGAATCAACTTTGAAAATCCATAATCAGCCTAGAATACCTGTTAAAATTGAAGAACTTATTGAAAACCTTGTTGGGTTTAAAGGAAGGGTTATAATACAAACGCTTTTTCTCCGGGGGCGCTACAATAATATTGTTATTGACAATACAACTAAGCCGGAAATAGATGCCTGGTTAAATGCTATTGAAAGAATAAAACCTTCAGAAGTGATGATCTATACAATATCCAGGGATACGCCGGAAGGAAGCCAGCTTAAAAAAGTACCTGTAAAGGAACTCCGGGGAATAGCAGCATTGGTAGAGTCGCTGGGTATTAAGACGCAGGTTTCGGGTTAAGATTGAATAAAAACTATAATATACTTATTTGTCCTCTTGAATGGGGATTGGGTCATGCCGCCCGAATGATTCCTGTAGCAAGGATACTCAGGGATATGAACCACAATGTCATTATAGGTTCGGGAGAAGAACATTTATCATTCTTCCGGAATGAACTGCCGGGGTTAATGTTTATTGAATTCCGGGGATTTAAACCAGTGTATTCCAGAGTCTTTCCTCAATACCTCGCACTACTGCTGAAAACACCAATCCTTTTATATCATATAATCCTTGAACATTTTCAGTTGAAGAGGATTATCCGGGATCATTCAATAGATATAGTCATCAGCGATAATCGTTTCGGATTATGGAACAGGAATGTAACTACAGCATATGTAACTCACATGCCTTTAATCCCTTTCCCAAAGCCTTTCCGGTTTTTGGAATTTATCGGAATACTTCTGCACAGAGCGGTTATTAAGAAATATTCCCTTTGTTTCATTCCGGACCTTCCCGGTGAATTTAATGTATCCGGTAGATTATCTCATGGGATTAATCTTCCCAAAAATGTGAGATACATTGGTATTTTGTCGAGACTTTCAGCTAATTTCTCATCCCCACCGGCTTCCGGAAAATTTGAACATAATACTGTGGTCCTTTCCGGACCTGAGCCTCAAAGGGATATTTTAAAACAGAAACTGATACGGCTTCTGAAAAACAAAAAGCCCGATACGGTTATGCTTGAAGGAAAACCGGGGATAACTAAAATAATAAATAAATCAGGCAATATTACTTTTTATAACCATCTGCAAGCTTCAGAAATGGAAGAGATTATAAAAGATAGTAACGGCATTATTTCAAGATCGGGATACTCTACAATTATGGAGCTTATAAGTCTTAATTGCAGCGCATTACTTATTCCTACTCCAGGGCAGACAGAGCAGGAATACCTTGCTGAACATCTTTCAGAAAAGGGATGGTTTTCAACAATTTCCCAAAGTAAAATAAATGGAGACATTACTCTTCCTCTAAATAAAGCTGTATGGTCAGTTGAAATTATTGAAGAGAGCCGAATCCTTTTAAGTACAGCCTTAAAAGAGCTGTTAGAATACCAACATAGTAAAGGACAATCCTAAAAGTCCGGTTATAAAACCCACCCAAACCTGTTGAGGATTATGGAGGTTAAGCCGTAATCTCGAAGAAAGTATTACTCCTGCAATAATAATAACCGATATAAGATACCATAAAAGTGGAGTATACATTTTAAAAGCAAGAATAATCACTAAAGAAATAAGGGCTCCAACTCCTGTGGAATGAAGCGAAATCTTCCACCAAAAATTTATCAATGTTACTATGACAGAAAGAATAAATACAGACAAAATAAACGATTTCAGAAAAACAGGAATCGGTAAGCGGAAAATGATAAATGAAGTAAGAGAATAGAGAAATGTGCAAATAATAAGTGGTATGTTTCTTTCAATTCTGTTATTGATTATCCAGGAACTGATGAGATTTTTATGCCGGAAGAAAGGCAATAGAGAAAGTGGTAGTAATACATTGTTTATAAGCACAATAAGCAATAGCAATTTCTTCACGGTAAATGGAAGATATCCAAAGAGTGTCGGTGCAGAGAAAATAATTATCATCCCGTAAACAGGCATGAACAATGGATGAAAAATAATTGAATTTATTTTTGCCAGCTTATCAATAATCCGGGTTGTTTTTTCGTCAGCCATTATATTTCCCTCCTTAACCTTGCTACCGGAATATTAAGTTGTTCACGATATTTTGCCACTGTCCGCCGTGCAATCTGGTACCCTTTTTCCTGAAGGATTTCAGTAAGTCTCTCATCGGTTAATGGCCTGCGTTTTTCTTCATTTTCAATACAATCCTGCAAAATTCTTTTTATTTCCCTTGTTGACACTTCTTCTCCGCTGTCGGTTTGTAGTCCTTCTGAGAAGAAAAACTTCAGTGGGAAAATTCCAAAGTGTGTCTGTATAAATTTGCTGTTGGCCACTCTTGACACGGTTGAAATATCGAGCCCGGTCATTTCGGCAACATCTTTAAGAATCATTGGTTTTAATTTTGTTTCATCTCCGTCGATGAAGTAGTCCTGTTGGTATTCAAGAATAGCGTTCATGGTAAGAAGAAGTGTGTTCTGCCGCTGTTTTATTGCGTCGATAAACCATTTAGCTGAATCGATTTTCTGCTTTACAAACATAACAGCATCCTTCATCTCTTTTTTCTGGCTTTTATCTTTGCTGTATGAATGCAGCATTTCGCTGTATGCTGTACTTAACCTAAGTTCAGGAAGGTTTCTTGAGTTTAGATGCAGGTCGAACCCATCTTCAGAAAGTTCCAGTATAAAATCGGGGATAATAGGCTGCGATGTTTTATTAAAAGGATCGCTGTAAACACCACCCGGTTTTGGGTTAAGCTTCAGTACCTCGTCGATAGCCGCCTTAAGTTCATTTTCTGTAATTCCCAGTTTGGCCACTATTTTATCATAGTGTCTTTTTGAGAATTCTTCAAAATAATTGTAGAGAATTGTATGTGCAAGATTCATTGAAGGTTGTGAAACATCGCGTTTCTCAAGCTGAAGCAACAGACACTCCCTGAGTGTTCTTGCACCAACTCCTGCGGGCTCAAGGTCCTGAATAACTTTTAGTACTTCTTCCAGTTCGTCTTCTGTAGTTTCTACATTCTGAAGAAATGCAAGATCATCAACAATGTTAATCAACTCCCTTCTCAGGTATCCATCCTCATCTAAATTACCGAGGATGTACTCTCCAAGAATTTTTTGTTTATCGGTAAGGTCGCGCAGACCCAATTGCGATTCCAAATGCTCATGAAATGAAAATCCGACTGAAAATGGGATCTCGCTTCGTTTTTCTTCGTCTTTGCTATAGTTTTTTGCCTGAAGCCGGTAATCAGGAATATCATCCTCTTCAATATAATCATCGATTGTGAATTCCTCTTTATCTTTGTCTGTCTCTTCAAATTGCTCGTCTTCCTCAGATTCTGAATGAATATCCTCTTCCTCCTGGCCCTCCTCAAGAGCCGGGTTTTCCTCAAGTTCTTTTTTTATGCGTTGTTCAATCTGCAACGTAGGAACCTCCAGCAGCTTGATCATCTGTATCTGCTGCGGTGAAAGTTTCTGAAGCAACTTCTGTTGCAAACTCTGGTTTAACATTCTTTTTGCTAAAAATAAATTCAGTATTTGGGAGGCTAAAACTCAGCATTTTTAGGAGTCCTTGGAAAGGGTATCACATCGCGGATATTTGACATTCCTGTAACAAATAATATAAGTCTCTCAAAGCCCAGTCCAAAGCCGCTGTGCGGAGCTGTTCCAAATTTTCTTGTCTCAAGGTACCACCACAGATCTTTTTCAGGTATTTTTAATTCCCTTATCCGGCCAATCAGCTTCTCATAGTTCTCTTCTCTTTGTGAACCTCCAATTATCTCACCTATACCCGGGAACAAAACATCCATAGCCCTGACTGTTTTACCATCGCTATTCTGCTTCATGTAAAAAGCTTTTATAGACATAGGATAATCTGAAAGGATTAAAGGGCGTTTAAAATGCTCCTCCACAAGATATCTTTCATGTTCCGACTGAAGGTCAGTGCCCCAGGTAACCGGGTAGTCCCATTTTTTCCCTGAAGAAGTAAGAATTGATACAGCTTCAGTATATGTTATTCTCACAAACTCATTTTCCAGAACTAACTTTAGTCTTTCCAGAAGAGCTTTGTCGATCATATTATTCAGAAATTCAAGATCTTCGCTACAATTATCAAGTGCATATCTGATCAGATATTTAACAAAATCTTCAGCCAGATCCATATTATCAGAAAGGTCGTAGAATGCCATCTCCGGCTCTATCATCCAGAATTCGGCAAGATGTCTCGGCGTGTTTGAGTTTTCTGCCCTGAAGGTTGGTCCAAAGGTGTAAATATCCCCTAAAGCAAGAGCTCCCAGTTCTCCTTCAAGTTGTCCTGAAACAGTAAGATTGGTAGATTTTCCGAAAAAATCACCTGAATAATCAATTGTATTGTCTGGATTTTTGGGCACATTGGAAAGGTCCATTGTTGTTACATGGAACATTTCGCCGGCGCCTTCAGCATCGCTTCCCGTGATTATTGGTGTATGAAGGTAGAAGAATCCCTTATCGTTAAAATATTTATGAATGGCAAATGCCATTGCATGACGGATCCTCAGTACTGCACCGAAAGTATTTGTCCTTGGACGGAAATAAGCGATCTCCCGCAGGAATTCCATAGAGTGACCTTTCTTCTGAAGCGGGTAAGTCTCAGCATCACTTTTACCATAAATTTCTATGGAGTCAGCCGTAATTTCCACACTCTGTCCCTGCCCCTGGGACTCTACCACTTTCCCGGTAACTGCTATGCAGGCGCCTGTTGTTATGTCTTTAAGTAGATTCTCGTCAAAAGATTCAGTATCCGCAACAATCTGAATATTATTTATTGTCGATCCGTCATTCAGAGCAATAAAGACAATACTCTTATTTCCCCTTTTTGTTCTTACCCATCCCTTCACGAGGATTTCTGACCCAAGCTCAGGAGCGGATAGTAATGCTTTTACTTTGGTTCTTTTTAACATAATCCGATATTATCAACAAAATTTGTAGCGCAAAAATAATAATAAATAACTGAAAAGACCGGGGTTTGTTTTTTATGGCACATTTTTTGAGCCCGACGGTCAGAATTCTATTTTTGAAGATTATACCCCCTTCCCAACCTTCCCCCACGGGGGAAGGGGTAAAAACTTTTCCCCCGGGAAGATCGGAATAGGGGTATTGAAAAAGTAATCTTTTTGGGGGGTCTTCCCTTTGTGTTACTTTTTTAAATAACTTTGAATATTAATTTGAAAATTTTTAAGCTATGGAAGAACATAAAAAGCTTATAGTTGTGCCATGGGATTTCACGCAGGTTGCAGAACACGCGTTGGCGCACGCTGTAAAGATCAGTCGCATGGTAGGGAACGAAATATGCCTTCTGCATATTGTCGATAACGGAATAGTTTTAAAGGAAGAGAACCTAAAGAGAGGACAGCTGCAGAAACTGATTGAAGAGAACAGCAATAAGTTTAATGTTCCGATTACTTATCATATTTCCAAGGGAAGCATATTTAGTGCGATAGCTGAATATGCAAATGAAAAGGAAGCAAGTCTGGTTGTTATGGGGACTCATGGAATGAAGGGGATGCAGAAGCTTACGGGAAGCTGGGCTTTAAAAGTTATCGTTAAATCAAAAATTCCTTTCATCGTAGTTCAGGATGCACCTGTTGATCAGGAGAGGTATCACAATATAGTTTTCCCGGTTGATTTCAGGGGAGAGAATAAAGAAAAGATGAGAATGGCTATTTTTATGGGGAAATATTTTGATTCGAAAATTCATATGCTTGTATCGGTAAGTTCTGATAAAAATCTCACTAAAAAGACAAATACTAATCTAAATTTTTCTATTAAATATCTTATACAGAATAATATAGATTATGAAATTCATGAGGTCCCAAGAGGAAATTTTGCACAGCAGACAATCGACTTTTCCCAAAAAATAAATGCTGATCTCATTCTGATTATGACAACCAAGAATATAACCATGGCCGATTACGTTATGGGAGCTACTGAACAATATATGATTGCAAACAGTTCAAAAATACCCGTTTGCTGTGTTAACCCTAAAGCAACATTTGCCAAGGTTGGCCAGTTTATGTACGGATAAGAAAAAACAGCCGGGTTATGTCAATAATAGTTCAGAATGTTACGAAGCTTTACGGAGAACAAAAAGCTCTCGATAACATTTCATTCGAAGTAAAAACCGGAGAAATTGTTGGTTTTCTGGGTCCTAACGGCGCAGGGAAATCAACTATGATGAAGATAATTACCGGGTTTATACCTGCCTCATCAGGGCAGGTACAAGTCAATGGTCTTGAAGTGGGAACAAGTAATCTTGAAATCAGGAAACGAATAGGTTATCTGCCGGAAAACAATCCACTTTATCCTGAAATGTATGTAAGGGAATACCTGGGGTTTGTTGCTTCAATATTTAAAACAGGGACGCCTAAGAAAAAACTGATCGATAATATTATTGAGGTAACAGGCCTTGTACCCGAACAGCGAAAAAAGATCGGATCTCTTTCAAAAGGTTACCGGCAACGAGTGGGACTTGCCCAGGCTCTTATCCATAATCCTGAAGTATTGATCCTTGATGAGGCAACTACAGGTCTCGATCCAAATCAGATCGTTGAGATACGCAGCCTCATCAAAAACGCAGGAAAGGAAAAGACCGTAATGATTTCCACTCATATTATGCAGGAGGTTGAAGCTATTTGCGACAGAGTAATAATTATAGATAAAGGTGTTGTTGTTGCCAATGAGGAAAAAAGCAGGATCTATTCAATAATCAAACATCCCAGGCAAGTCATTCACATTGAGTTCGATAGAGAAATCAAAGAATCTGAACTGGCAGCTCTTGTCAACGTCAACTCTGTAAAACAAATAAATAACAATACCTGGCTCATTGAAGCCGAAGGCAGTGAAGATATTCGTCCAGGCCTGTTTGCATTTGCAGTAAATAATAAGCTCACTGTTCTATCTCTCCGGAAAGAAGAAAGTAACCTTGAAGATGTTTTCCGACATTTGACTAATGGATAATTTTTTTGTTTATCCAGTTTTTTTTAGTTGCTTTGTACCATTATATATTGGTGGAAAAATTTGTGCTGATTGCAACCACAGGAAAAAATGCTAAAACGTAGTCATTGCTATTCCCAATCGTACAAGTATACCTCCAAGAAGTGCCTAGAGTGACTAAAGTGCCTAGAGTACTTAGAGTTATAGAAGACATTTTAAACGGTCATCTTTTTAAACTTTAAGTACTCTAGGCACTCTAGACACTCCAAACTTTTAAATATTAAATTGATAACTTAATAATTATATTATGGGATATTTATTTACTTCAGAATCAGTTTCGGAAGGCCACCCCGATAAGGTAGCCGATCAGATATCAGATGCATTGCTTGATGAGTTTCTTCGTTGGGATACCGAATCTAAAGTTGCATGTGAAACATTTGTAACAACCGGACTTGTTGTTTGCGGAGGAGAAGTCAAAACAGTTGGGTGGGTCGATGTGCAGGAAACTGCCCGCAGTGTTATCCGAAATATTGGGTACATAAAAGCTGAGTACCGTTTCGACAGCGATTCATGCGGAGTTATTTCTACGATACATGAACAGTCTAGCGATATTAATCAGGGAGTTGAACGTGCAAAACCTGAAGAACAGGGAGCAGGCGACCAGGGAATGATGTTCGGTTATGCATGCCGTGAAATGGATAACTATATGCCATTAACTATTGAGTTGGCTCACAGGCTTTTACAAGAACTGGCAGCAATCAGGCGCGAGGGAAAACAGATGAAATACCTCCGCCCCGACAGCAAATCGCAGGTTACCGTTGAATATGATGACAATAGTAAGCCACTTCGTATTGATACAATAGTTGTCAGTACACAACATGACGAATTTATTCTGCCCATAGACAAGTCGCATAAAGCTGATATTGAAGCAGAAAAAGCAATGCAAAAGAAGATCTCTGACGATATTCAGAAAATTCTTATTCCAAGGGTTAAGAAAACGCTTCCGGCAAGGATTCAAAAATTGTTTAAGAGCGATTTTAAGCTTATGGTAAATCCTACCGGGAAATTTGTTATTGGAGGTCCTCATGGAGATACCGGCCTTACCGGTCGTAAGATAATCGTTGATACATACGGTGGACACGGGGCTCACGGAGGTGGTGCGTTTTCAGGGAAGGATTCCTCCAAAGTTGACAGATCGGCGGCATATGCTGCACGTCATATTGCCAAGAATCTTGTCGCAGCAGGCGTTTGCGATCAGGCATTAATACAGGTTGCCTACGCTATTGGTGTTGCTAAGCCTGTTGGTTTATATGTTAATACTTACGGAACAGCTAAGGTAAAAGACAATAAAGGAAAGATTCTTCATGATGGAGTGATCGCAGAAACTATTAATGCTCTTTTTGATATGCGTCCTTACTCAATTGTTCAACGTTTCGGTCTTAAAAACCCTATCTTCCTGCCTACGGCTTCATATGGTCATTTTGGTCGCGATCCTGAAGTTAAAAATGTTGAAGTATATTATGAAGTTCCCGGTGTTAAACCAAAAAACCTGAATGGCAACGGTAAAAAAGTTTATCTCAAGAAAGTTGAATTCTTCGCCTGGGAAAAACTGGATTATGTAGATAAGATTAAGAAGGCGTTTAAGATATAAAACAGCTCGCTGGGCAATTTCTTTACGGTCGTTCCCCTTAAAAAGGAGGAGAAAATGATAATATTTTATTTACACCAACCTGAAATCCAGCTGTTTCTTCTGTAAATCCGCCTTTACAACAATTATTTTAACCCGGTCTCCCAGGGTGTAAACTTTATGTGTTGATCTGCCTTTTATGCAATAGTTCTCTTCATCATACTCATAAAAATCATCTGCCAGCTCTCTGATGTGAATCATTCCTTCACACTGGTTCTCAATAATCTCTACATAAATACCCCATTCAGTAACACCGGAAATTACTCCTTCAAACTCAATCCCTGTCTTATCGCTCATGTACTCAACCTGCTTGTACTTAACTGATGCTCTTTCAGCTTCAGCAGATAGTCTTTCCATCTTAGATGAGTGGTCGCATAACTTTTGATATTTATCCTTCGCGCCGGGATTTTCTTCAGCAAGATACATAGACAAAAGCCTATGGACCATCATATCGGGATAACGGCGTATTGGGGAAGTAAAATGTGTATAGTATTTGAAAGACAGACCGTAATGACCAATATTATCCGTAGAATAAACTGCCTTGGCCATCGACCGAAGAGCCAACGTTTCAATTATGTTCTGCTCCTTCTTCCCTGCCACTGAATGTAATAATTTATTCATCGCCTTAGGAAGTGATGTCTTATCATCCTCAATAAGTTTGTAGCCGAATCGGGTAATAAAATGACTGAAGTTGCTGATCTTTTCGGGATTAGGTTTATCGTGAATACGGTAAACAAACGTCTTTCCTTTTAATTTCTTCCCCACATATTCTGCCACTCGTTTATTTGCCAGAAGCATGAACTCCTCAACAAGCTGATTTGCAGTACCCATCTCGCGGAACTTTATCCCAAGTGGCTTTCCTGCTTCATCAAGATCGAACTTTACTTCAACTTTTTCAAAGGCAAATGCACCGGAAGCAAATCGTTTGGCACGCAGCTGTTGTGCCAGCCGGTGAAGTAAAAGTACCTCGTCCCTCATGTCGCCAGTTTCGGTATCAATAACCAGCTGGGCTTCATTATATGAAAATCTTTTATCAGAATTTATGATTGTTCTTCCAAACCATTCATCTATCACTTCCGATTTATCATTCAACTCAAAAACTGCTGAATATGTTAATTTATCTTCAGCCGGATTAAGTGAACAGATCTGATTTGAAAGTCTTTCCGGAAGCATGGGTACAACCCTGTCTACCAGATATATAGATGTTGCTCTTTGTTTTGCTTCTTCTTCAACCAATGAACCGATATTCACATAATGTGTAACATCCGCAATATGCACCCCTACCTCAAGGTTACCATTATCGAGATGTTTCAGTGATATTGCATCATCAAAATCTTTAGCATCGGCCGGGTCGATTGTAAATGTTGGAGTCTTCCGGAAGTCGCGACGGATCTTAATATCGTTTTCTGTAATCACTCCTGAGATTTTCTCAGCATCAGCTTCAACTTCTTCAGTAAAATTATATGGAAGTTCAAACTCGGCAAGAATGGCATGCATCTCTGTTTCATGCAAGCCGGGAAATCCAAGTACGTTGATGATCTCAGCAACAGGATTTTTTGATTTGGGATCCCATTCAGTCACTCTGGCAACTGCTTTCTGTCCCTGCAATGCCCCATTTAGTTTTGAAGTAGGAATATAGAGATCGAAAGGCATGTTTTTGTTATCGGGAATGAGGAATGCAAAGTTGGGCATAATCTCAACTGTCCCTACAAACGAGGTGCGCCATCTCTCAATGATCTCCACTACTTCACCTTCCGGCCTGGCTCCTTTTCTCTTTGCATAAAGCTTAACTTTAACCTTGTCGCCGTGAAGGGCTGTTTTAAGATTGTTAGCCGATACAAATACGTCATCCTCCAGTTCGTCAGTAGATATAAACCCATAACCCGAACGGGTCATATCAACGGTACCGGTTATATACCCCCGGCTCGCCTTCACCTTATATTTTCCCTGGTAGACCTCCTGAACATCGCCTTTTCCTGAAAGCGACCGTAATATATCCGATACCATTTGTATTGAAGGCGTATCAGTAACATTTATGCGTTTTGCTATTTGCTTATAGTTGAATCCCTGGTCGGGACTTTTGCCTAGTGTTGCAAGTATTTGAGCAGTAAGTGTTTCCCTTGAAATACCGGAACTCACTTTACCTTTTCCTTTCTTACCCATATTTCTGTTTTTGCGAAGGTACGAAAAGGAACAATTAATTTTAATACATTTGATTTATAATTGGAACAGCATGACAGGTTTGAAATCGATCCTTTCCCATTCTCCCTCAATAGTTACCAGAAAAACCGGGAATGAATATGTTCTTGTTCCCATAGCAAACAATATCGCCGATATGAACAGTGTTTACACCCTTAATGAAACGGGGGCATTTATCTGGGAACATATTGATGGGAAAAAGAATGTGGAAGAGCTTATTTTTGCTTTAACAGCAGAGTATGATATTGATTATGATAGTGCTTCAAAAGATGTTTTTGGGTTTATTGAGAATATGAGGGGGTATTTGATAATAGACCACTCCCCAACCCCCCGAGGGAAGTATTGAAATACACGCCGTTTCCCCTCCTTTTGAAGGAGGGGTGGCCGGGACAATTTATACTCTCATTTTTTGCAATTTCATTTCCCGGCCGGGGTGGTTGATTTATTCCTTTATTTATATCTTTATTTTTATCTTTATTTCAATGAAAAGCAAAATCATCTTAAATAGAAAAAGTCTTAAATCTTTCATATCATCTCATAGAGACAGGTCCTCTTCCACTAAAGCAGCATTATGGAAGATGTTAAAATCAACCACCCCGGCCGCAACAAGCCTTTGCAATACTTTGAACACATTGCGCTGCGGCCACCCCTCCTTCAAAAGGAGGGGAAACTTTTTCCATTCCCAGTATTTCAATACTGCCCTTAAGTTGACAGAAAGGGGCAAGGGGGGAAAGGTAGGGGAACGGAGAAACTTTGTAAGTATATACGTATTAAGAGATTACAATGTAGTAAAATATAAATGAGGAACTACAACCTGAATATTGCCGGCTATAATATCCGGTTTGAAAGCTCTTCCGACGGACCTGAGTTGGTGCCGTCTGAAAAGTTCTTCAGA
>Ga0209747_1000811_pt1 | contig 17086 bp, 12 predicted proteins | sample BarGraNGADG00311_FD_184498 | JGI IMG/M metagenome (GOLD analysis project Ga0209747, IMG submission 184498) | Arctic peat soil microbial communities from Barrow, Alaska - Barrow Graham LP Ref core NGADG0011-311 (SPAdes) (version 2) | ecosystem: Environmental > Terrestrial > Soil > Wetlands > Peat...
CACGACATCGTTCGCTGCGCCCAGCACCTTCTCGCGTGCCGCGTCGTCGGCCACCTCACCACCGTTTTCACGGACGCACGCGATGATCGTGTCACGATACGGCGCAAACCGTGCGTCCATGGCCTCCAGCGAAGCGGGCGACATCTGGTACGCGGCCTCGACGAACCTGCTGTGCGTGGACATGCACTCATCCGCGATCGCCAGCGTCTGCTCGTCCGTCCTGCCCACCGACGAACCCGCATACGAATAGTGGATCTCCGGGAAACCCCTACTCTCGGTCACCGAATCCCCGACCACATCGATCCCCGCGTCCCGCATGCACGTGATCGTTCGCCCGACAGCCACCTGGTACTCCTCGAACGTCACCTCCCCGTCCCCCAGGAGCGCGATCTGCTCCTCGCTGGCCCCACCATCCCTCGCGGCGGCCACGAGCGGCAACGCCCCCGCGGTCGACTCCGGCCCCGAGTCCGCCGAACACCCACCCAAGGCGAGGGCCAGGCAGAACGCGGCACCCACAACGAACCTCGCCGGCAGCGAAAGCGGGTACGACCCCGCCGAGGCCTTCACCAACCCGTGGCCTGCCCGCTGATCAGTTCCGCGGTGGAAGGCGTCTGCGCGACATCCGCGCCGTAGTACCACGGCGTCCAGTAGTTGTTGGAACTCCAGATCGGGTCGTACAAATGGCGGGCTCCGACCGTGGCGCAGCCGCCAGACACATCCGTGGTTCGTGCGTAGTCGCTCGAATACGAGACATACAATGAATACGAACACGTGACGGCGTGCGCCTGAGGTGCCACCATAACCGTGCCGGCGATCGCCAAGCCAAGAGCCCCGGATCCGCAAACCGCTCGGTGCAGCTTGGTCTTCTGTCGCTTCATCATCCTGTCCACACTCCTTTTTGTTGCGAATGACGCTAACACACGCCATCGCAGAAAATTCACTCTTGGGTGGCCGACCGGCGCTGGAATTGACCGGTGGCGGGTTTGCTTCTTGCAGTGTGGGCAGTTCCGCTTTGAGGAGTCGAGCATGACACCAAGCAGCGCGCTTGGATCCGGTCAGCGCGCGGGACACTCACAGAGGACAATGACCGCGGACTGGCCACGTGGATCGACGAGGGGCGGCGCTTTGCCGCCAGCGCTGCGGGACTGTCCGAGCCTTCGTGCGGGTGGATACCCGAGAACTCCCTGCTCACCGCCGTTCACGAGTTCCGCGAGGTGCTCAATCTCGACCCGGGCGGCCGTGCTCGTCCCAGCGCCCCAACTCCACCCTGAAACCCTCGCTCCCCTTGGGTCGCGACCTTCGCGGGCAGTCGGGACTTTTCCAGCATGTGAGACGCGTACTCAAAGTACAAGTGCGATTCCTGAAAGTTCGCTGTATCTCGAGAATATGACCCTGTCTCACAGTTCGGACACCATTTCAGAAATGAATCGCGCTACTTCAGAGTTCGCTGCATCTCGACAACATCAGAACTGCTCCCGCGCCATGTCCGCGAACCGTGACAGGTGCCCCTGGAAGGCCACGGTGATGGTGTCCGTGGGGCCGTTGCGGTGCTTCGCCACGATGATGTCAGCCTCACCCGCCCGGGAGTTCTCGTTCTCCATCTCGGCCTTGGAGCGGTAGGCGTCTTCGCGGTGCAGCAGGATCACCACGTCCGCGTCCTGCTCTAGGGAGCCGGACTCGCGGAGGTCGGACATCATCGGCCGCTTGTCGGTGCGCTGCTCAGGACCACGGTTGAGCTGGGCCACCGCGATAACCGGCAGTTCCAGCTCCTTCGCCAGCAACTTCAGCGCGCGGGAGAACTCGGAGACCTCCTGCTGGCGCGACTCCACCTTCTTGCCGGAGCTCATGAGCTGGAGGTAGTCCACCACCACGAGCTTGAGGCCATGGCGCTGCTTGAGGCGGCGGCACTTCGCCCGGATCTCCATGAGGGACATGTTGGGGGAGTCGTCGATGAACAGGGGCGACTCGGAGAGGCGGCTCATGGTGCCGGCGATCTTGTCCCAGTCCCGGCCATCCATGCGGCCCTTGCGGAGCTTCTGCAGTTCGATGCCGGTCTCGGCGGACATGAGGCGCATCGTGAGCTCCGTGCGGCCCATCTCCAGGGAGAAGATCACCGAGGCGAGCCCGTGGCGGATGCTCGCCGACCGGCAGATGTCGAGCGCGAGGGTGGACTTGCCGATCGCGGGCCGCGCGGCGATGATCACCATCTGGCCGGGGTGGAGGCCGTTGGTGAGGGCGTCCAGGTCCCGGAACCCGGTGGGCACGCCGATCAGCCCCTCGCCGCGGTTCGCGTTGTTCTCGATCTCCGCGACCGTCTCGTCCATGATCTCGCTGATCCGGCGGTAGTCCTCGCTCGAACGCCGCTCCGTGACGGCGTACACCTCCGCCTGGGCCGAGTTCACGAGGTCGTCGACATCGCCGCCGTCAGTGGCGTAACCCAGCTGGACGATGCGGGTGCCGGCCTCCACGAGGCGCCGCAGCACGGCCTGCTCCCGGACGATCCGTGCGTAGTACCCGGCGTTGGCCGCCGTCGGCACCGACGCGATGAGGGTGTGCAGGTAGGGGGCGCCGCCGATGCGGGCGAGGTCGCCCCGCTTGGCCAGCTCGTTCGACACCGTGACGGCGTCGGCCGGCTCGCCGCGACCGTACAGGTCGAGGATCGCGTCGTAGATCGTCTCGTGGGCGGGCCGGTAGAAGTCGGCCTTCCGCAGGGCCTCGACGACGTCGGCGATGGCATCCTTGGAGAGCAGCATGCCGCCGAGGACCGACTGCTCGGCGATGATGTCCTGCGGGGGGGTGCGGTCGAAGCCGATGTGATCACGTTCGCTGATCTGCGCAACCATTTACGTCCCTCGCCCACTCGACTGCCCGACTGATCCCAGAAGACCACCGACCACTGACATCAACCGGCACCAATCCCTGCGCTTGTGTGAGGCTATGCCGCGCGAACGCCCCGCACAACCAGCCGCGAACCGGACCTGTGGACTCCGCGCCCCGCCCTGTGGATGGGCTGTGGACCACACTCCGACAGTTGTACACATACTGTGGACAACCCTGTGGAGAGCGGGCGCCACATCCGTCGGAACAGGTGTACCAATCGGCGCCAACCGAGCCGTTTCCCGGGCCCGCTGGCTGTCCACCCCTGTGGACAGAAATTGCCCACCACATTGGTGGACGACACTCCGGCACGCTACGCCGGTGTCCCCTCCGAGATGGACGCCGGGCACAAAGAAGCCGGCCCGGCGCTCACCCCTCCGGCGAAGATGGGGAGCTGCCGGGCCGGCGCTCTGTGCGGCGCTGTGTCGCTACTTGGCGGCACGCACCTGGACGTTGACCTCTGCGACGACGTCGTCGTGCACCTGCACGGACACTTTGTAGTCACCGACGGCCTTGATGGGGTTGCCGGTCTGGATGCGACGGCGGTCCACCTGGACCCCGGCCGCCGCGAGGGCCTCCGCGATCTCCGCCGGGGAGATCGCGCCGAACAGGCGGCCGGACTCGCCGGCGCGCCCGCGAAGAACGAGAACCTCGGACTGTAGGCGATCGCGCAGTGCGCGCGCGTCGTCGATGGAGGCGATCTCGCGCGCCTGACGGGCAGTCTTCATCTGCTCGATCTGGCGTGCGGCGCCCTTGGTCCATGCGGTAGCGAAACCGCGGGGCAGGAGGTAGTTCCGGCCATAGCCGTCCTTGACCTCCACAACCTCGCCCGCGCTGCCGAGCCCGGAGACGTCCTGGGTGAGAATCAGTTTCATCTGAGCGGTCCTCCCGGTCAGCGAGCGGAGCTCGAGTAGGGAAGCAACGCCATCTCGCGCGCGTTCTTCACGGCCTTGGCGATCCTGCGCTGGTCCTGGGTGGACGCGCCGGTCACGCGGCGGGCGCGGATCTTGCCGCGGTCCGAGATGAACTTCCGCAGCGTGGCGGTGTCCTTGTAGTCAACGTTCACGGGCACCTTGATGGGTGCGACCTTCTTGATCGGCTTGCGAAGTGGTGGCCTCGCCATGATCCTTCTCCTCTTTCACTTCCGGGCACGGGCCCGGCCACAATCAAACTCTGTGTGTGCCGCCGCGGCGGCCTGGTCCTAGAAGGGGGGTTCGTCCCCGAAGTTGGTGGCGCCACCTGTTGCCCAGGGATCGTCCGCCGCGCCGCCGGCCGGGGCGCCGTGGTCCACGCGCCCGCCCTGCTGCGAGCCGGAACCGGAGCCGTAGCCGCCGCTGGGCGCACCGGACCCGGAACCCGCACCGCTGCTCGGGTAGCCGCCACCGCCGCCGCCGCCGAACGAGCCGGAGCCGCCGCGCTGCGAGCGCGTCACCTTCGCCGTCGCGTACCGCAGCGAGGGGCCGACCTCGTCGACCTGCATCTCGACCACGGTGCGCTTCTCACCCTCGCGGGTCTCGAAGGAGCGCTGGACGAGCCTGCCCTGCACGACCACTCGGGTGCCCTTGGTCAGCGTCTCGGCCACGTTCTCCGCGGCCTCGCGCCAGATCGAGCAGCGCATGAAGAGGGTGTCCGCGTCCTTCCATTCGTTCGACTGCCTGTCGAACGTGCGCGGGGTGGAGGCAACCGTGAAGGATGCCACCGCCGCACCGGACGGGGTGAACCGCAGTTCGGGGTCAGCGGTCAGGTTGCCCACGACCGTGATGACGGTTTCGCCTGCCATGTCGTCCTCTCCGAATCCCGCTTCGCTACTTTTCCGGCCTTGCCGGCTTTGCCGGCTTCGCCGGCCTGGGGTCGGGGCGGATCACCTTGGTGCGCAGCACCACCTCGGCGAGGCCGAGTTGGCGGTCCATCTCCTGGGCGGCCTCCGGCGTCGTCGTCATGTTGACCACCGCGTAGACGCCCTCGGAGCGCTTGTTGATCTCGTACGCGAGGCGCCGCTTGCCCCAGATGTCGACCTTGTCGATGGTGCCGCCGGCGTCCTTCACCACCTTGAGGAACTTGTCCAATGTGGGGGTGACTGTGCGCTCGTCGATGTCGGGATCGAGGATCACCATCAGTTCATATGCGCGCATGCGTTAACCCACCTCCTCTGGTCTCAGCGGTCACGGTCGTTCCGTAACAGGAGGGTTGTGCGTCGCGGCCCAGCCTGCGCACAGGTGCACGCGGGGAGCCGAAGGACCACTCTACCCGATCGTCCCGACGGCGACGACGCCGGCCCCGGTGACCGCGGTCACGCCGGGTCCGGCCTACGGCACCGGCGCGGGCGTCTTGTCGTTGCCGCCACCGGGGTTGCCCCCGCTGTTGCCGGGCGACGGCGTGGGCGCGGGCGGCGTCGTGTCGGTGGGCGACGGCGTGGGCGACGGCGTCGTCGGCTCGGGCGTCGGCGTGGGCGTCGGCGTGGGCGTCGGCGTGGGCGTCGGCGACGGCGACGGCGACGGCGACGGCGACGGCGACGGGGTGTGTGTCGGTGGCTTGATGACGGGCTCCGGGAAGTCCTGCACCTCGACGCCGTCGAGGGCCACCTTCATGTAGTCCGTCCACACCCGGGTGGGCCAGGTGCCGCCGGCGATGGTGCGGACCCCACCGAACCCGGTGAGCACCTCCTCCTCGCCGTTGGGACCCACCTGGTACATGTTCACCACGGTCACGAGTTGCGGCACGAAGCCCGCGAACCACGCGGAGCGGTAGGCGTTGGAGGAGCCGGTCTTACCGGCCGCTGGGCGGCCGATCTCGCGGGCGGTCTTGCCGGAGCCGCCCTCCACCACGGCCTGCATGGCGTAGGTGGCGTTCGCGATCACGTCCGAGTCGATCACCTTCTCGCCCTCGGAAGCGCCCTTGAAGCGGGTGTTGCCGTCCGAGTCCTGCACGGAGTCGACGAGGTAGGGCTCGTGCTTCGTGCCCCCGCTGGCGATCGTGCCGTACGCCGTGAGGGTGTCGATGGCGTGCGGGCTGGCCGGGCCGAGCACGTTCGACGGCGAGTCGATCAGGCCGGGGGTGTCCGCGGGCATGCCCATCCTGGTTGCCACGTCCACCATCTGCGCGGGTCCGTACTCCACGTTGAGCTGCACGAAGACGGTGTTCACCGAGTCCTGGGTGGCCCGCAAGATGTCGATGCGGCCCCTGTTGCGCGAGTCGTAGTTGTTCACCGGAACGTCGTAGCCCTCGATCTCCATCGGGCTGTACGACTCGTACTGGTCCTGCAGGGACGCGCCGCCCTCGAGCGCCGCGATCAACGTGAACGGCTTGAACGTGGAACCGCCCTGGGCGCGGTCCTGGGTGACGGCGTTGCGCGGCTGGGTCAGGAAGTCGGGGCCGCCGTATAGGGCCACGATCCGGCCGGTTGCCGGGTCCATCGAGACGAGGCCCACGCGGTTGTTGTCCGGGCGGTCGTCGGGCAGCGCGTCCACTGCCGCGACCGCGGCGTCCTGCCGCGGCTTCTCGATCGTGGTGACGATGGTGAGGCCGGCGGTGTCCGTCTCGGCCTGGGAAATGCCCGCCTTGTCCGCCAGTTCGGTGCGCACCATGTCCAGCAGGTAGCCGTTGGTGCCCGCGAAGGTGTCGGCCGGGACGTAGTCGATCGTGGCGGGGAACACCTGGGCGGCGCGCTCCTCCGCGGTGATCCAGCCGTCCTCCGCCATGTAGTCCAGCACGCGGTTCCAGCGCTGCTCGGCCGTGACCGGGTCCACCGCGGGGTCGTAGCTCGACGGCGAGGGGATGATCCCCGCGAGGAGTGCGGACTCCGCGAGGGTCAGCTCGGCGGCCGGCTTCCCGAAGTAGTTCTGCGCCGCCACCTCGATGCCGTACGCGCCCCGCCCGAAGTAGATCGTGTTCAGGTAGCTCCCGAGGATCTCGTCCTTGGCCTGCTGCCGGTCGATCTTGACCGCGAGGATCGCCTCCTTGAACTTGCCCACGTAGGAGGTGGTGGTGCCCATGTAGTAGCGCTCCACGTACTGCTGCGTGATCGTCGAGCCACCCTGGGTGGGCAGGCCCCGGAGGTTGTTCCACAGCGCGCGTGCGACGCCCTGCAGGTCCACGCCGTTGTTCTGGTAGAACCGGCGGTCCTCGGAGGCCACCACGGCCTGGCCCACGTGCGGGGGCAGTGTGGCGAAGTCGACGGACCGGCGATCGTACTCGGAGAACGAGCCCATGAGGGTCGTCCCGTCCGCGAAGTAGACCTCGGTGGTCTCCGCCTGCGCGAAGTCATCGGGCGCAGGGACGTCGATCGACGCGTAGGCAGCGATGAGGAGTCCGGTCGCGACCGCCGCCAGCGCGATGAACGTGCCCAGCACCACACGCCAGCTCGGCAGCCAGCGCACGACCGGACCCTTGCCGGGCCGCGGGTACCGCCGGCCCTTTGCCCCGGAACTCCCGCCCGAGCCGCCGGAGCCCGAGCCGCCGCCGGAGCCGCCGGAGCCGGAGCCGCCGCGCGCTCCCCCCCCTTTGCGCCGCGAGGCCGCGGGTGCGGCCGACGACGGCGCACCGGACGCCGTCGTCGCCTTCACCGAGGTGCGGCGCACCGGTGGGTACTGGGACGTTCCTTTGGGATCAGCCACTGCTCCTGCTTCCTCTCGGCGACGGGAGCGCGCGTCCCGAGGCCTCGACATGTCCTCGTCGCCTTGGCGACATGCCTGTTCTTCCACAAGTATGGGCGGGCCGCGGCCGTTTGGGGCGATCCAGCGACCGATCTCACACTCGCGGGGCGACGTCGTCCAGCAGAAGCCCTCGCCCGTGACGTCTCGAGAGGGTGTGGCCGGCGATGGTGGCGACGACTGCGACGAACCCCACGCCCCCGCGGGCGGACCCTCGCTGGGGCACGCCGAAAACGGTGGCTATGATCGAAGGGTTGACCATCTCGGGATTCGATCAGCAGTCCCATCACTCTAGGAGCATCAATGAGCTCAATCCGCGTTGCCATCGTGGGTGTCGGCAACTGCGCGTCGTCGTTGGTCCAAGGCATTCACTTCTATCGGGACGCCGACCCGGACACCAAAGTCCCCGGTCTCATGCACGTCGTGTTCGGTGACTACCACGTCCATGACATCGACATCGTCGTCGCTTTCGACGTCGACGCCAAGAAGGTCGGGCTGGACCTCTCCGACGCCATCGGCGCCTCTGAGAACAACACCATCAAGTTCTGCGACGTCCCTCACCTGGGCGTGACGGTGCAGCGCGGCACCACCCTCGACGGACTCGGGAAGTACTACCGCGAGACGATCGACGAGTCGGACGCCGAGCCGGTCGACGTCGTCAAGGTCCTCAAGGACGCCAAGGTCGACGTGGTGGTCAACTACCTCCCGGTCGGGTCCGAGCAGGCCGCCCGCTTCTACGCGCAGTGCGCCATCGACGCCGGGTGCGGCTTCGTGAACGCCCTGCCCGTCTTCATCGCCTCCACCGAGGAGTGGGCCCGGAAGTTCGAGGATGCCGGCCTGCCGATCATCGGCGACGACATCAAGTCCCAGGTGGGCGCCACGATCACCCACCGGGTGCTCGCGAAGCTGTTCGAGGACCGCGGGGTGGAACTCATGCGGACCTACCAGCTCAACGTCGGCGGCAACATGGACTTCAAGAACATGCTCGAGCGGGATCGCCTGCAGTCCAAGAAGCTCTCCAAGACCCAGGCCGTGACCTCCAACATCGACATCAAGCTCGAGGATCGCAACATCCATGTCGGCCCGAGCGACTACGTGGCCTGGCTGGACGACCGCAAATGGGCCTTCGTCCGCCTGGAGGGCAAGACCTTCGGCGACGTGCCCCTGAACCTCGAGTACAAGCTCGAGGTGTGGGACTCCCCCAACTCCGCCGGCGTGATCATCGACGCCATCCGCGCCACCAAGATCGGTCTGGACCGCGGCATCGGTGGTCCGCTGCTCTCCCCGGCCGCGTACTTCATGAAGTCGCCCCCGGAGCAGCGCGACGACGACACCGGCCGCGACCAGGTGGAGGCCTTCATCCGCGGCGAGGTGGAGCGCTAGCACTCTCGGCCCCTGGGCCAGGCACCCTCGGCCCCTGATGGGGCCCGGCGGGTCAGGCCCAGGGTTCCGGCGGGACGGAGTCCGGATCCGAGGTCTCGCCACGGCTCACCCGCAGCGCGGTGGCGCGGGCGATGAGCCCCTCGTACTTCACTGCCCGCCTCGCGCTCGTCATCGTGCTGCGCGGCGGGAGGAGGATCTCCCGCTCCGCCCCGAAACCCCGCTCGAGCTCGCGGCCCCGCTCCAGTTCCGCGTTGAGCCGCGCACCGAAGAGCAGTGCCGCATTGATGGAGAAGAGCCACAGCAGGAAGAGGAGCACGCCGGTCAGGGCGCCATAGTAGTAGTTGTAGTTCGGGAAGTTCCGGAGGAAGAGCGCCATCCCGCCCGTCGCGAGCCCGCCCACCACCAGCGCGCAGATCACTCCCGGGCTCAGCCAGTGGAACCCCGGGGGGTGGATGTTCGGGGTGAGGTTGTAGAGCAGCGCGATCGCGGTGATCACCAGCACCAGGAGGATGGGCCACCTGCCCACCTGCCACATCACCACGGTCGAGCTGTCGAGTTCCAGCGTGCGCACGAGCGCCGCCGCGAATCGGCCGCTCACCACCAGCAGGCTCACGACCACGGCCAGCATGGTGATGAGCACGGCCGTCAGCATGTACCCGAAGAGGTTCAGCTGCCAGGCGGGGCGTCCCTCCTCCACCTGGTACACCCGGTTCATCGCCCGGCCGAATGCGCTCACGTAGTTCGAGGCGAACCAGAGCGCCACCACCAGCGTGAGCACCAGGATCCACCCCGCGCCCCCCTTGGAGGTGAAGTCCTGGATCGGTTCCGAGAGGACATCCGCCACGTCACCGGGCAGGAGTTCGTGGATGAAGTCGAGGATGGCCCGCCGCGCGGGTTCGCCCTGTCCCACCAACCCGAGCACGGCGAGCATCACGAGCACCGCCGGCAGCAGTGAGACCACCGAGTTGTACGTGAGCGCGGCCGCCTCGTCGAGGCCCTGGTCGCGGACGAACTCGGTGAAGGAGCGCCGGAGCGCATACCGCCGGGCGGCGGTCCGCCGGGGAAGGAGGGAGCCGTCAGTCTCACGGACGTCACGCGCGCCCCGGTGCGTGTGCGGTGCGGGCGGCGTCGCGGGGCGGGGCGTGGAGTCATCCCGCATCGCGACCACCCTCGGCGGCCCACCACCGGAGCAGGCGCTCGCGGGCGGCGTCGGCGCCGATCGGGCCCTCCTCCATCCGCACGTCGAGCAGGTACTTGTAGGCTCGCCCCACCACGGGGCCGGCGGGGACGCCGAGGATCTCCATGATCTGGGTACCGTCGAGCTCGGGCCGAATGGCCCTGAGCTCCTCGTCCTCGCGCAGGAGGGCGATGCGGTCCTCGAGGTCGTCGTAGGCGGCGGCGAGACGGATGGCCTTGCGCTGGTTGCGGGTGGTGCAGTCCGCGCGCGTGAGCCGGTGCAGCCGCTCGAGCAGGGGGCCGGCGTCGGCCACATAGCGGCGCACCGCGGAGTCGGTCCACTTCGCCTCGCCGTAGCCGTGGAAGCGGAGGTGCAGCTCCACCAGCTTGCTCACGTCCTTCGTCGTCTGGTTGTCGAAGCGCAGCACCTTCATTCGCGCCCGCGTCATTTTCGCGCCCACCATCTCGTGGTGGTGGAAGCTGACGTTCCCGCCGGGCTCGAAATGGCGCGTCGCGGGCTTACCGATGTCGTGCATCAACGCGGCGAAGCGCAGCACGAAGTCCGGCCCGGGCACCGGGCCGTCCGGCCCCGTCTCGAGCGCGATCGCCTGCTCCAGCACCGTGAGGGTGTGCTCGTAGACGTCCTTGTGGCGCCGGTGCTCGTCCACCGTCTCCTGCAGCCGCGACAGCTCCGGCAGCACCACGTCGGCCACCCCCGTGTACACCAGGAGTTCCAGCCCGCGCCGCGGCCACGGCGACACCACCAGCCGCTCCAGCTCAGCCCGGATCCGCTCCGCCGAGACGATCACGAGGCGCGAGGACATCGCGGTCATCGCGGCCAGGACGTCCGGGACGACGTCGAGCCCCAGTTGCGCGGAGAATCGCGCCGCCCGCATGATGCGCAGCGGGTCGTCGTCGAAGGACTGCTCCGCCGTCACCGGCGTGCGCAGCATCCGGGCGGCGAGGTCGTGCATGCCGCCGGTCGGGTCCACGAACTCGAGTTGCGGCAGCCGCAGCGCCATGGCGTTGACGGTGAAATCGCGCCGAGTCAGGTCGCCCTCGAGCGTCTCGCCGTACTCCACCTGCGGCTTGCGCGAGCCGATCTCGTAGGACTCGGTCCGGTAGGTCGTCACCTCGACGATGACGTCGCCCTTCCGCGCCGCGATCGTCCCGTACTCCCGCCCGACGTCCCAGTGGGCGTCCCCCCACGCCGCGAGGATCCGCTCGGTCTCCTCCGGCCGCGCCGACGTCGTGAAGTCGAGGTCGTGGGACGTCACGCCGAGGAAGGCGTCCCGGACGGGACCGCCCACGAGCGCGAGTTCGTGCCCCGCGTCACGGAAGAGCCGGCCGAGTTCGCTGATGTCCACCGGCAGGGTGGCGAACACGTGCAGTGCGATGCGGCGCAACTGCTCGACAGAGGGTGTAGACACAAACCTAGGTTCTCACGGCGGGCCGTGACGACGGCGGCGCGACCATTCCCCGCCCGGTGCCTCGACCCCTCTGTGGCCGTTGACTAGAGTGTGTGTATGTCTGCCGTCCCCGCTCCGCGCCGGCGCCTGCCGCGCCCGCCGCGGCGTCACCTGCAGACCGTGCGGTCCGTGCTCCCCTTGGCTGACGAGACGTCGGCCGGCGGCCTGATCGTCGACGTCGTCGACGGGCGCGCCTTCACCGCCGTCATCGCGCGCCGCAACCGGGCGGGCCGGCTCGAGTGGTGCCTGCCGAAGGGCCACCTGGAGGGTACGGAAACGCCGCAGCAGGCCGCCGTCCGGGAGATCTTCGAGGAGACCGGCATCAACGGGCGGGTCCTGCGGCACCTCGCCACCATCGACTACTGGTTCGCCGGCACCGACCGGCGCGTGCACAAGGTGGTCTACCACTACCTGCTCGAAGCCATGGGCGGCGAGTTGACCACCCTCAACGACCCGGACAGGGAGGCGGAGGACGTCGCCTGGGTCAACCTGGCGGAAGTCGCGGCGCGCCTCGCCTACCCCAACGAGAGACACGTGGTGGCCACCGCCCGGGACGTGCTGTCCGGCCGCCAATGAGCCCGGCCGCCCCGCGGCGCGGGCAGTCCTGGCTGGTGGCACTCCCGCTCCTGCTCGCGGCGTTCCTCGCGCTCATCAGCCCCGCGGCGGCGACCCCCGAGCCGCCCGCCCTCGAGCCCGCCATTGCCGCACCCACCGCCACCGCCGCCGACGCGGCGCTCGACGTCGAGATCCTGGACCTCCAGCCGGTCGTCCTCACGGACGGGAGCGACCTGGTGCTGCGGCTCCGGGTGGCCAACACCACGACGGACGTGATCGACACCGCGAGCGTCACCGTACTGGCCCAGGAGTGGGCGCCGACCACCCGCACCTCCCTCGCGCGCTGGCTGGACCTCGGCCACTACCGGGCCACGCTCCCGCTCAGCACCACAGACCTCGAGCCCCTCGCCGCCGGGGAGAGCCGGGAGTTCGAGGTCAGCGTCCCGTCCGCGAGTTTCCACTTCACCACCTGGGGTCCCCGCGGACTCGAGGTGGCCGCGGACGGCACGGCCGCGGGAATCCCGTTCGACGCGGACCGCGAGCGCACCTGGGTCCTCTGGTGGGACGAGCCCACCGTCTCACCGACCGCGGTGGGTGTCCTCGCCCCCGTGACCCCCACCGTGGACGAGCTCTCCGGCCAGCCCGGCGCCCTCGATCGCGTGCTGGCGCTGCTCGAACAGGCCACGATCCCCGGCGTCACCCCCGTCATCGACCCCGTGGTCCTCACCCTCGCGGACGGCGACCCGGTCCTCGACGGTCGGGTGACCGCCGCCGTGGCGGCCCTCGCCGGCCGGAGCCTGGCCCTCCCCTGGGCGAACGCCGACGCCGCCGCCCTCCTCGACGCCAACCAGGCGGACCTCTACCGGACGCTCCTCGACCGTGGCTCCGCTGCGCTCGCTACCGCCGGTGTGGCGCCGGCGGGTTCCGTCGACTGGCCGCTGGACCCTGACCTCGCCACCCTGGCCGGGACCGGTGGGGACGTCGTCGTCCTCCCGGGCGCGGCGTTCCCGGAACGCTCCGCCTCCAACTCCACACCGGACGCGCTCGCCACGGTGGCCGGCCGGACCGCCGTCGTCCTCGACACCGAGCTCGGCGAGGCGCTGCGCGGCACGGCCCGCGTGGACGGCGAGGACGTCACCCTCACGCCGCTCCAGCAGCGGCAGTACATCGCGGGAACCCTTGCCGTCGTCACGCGCGAGCGTCCGGGCCAGTCCCGGCTCGTCGTCACCGCCCTCCCGTTCGACGACGACGCCGCCTCCGCGGCCCTCGTCGAGGTGGTGGCTGGCCTGCCGTGGGTCACGCCGGCCGACCTTCCCGCGGCCCTGACCGGTGAAGGGCCGGCGACTGAGCCACCCGCGGTCCTGGACGCCGGGACGCTCCCGGCCGAAGCGATCCTGCCCGACACCGCCCTCACCGGCGACAAGTTGGGCGCGATCGAGTCCACGGCGGCGACGCTCCGGCTCGCCGGCGAACTGGTGGTGGATCCCGCGACCGTCGTGGATCCGTTGTCCGCCCGGCTCTCGCTGCAGCCGTCCGCTACCTGGCGCCAGGCCCCGCTGGCCCGTGACCTGCAGTTCGCCGAGGTCGCCGAGCAGGCCGCCACCCTCACGGGCGGCATCACGGTCCGCGCCTCCTCCACCATCAACATGCTCAGCGGATCCGCCAACTTCCCTGTCACCGTGACGAGCACCCTGCCGGTGGACGCCGTGGTGCAGGTGAACCTTGAGCCATCCGACCGGCTCCTGCGGGAGGTGGAGCCGCGGGTGGTCACCGTGCCGGCCGGCGGGGAGGCCAGCGCGCAGGTCCCGGTGGTGGCGGCAGGCTGGGCCGACTTCACGGTGGACGTGGTGCTCACCACGGTGGCCGGCACCCCGGTCGGGGAGGTGGTGGCGATTCCGGTGCGCGTCCGGGCCGACTGGGAGAACCTCGGGATGACCGCCCTCGTGGCCGGTGCGGGGCTCGCGTTCGTCGTGGGTGTCGTCCGGACGGTGCGCCGCAACAGGGCGACAGGGCGCGCGGCCGAGATCGACGCCGCCGCGGAGGAACTTGACGATCTGGCCCGCGCAAACGAGGGGGAGGGGGACGAGCCGTGAGTTCGCCGTCTCTCGCCTCGTCGATCTCCAAGATGTTCTCCGGGACGCTGGTCTCGCGCATCCTCGGGCAGGTCCGGCTCATCGTGCTGGTGGCCGCGATCGGCGCGACCGGGCAGGCGGACGCGTTCACCGTGGCGAACACACTGCCGAACACGATCTACAACCTGCTTGCCGGCGGTGTGCTGAACGCGATCCTCGTGCCGCAGATCGTGCGCGCCATGCGGCGCAAGGACGGCGACGAGTACGTCAACCGCCTCCTCACCCTCTCCGGGGCGCTGCTCTTCGGCGCCACGCTGCTCCTCACCGCGGGCTCCGCGCTGCTGGTGACGCTGTACGCCTCCCAGATGGCGCCGGAGTGGTTCGCCCTCGCGGTGGCGTTCGCGTTCTGGTGCATCCCGCAGGTGTTCTTCTACGGGCTCTACACGCTGCTGGGCAACGTGCTGAACGCCCGCGGGTCCTTCGGGCCGTACATGTGGGCGCCCGTGGTCAACAACGTCATCGCGATCGCGGGCCTGTTCATCTACATCGGGGTGTTCGGCCTCGCCTCCTCCGGCTCAGGGACCAACCCCGCGGACTGGACGGGCACCCGCATCGCCCTGCTGGCGGGCTTCGCCACCCTGGGCGTGGTCTGCCAGGCGCTGGTGCTCATCGTGCCGCTGCGCCGGTCCGGGTTCCGTTTCCGCCCCACCTGGGGTTTCCGCGGCCACGGCCTGGGCGGGGCGTCGCGGATGGCGATGTGGACGTTCGGGGCACTGCTCGTAGGCCAGGTCGGCTACCTGATGCTCACCAACGTCGCGTCCTCCGCCAACGGGGCGGCGGCCGGCGTGGACGTCTTCGTGCCCACCAACATGGCCTACGCCTCCGCGTTCGCCATCTTCATGCTGCCCCAGTCCCTCATCACCACGTCGCTGGTGACCGCGCTCTTCACGCGCATGTCCGCCCACGCCGCTGCGCGCGACGACGACGCGGTCCGCGCGGACATGTCGTTCGGCCTCCGTGTCGTGGGGGTATTCACGGTGTTCGCCGCGGCCGCGCTGACCGTACTCGCCATCCCCGTGGTCCAGGCCGTCATCCCGACGGCGCAGCCCGACGCCGCCGTCGGGTTCGCGGCCGTGCTGGTGGCGCTGTCGATCGGGATCCCCGCACAGGGCGTGTGGACGATCGACCAGCGGGTGTCCTACGCATACGAGGACGCCCGGACCCTCTTCCACATCCAGATCCCGATGGCGCTGGTCATCGTGGTGGGCGGCTTCCTCTCGTTCCTGGCGCCCCCACAGTGGTGGGTCCCGATCGTGGCCGGGGCGAGTTCGCTGTCCATGTACGTCGGCGGGGTGGTCGGGTACCTCGCGCTCCGGAAGAAGCTGCCGAGCCTCGACGGCGCCCGGGTGCTGCGCACCTACCTCCGCCTCGCCATCGCGGTCACCCCTGCTTCGGTGGTCGGGTGGGTGGTGCTCCACTACTGGGGCCCGGTCTCCGGGGTGGGGGTTGGCCTTGGCCCGTTCCTCACCGCCGTGGTGAAGTTGCTGGTCATTGGGTCCCTGATGGCCCTGATCTACTTCGGGCTGCTCCGGTACCTGAAGGTCGGCGAGGTGGACGAGATCCTCGATCCCGCGGTGCGACTCCTCCGCAAGCTGCGCACGCCCTCACGAGCGGCCGCCGCACCAGCGCCTAGGATGGGAGGCGATGGGGACGACAACGGAGAGGATCCCGACGTGAATTCACTGCGGGCCGGCAGCCGTATCGCCGGTCGTTTCCGTCTGGAGTCGGGGGTCCGCACCACCGCGTCCGGCGCACGCCTGTGGTCCGGACGGGACGAGGTCCTGGACCGGCCGGTCACGATCCTCGTCGCCGAACTCGACACCGCCGAGGACATCCTCGACGCCGCCCGCCGCGCCGCCCTCATCGACGACATCCGCTTCGCCCGGGTCGTCGACGTCGGCGAGGTCGACGACGCCGGCTACGGCTACGTCGCCGCCGAGGCGCCCCCCGGCACGCCCATCGACGCGCTCGCCGGGCGTCTCGACGCCGCCAGTTCCCGGGCCGTGATCGGTGAGGCCGCCGCCGCGCTGGAGGCCGCCCGCCGTAGGGGCGTGCACCACGGGGCACTGGACCCCAGCCTCCTGACCGTCAGCGACGAGGGCACCATCACCATCGCGGGCCTCGGCTACCTCGCCGTCGCTGACCACCTGAACGCCGAGTTCGACGACCCCATCGAGGCATCCGTCTCCCGCTCGCGCGCCGACGCCCGCGAGCTCGCCCGCCTGCACGGCTACCTCGCCTCGGGAACGATCCCGGACGAGGTCATGGAGCGCTCCAACGCCGGTGAGGTCATGCGCTCCATGACGCCCTGGGGGGACATCACACTTCCCGTGGCGCCCGCGCCGGAGCGGGCGATCCCTGGGTGGCAGCGCGTGCGCCGTGCGCCGGCCGCGGCCACGGCTGCTGCCGTCGGTGCCGTCTCCGCGCCCGTCGCGAACGACGGCGGCACACCCCCCGCCGCGCCCACGCCCACTCCCCCACCGCCGCCTGTGGCCGCTCCCCCACCGCCGCCCGTGGCCGCCGGAGCCGTACCGCCGCCGCCGCCTCCGCCGCCGGACACGTCGTCCTGGACGCTGCGCCCGGGGAATTCGACCGACAACACCACCCCGGACTTCGCCGACCTCCTCGGCGACCGCAGCGTTTCCAGCCCCGACACGCCGCCCACCCATGCCGCCTCGGTCGACGGGGGATGGAAGGTGCTGTTGCCGGGCACCGCCGCGTTACGGCGAGGCGAACCGACGGATGCGCCCGAGGGCGAACCGGAGCCCCCCGCCGCCGCCGAGCCGGAGCCCCCCGCCGCCGAGCCCGAGCCCGCTGCCGCCGAGCCCGAGCCCCCAGCCGCCGA
>Ga0209747_1000816_pt1 | contig 17057 bp, 14 predicted proteins | sample BarGraNGADG00311_FD_184498 | JGI IMG/M metagenome (GOLD analysis project Ga0209747, IMG submission 184498) | Arctic peat soil microbial communities from Barrow, Alaska - Barrow Graham LP Ref core NGADG0011-311 (SPAdes) (version 2) | ecosystem: Environmental > Terrestrial > Soil > Wetlands > Peat...
GGCGGCAAGTACGCGGGGATGGACCGCTACGCGGCGCGCGAGGCAGTTGTCAGCGACCTCGAGAGCCAGGGCCTGCTGGTCAAGATAGAGGACCACGTCCACTCGGTCGGCCACTGCTACCGCTGCCGCACGGAGGTCGAGCCGTACCTCTCGACCCAGTGGTTCGTGAAGATGCAGCCTCTCGCCGAGCCCGGCATCGCCGCGGTGCGGGACGGGCGCATCGCTTTCACCCCCGAGCGATGGACGAAGGTCTACTTCGAGTGGATGGAAAACATACGGGACTGGTGCATCTCCCGGCAGCTCTGGTGGGGGCACAGGATCCCGGTCTGGTACTGCGACGACTGCGGGGAGCAGGTCGTCGAGATCGAGACGCCCGCGGCATGCCCGTGCGGTTCGACCAACCTGCGCCAGGACCCGGACGTGCTGGACACATGGTTCTCTTCGGGGCTGTGGCCGTTCTCGACAATGGGCTGGCCCGAGGAGACGAGGACGCTCGATGTCTTCTACCCGACATCGGTGCTCACCACGGCGTTCGACATCATCTTCTTCTGGGTCGCCCGCATGATCATGCTCGGGCTCCGGTTCAAAGGGGACGTACCGTTCCGCGAGGTCTTCGTGACCGCGCTCGTGCGCGACTTCGAGGGGAAGAAGATGTCCAAGTCCAGCGGCAACGTGATCGACCCGCTCGACGTGATCGAGGTCTACGGGACCGACGCGCTTCGCTTCACGCTGGGATCGATCGCCGTGCCCGGGCGAGACATCAACCTCGCCGAAGAGCGCATCGAGGGAAACCGCAACTTCGTGAGCAAGATCTGGAACGCGGCGCGGCTGGTGATGACCAACCTCGAAGGCGTCGAGGAGACAGGCAAGCTGCCGGGCAACCTCGAGCTGGTCGACCGCTGGATACTGAGCAGGCTCGCGAGCCTCATCGAGCGCGTCGACTCGGGGATGGACTCCTACAACTTCAGCGTCGCCGGCAAGGCGCTCTACCAGTTCTTCTGGGGTGACTTCTGCGACTGGTACCTGGAGCTCGCCAAGGCCAGGCTCTACCAGGGGACCCCCGAGGAGAAGCTGGCGGTGCAGTCCGTCGCGGGCACGGTCCTCGAGTGCGCGCTTCGCCTCCTGCACCCCTACATGCCGTTCGTCACCGAGGAGCTGTGGCAGAAGCTGCCCGGCACCGGTGAATCGATAATGGTCGCCGCCTGGCCCGAGGCGCTTCCGTTCCCGATCGACGAAGAGGCCGAGCGCGAGATGGACCTGCTGCAGACAGTGATAATAGGCATCCGCTCGGCCCGCTCCGAGCACGGCATACCTCCGTCGGGCAAGGTACAGGCAGTCCTCGTGTGCGAGAGGCCGGAAGCGCGCGAGATAATCGAGCGCCAGCTCGGCTACCTCGAGGCGCTTGCCGGCCTCGGAAGCGTCGAGTTCGCGAGCGCGGCGCCCGCTGACGGCTTCGGCATGCGCGTCGTGGTCGAAGGCGTCGAGGCTTTTCTCTCCTGGGAGAGCGGGGTCGACACCGGTGAGGAGATCGACCGGCTCGCCCGCCGCCTGGCGAAGGTGGAAGCCGATCTCGAGAAGGCCCAGGCGAAGCTCGCGAGCGACGGCTTCGTGGCGAAGGCGCCCGAGGCCGTCGTCGAGAAAGAGCGGGCCAAGGAACGCGAGCTGCGCGACAAGCGCCAGAAGCTGGACGAGCAGATCAAAGCACTCAAGAACTCTTAGGTCAGGCCGGGCGCACCGGCGATGGAGCGTACGTGAAGTACTCGGAAGCAGTCGACTATCTCGACGGAAAAGTGATGCTGGGCGTCAAGCCGTCGCTCGACCGCATCAACGCGGCCTGCGCCCTGATGGGCGAGCCCCAGGACGAGTTCGACTCCATACAGGTCACCGGCACCAACGGCAAGACGTCTGTGTCCCACATGACCGCCGCGATACTGAGGGGATGCGGCTTCAAGACAGGGTTGTTCACCTCTCCGCACCTCGAGACGGTCCGCGAGCGGATCGCGATAAACGGCAAGCTCATATCCGTGAGCCAGTTCGCCGACACCATGACCAATCTGAGGCCGATCGTCGAGAAGGCCGAGAGGCAGGTCGGTGAGAAGCTCACGTACTTCGAGATGGTCACCGCTCTCGCCTACTATTTCTTCCGCAACGAGCGAGTCGACGTGGCGGTCCTCGAGGTGGGCATGGGCGGCCGCTGGGACTCGACCAACGTGGTGGACTCTGAGGTCGCGGTCATCACGAACGTCGAGCTCGACCACGTGAACGAGCTGGGCCGCACGCGCGAGAAGATCGCGGTCGAGAAGGCGGGCATAATCAACGAAGGCGCCGTTGCCCTCACCGCCGAGGGCACCCGCGAGATCCTGATGATCCTGGCCGAGCGTTGCCACGAGGTGGGCGCGGAGCTCAAGGTCTTCGGGCGCGACTTCAGGCTCGACTACCACCTCCCTTACCGCGTCGCGGGCGAGCCGCCCGCGCAGTACATATCGGTGCGCGGGCTCGAGGATCACGAGTTCAAGGACATCAAGCTCCCGATGCTGGGCAAGCACCAGGCGGTCAACGCCGCGTGCGCGGTCGCGGCCGCTCAGGCCTACACTGATCCCAGGAAGAAGACTGACGTCGAGGCATACCGGCGAGCGCTCGAGTCGAGCACCGTCCCCGGCCGGCTGGACGTGCTCTCGCAGCGCCCCCTGGTGGTCGCGGACGGCGCCCACAACGTGCTGGGGATGGACAGGCTCGCGGCGGCCCTCACGAGCGAGTTCGAGTACGACAGGCTCGTAGTCGTGGTCGCGATACTCGAGGACAAGGACGCCCGCGGGATGCTCGAGATCCTGGGCGCTTTCGCGGACGAGGTGATAGTGACCGAGAACCGCAGCTCCCGCTCCATCAGCGCGGATAAGCTGGCGAACTTCGCCAGGATGGACGGCATCCGTCACAAGGTGGAGCCCGACTTTGCCAAGGCCATGAAGCTCGCCCGCAGCATCGCCGGACCGACCGGCATGGTGTGCGTCACGGGCTCGCTCTTCACGGTGTCCGAGGCTCGAATATACTTCAGGCATCAGAAAGCGACGCGAGAGATGAGGCAGGACAGGTAAGGAGGCACGATGGGGGTCGAGCGCACGCTTCTCATAGTCAAGCCGGACGGAGTCGACCGCGGGCTGGTCGGCGAGATCTTGATGCGCGTCGAGCGCAAGGGCTACAGGATCGAGCAGGTCCAGGGCATGGCCATCTCCCGGGAGCTGGCCGAGGAGCACTACGGGGAGCACAAGGGCAAAGGGTTCTTCGAGGAGCTGATCGACTACATAACGGGAGGGCTGTCCGTCCTGGCTATCATCCGCGGCGAGAACGCCATCGAGAACGTGAGGGTGATCATGGGCGCGACCGACCCGCTGGACGCGACGCCCGGGTCCATCAGGGGAGCCTACGCGACGAGCGTCACCCACAACCTCGTCCACGGCTCGGATTCGGCAGACAGCGCCGCCAGGGAGATAGCTTTGTTCTTCCCCGCGTTATAGTCTGTTAACTACTGTTCTTACTGTCAAGTTGTGTTAAAATTGCGAGTGACTTTGGCTGCTTTATGTGCATAATCTGTTTATGCCCATGGAGTAGCCGCATTTGTGCGGGCGGACCCGCGCGATTTGAAACAGGAGAAAAGCCCGGTTGTCTTTTATATCCAGAATGCTGGGGGCAGGGTCCTTCGGCAAGGACATGGCCGTTGACCTGGGGACGGCAAACACCCTCGTTTATGTGAAGGGTGAGGGAATCGTTCTCAATGAGCCGTCAGTCGTGGCGGTCAACACCATTACGAACGCCATCATCGCCGTAGGAGAGGAAGCGAAGCGGATGGTCGGGCGCACGCCCGCCCACATCGTCGCGATCAGGCCTCTCAAGGACGGCGTAATCGCGGACTTCGACGTCACCGAGAAGATGCTCCGTTACTTCATCCAGAAGGTCCACCAGCGCCGCGCTCTGGCGCGCCCGAGGGTGGTCGTAGCCGTCCCTAGCGGCATCACCGGGGTCGAGCAGAGGGCGGTCGAAGAGGCGACGATACAGGCAGGAGCGCGCGCAGCGTACATCATCGAAGAGCCCATGGCCGCCGCGATCGGCGCGGGTCTCCCGATCCACGAGCCTATCGGCAACATGGTCGTGGACATCGGAGGAGGCACGACCGAGGTCGCGGTCATCTCGCTCGGTGGTATCGTGACAAGCCAGTCCCTGCGGGTCGGCGGGGACGAGATGGACGAGGCGATCATCAATTACATCAAGCGCGACTACCAGCTCATGATAGGCGAGCGCACGTCCGAGGGGCTCAAACTCCAGATAGGATCCGCGTTCGCGATGGCCTCGGACGACGAGCTAGAGGCCGAGATCAAGGGGAGAGACCTCGCCTCCGGCCTGCCCAAGACCGTCGTGGTGACGGCCGAAGAGGTGAGGCAGTCCATAGAGGAGCCAGTGAGCCAGGTCGTCCAGACCGTAAAGGACGCCCTCGACAGGACCCCTCCCGAGCTCGCGAGCGACATAATGGACGAAGGCATCATCCTCGCCGGGGGTGGTGCGCTCCTGCGCGGCCTCGAGGAGAGGATCCGCAACGAGACCGGCATGCCGGTCCACACTGCCAAGGACCCCCTGCTCTGCGTCGCAATGGGCTCCGGCAAGTGCCTGGAAGAGTTCGACATAATGAAGAAGGTGTTGATTTCGTCCGCCGGCCAGTGAGAGCCTGCGGATAAGCCATGCCTGCCGCCCCTAGAAGCAACAGAAACCGCATCATCCTCATCGTCATCATCCTTCTGTGCGTGACTGTGGTCACGCTGTACGTCAGGGAGAGCGACAAGGGACCGCTGCACAAGGTCCAGAACTTCTTCCTCGACCTGATCTCGCCCGTATCGAACGCGTTCGCGAAGATATTCCGGCCGATCAAGGACGGCGTCGTGAACCTGTTCCACCTGCCATCGTTGTCGAAGGAGAGGGCGGACCTCCAAAAACAAGTGGCGGAGCTCCAAAGGGAGCGCATAGACACAAAAGAGATGGAGCAGGCCTTAAGCGAGATGAAGCAGCTGCTCCACTGGACGGAGGGCCAGGCCGAGCTTGAAACGGTGGGGGCCGACATCATCGGCCAGTCACCCAACAACTGGCAGCGGTTGATGATCATAAACCGCGGAGCCTCCAGCAGCGTCAAAAAGTACATGTCCATCGTGACAGAGCAGGGGCTGGTCGGAAGAATCATCTCTGTCGGGTCGCGCTCGGCCGTCGTACAGCTGATGACCGACTCGCGATCGGAGATAGGCGCGCGGGACCAGCGGTCGCGTGAGACGGGCATCGTCCAGGGAAATAACGGGGAGACCGTCAGGTTCACGCCCATGAAAGAGGACGCGGACATGAAGGTCGGGGACGTCATCGAGACAAGCGGACTTGGAGGCACGTGCCCGCCGGGGATAGCACTGGGGACCATCAAAAAGGTGACCAAGCGTTCCAGCGGGCTGACCAGGTATGTCGAAGTCAAACCGTTCGTACAGTTTTCGAAGCTCGACAAAGTGGTCGTCGTCATCACCCCCGAGCCTGAGTCGGTCATCCTGCGGGAGGCGCAGTGAGCAGGAACCGGCAGATCTTCCTCGGGATATGCGTGGTGCTGGCGTTCGTGCTCCAGCTCTCCGTGATGCCCCAGTTCAAGATACTGGGGGTCTCGCCGGACCTCATCCTCGTGGTCGCGGTAGTCGTCGCAGTCCAGGAGGGCCCGGTGGCGGGCGCGATCGTGGGCTTCGCCGGCGGCATGCTGCAGGACATAGCGAGCCCTCAGGTGATGGGCGTGAGCGCGCTTACGAAGACGCTCGCGGCGTTTCTCGCCGGGGTGATGAAAGACTTCTTCATGACCTACTCGATACTGCTGCCGGTGCTCCTCGTGTTTCTGGCGACGATCTTCGAGATGGGCATGAACCAGGGGGCGCTGATCGTCCTCGGGCAGGAGCAGCTGCCGCCGTTCAAGATATCAACCATCTTCGCGGAGTCTCTGTACAACGTCATCGCGGTCCTCATCATCTATCCGTTCATGAAGCGGTTCAGGTTCCCCCAGAAGGAAGAGTCGATCGCCCTTACCAGGCCGACCAAGGGTTGAGTGGGCCTGTGGTGGTGTACAGATGAGGTTTCTCAAAAGAGCAGGACTGAAGATACGGCCTTCAGAGACCGGGTACAAGCGCACGGACGCCGCCCAGGAGCGGCTGCAGCGCAGAATAGCGATACTCGGCCTCGTGATGCTGGCGGCGTTCGGGGTGCTGTTCGCGCGGCTCTGGTTCATGCAGATCGTCTCGGGCAACGACTACCGTAAGAAGGCTGAAGGCAACCGCATCCGCGAGATTTCGATCGCCGCGCCAAGGGGCCGCATCCTCGACCGCAACGGCAAGGTGCTGGTCAAGAACCGGCCCGCCCTGACCATCTCGATCATCCCCGTCGAGATGGGCACCGAGAAGACGGTGGTCATCAGGCGACTCTCCAGGCTGCTGGGGATGGGCGAGAAAGAGATCGCCTACAAGATAGTGAAATCGCAGGCGCCGAACCAGCGCGCCGTGCTCATCAAGAGCGACGTGGGCGAGGAGATCGTCACGTACGTCGACGAGCACCAGCGCGAGTTCCCGGGCGTCATCGCCGATACAAACCCGGTGCGCGAGTACCCTTACAGCAGCCTGGCTGCGCACGACATAGGGTACCTCGGCGAGATCAGCCCCGACAAGCTCAAGGAGAAGAAGAAGGAGGGCTACCAGGCCGGCGACGAGATCGGGCTGTCCGGTGTGGAGTGCTCCTACGACGCGGAGCTACGCGGCAAGGTAGGTTTGAAGAAACTCGAGGTGGACGCGAGCGGCAACTCCATCCGCGAGATATCCAACGTCGAGCCGCGGAGCGGCGACAACCTGAGAACGACCATAGACCTGGACGTCCAGGCGGTGGTGGAGGCGGCTCTCAAGACCGGCGTCGACCAGGCCCGCACCAGGCAGGACCCTGAGACCCCCAAGAAATACCAGGCAACGGGCGCCTCCGCGGTAGTGATGGACCCTAAGACTGGCGAGATAATCGCTATGTCCAGCTATCCGACGTTCAACCTCAACGATTTCGTGGGCGGGATCAGCCAGGCGAGCTGGAAGGCCCTGAACGACCCCAAGAACCAGTTCCCCATGAACAACCGCGCGATAATGAGCGAGCTGCCGCCGGGATCGACGTTCAAGGTCGTCACCGCGCTCGGCGCGCTGCAGGAGCCGATAGTGAACGCGAGCTCGATGTTCGACTGCCAGCACGTGTTCACCGTCGGCCCATTCAAGGATTACCCGAAGGTGTGCTGGAGCACGCACAACCACATCGACCTGTTCAACGGCATCGTGCAATCGTGCGACGTGGTCTTCTATACACTCGGATACCAGTTCTACCAGAGGCAGCTTCAGAACCAGGGCAAGCCTCTGTGGGAGTGGGCGCGCGACTTCCAGCTGGGCAAGATCACCGGCATCGACATACCGAGCGAGATGAGCGGGCGGATCCCCAGCCCCGACTGGAAGAAAGAATTCAACCGGTCCAACCCGCAGTACCAGACCTGGTACCCCGGCGACACGGTCAACATGGCCATCGGGCAGGGCGACATCCTCACCACGCCGCTGCAGATGGCTTACCTCTACTCCGGGATCGCGAACGGTGGCAAGTTCATCAAGCCTCACCTGATGAAGCAGCTCGAGGACGTCGACGGCAAAGTCGTCAAGAAGGCGCCGGTGGAGATAGCCGCCGAGATACCGCTGAACCCGCAGATGCAGGGCTTCGTGGTGCAGGCGCTGACCGGAGTCGTCCAGGGGAAAGGAACCGCCGCGCCGACCTTCCAGGGTTTCCCCGTCGCCCAGATCCCGATCGCCGGCAAGACGGGAACGAGCGAGATCGCCGGCAAGCAGCCGACGGCCTGGTTCGTGGGATTCGCCCCCGCGGGCGACCCGAAGTACGTCGTCGCTGTCGCGATCGAACAGGGCGGCCACGGCGGCGAGAGCGCGGCGCCCGTAGCGCGCCGCATCTTCGAGAGGCTCTTCAACCTGCCGCCGCAGGGCGAGATCCAGCCCAGCGTCGGAGACTAGGCCGGTGAGCTGACGATGATTAACAGAAGAACTAACGCTGAGTTCTCGCCGGGGCTGGTAAGGTCCAGCGCCCCCAGCGAGATAATGAAGCGGCTTCCGCTCAGGAACATAGACAAGCTCCTCCTGTTCGCGGCCGTCGGGCTCGGCGTTTTCGGCGTCCTGATGATCTTCAGCGCCACCAGGGCGGACAATCCGTCCACCTATTACCTCAAGCGCCAGGCCATGTTCTTCATCGTGGCGCTGGTGGCGATGCTGCTGGCGGCGAGCTTCGACTACCGCAAGCTCATGCCGTACTCCAAGATAATCTATGCGATCTCGCTGCTGCTCCTGCTCGTCGTGCTGGTGTTCCCCGCACGGCTCGGGTCGCACCGCTGGATACCGCTCGGCTTCTTCGACCTGCAGCCATCGGAGCTGGCCAAGGTGGCCGTGATACTGCTGTTAGGCACGTTCATCGCCGACAGGCACATGGAGATAGGGACAAACAAGGAGTTCCTGCAGGCCATAGCCGTCGGCCTCGGGGCGATGTTCTTCATCTTCATCGAGCCGGACCTCGGGAGCGCACTGTCGATCTTCGTCATCATGATCGGGATGCTCGTCATCGGCGGCGCGAGGCTTAAACAGATGGTCGCTTTCGGCGCGGGCACGGTGGTCGTGGTAGGGGCGGCGATCTTCCTCAAAGTGCTCAAGTCTTACCAGATCTCGCGGTTGCTCGTCTTCGTCAAGCCGAACATGGACCCGCTGCACTCCGGGTACAACCTGGTGCAGTCGAAGATCGCGATAGGTTCGGGACAGCTGATAGGAAAAGGCCTTTTCCAGGGGACCCAGACCAACCTAAAGTTCATCCCCGAGCACCACACGGACTTCATCTTCTCGGTGGTCGGCGAGGAGCTCGGCTTCATCGGGGGCGCCATCCTGATCGCCCTTTTCGCGCTCCTGTTGTGGCGCGCGATGAAGATCGCCATCACGGCTCGCGACCCATTCGGGACCATGGTCGCGGTCGGCATCGTCGTGATGTTCTTCTTCCAGATCGTCGTCAACATCGGCATGACGATGGGGATCATGCCCGTCACCGGGATACCGTTACCCTTCATGAGCTACGGCGGAGCCTCGCTCATTGTAAACTTCGTTTGTATCGGCCTTCTCCTGAACATCGGGATGCGCAGGTTCCCGCAAGGGGCCTGACACTCCTGAGAGCCGCGGTCCTTCCGGGCTGCGCAGACAACGTGAGGTCTTCTTGGACGAAGAGCAAGAGTACCGGTCGGGCTTCATCGGCATCATCGGGCGGCCGAACGTGGGCAAGTCCACGCTTCTCAACAAGATCGCGGGCAGGAAGCTCGCGATAACGTCGGACAAGCCCCAGACGACCCGCAACAGGATACGGGCGGTCGTGTCGAGCGAAGACTCCCAGCTCATATTTGTGGACACGCCCGGCTTCCACAAGCCGCGCGAGGCTCTCGGGGAGAAGCTCAACGCCATGGTGCTCTCCACGCTGCGCGACGTTGACGTGATCATATTCGTGCTGGACGGCGCCCAGACTATCGGCAAGGGCGACTTGTTTATCTCGCGCGAGCTCGAGAAGGTGGACACCCCGGTCGTCGGGGTCGTCAACAAGATGGACCTGCTCGACGAGGCGAAGATATTCTCGCAGCTCGACGTCGCCATGCACCTCTACCCGTTCGCCCACGTGATACCCGTATCATCGAAGATCGGCACAGGGCTCGAGGAGTTGGTGAGCCTGCTCGGGCCATTCATTCCGCCTGGACCGCAGTACTTCCCGGAGGACATGGTCTCAGACCAGCCGGAGAGGGTGGTCGTCGCCGAGCTCGTCAGGGAGAAGGCGCTCGAGCTCACCCGCGACGAGGTCCCTCACAGCGTCGCCGTGCTCGTAGAAGAGATCAGGCCGAGGGAGGACGCCGACCTCGTGGACATCGAAGCCGTCATCTACGTTGAGCGTGAATCCCAGAAGGGTATCATAGTGGGGAAGGGCGGCCGGATGATCAAAGAGATCGGGACCAGGGCCCGCAGGGACATAGAGCCGATCATCGGCAACAAGGTCTTTCTCGACCTCCGGGTGAAAGTACAGAAAGACTGGTCAAGGAACCCTGAGTTCATCAAGAGGCTCGACTACCAGTAAGGCTGGCTGCCCGGCTTGAGAACCGCCGCGCCGCGCCGGCGGCGGTCAGACCCGTAACTTGCGAGAATCGTTATTCCCATGGAAGAACGCAACAGAGTAATCCTCGATACCGTCCGCGACATGCTCGGCCGCGGAGACCTCGAACAGGCCGTGAGGACTGTCGCGGACCTGCACGCCGCGGACAGCGCCGAGGTCCTTTCCAGGCTCCGCCTCGAAGACGAGGTCGAGATCCTGGTCGAACTGAAGCCCGCGGTGGCGGCGCGAGTGCTCCTCGAGATGGAAGAGCCACACCAGGTGGAGGTCGCCGCCCGGTTGCGGACCGGAGAGCTCCACGAGATCCTCGCCTTGATGCCTATCGACGAAGCCGTCGACCTTCTGGGCGATGTCCCCGAGTCCCAGCGCGCGAGGCTGCTCAAGCTGTTCGGCCGCGAGGAGGCGGGCGAGCTCAGGGAACTCCTCGCCTATGGCGACGACACGGCCGGCGGCCTCATGACGACCGACTTCATCTCGGTATCTCCCGGCGACACGGTCGAGGCCACCATCGAGAGCCTGCGCCGCGTCTCGAGCGACGTCGAGACCATCTACTATGTCTACGTCGTCTCGTGGGAAGGGCTGCTCGAGGGCGTCCTGTCCCTCAGGGAGCTCATCATCTCGCCTCCCGACAAGCACGTGGGAGACCTGATCTCCGGGGACGTCATCTCGGTCGACCCTCAGCAGGACCAGGAGGAAGTCGCGGAGGTCATCAGCAAGTACGACCTGCTGGCAGTGCCGGTGGTCGACCCGGATGACAAGATGCTCGGGATCGTCACGGTCGACGACGTCATGGACGTCTTCGGCGACGAGGCCGAGGAGGACATCATGCGGTTCGCCGGGGCGACGGGGCTGGAGGAAGAGGCGCGCGCCGGCGGGTTGATGTCGAACCTGGGCAGGCGGCTGCCGTGGTTCGTCGTCGCGGTCGTCATCGAAGTGCTGGTCGCAGGAGGCATACTGAAGCTCTATTCGCCCCTGTTCAGCAAGTTCGTGGTGCTCGTGTTCTTCATCCCGCTTCTGGTGACGATGGGCGGCAACATCGCGGTCCAGTCCTCCACCATCATGGGGCGCAGGCTTGCCACCGGCGGGCCGATCAAGGGCACGACCCTGAGAGCGCTGTCGAGCGAGGTGGCGTGGGGCGTGATGGTAGGCTTGCTCACGGGCGTGGTCGTGGCCTGCCTCGGCTTTGCGTTCCACGTGAACGCGTCCGTAGGCATCGCGGTCGGCCTCGCGCTCGCGCTGACCGTGATCGCCGCGGCGCTCGTTGGTTGCGCGCTGCCGGTGACCCTGAAGGCGCTCAAGCGCGACCCCGCGATTGTTTCAGGCCCTCTGCTCGGGACGACGATGGACGTCTTGAGCCTTGCGATATACCTTGTAATCGGGACACTGCTCATCTAGGACGAAACACGACAGCCAGGAGGAACCATGGAGAACGAAACTGCGGGACCGGAGGAGACCAGCCACGCTCCGGTCGACGCTGACGCGCTCACTGCCGAGGCGCTCATCAAGATGATCGACTACACGCTCCTCAAGCCAGAGAAGACCATCGAGGAGTACTCGATATTCATAGCAGAGGCCAGGAAATGGGGCTTCAGGAACGTGTTCGTCCCGCCCTGCTACGTGCCGCTCGCCGACGGGATGCTCGGCGTGTCTGACGTCGGCATCGGCGTGCCGATATCTTTTCCCTTCGGCTACGCGGCCCCCGAAGTGAAGATGGCCGAAGCGCTCACCGCTCTCGAGGAAGGGGCGCGCGAGGTTGACGTGGTCATGAACGTCTCCGGCGCGAGGTCGAACGAGTGGGAGATCGTCGAAGAAGATTTTGTGGCAGTGGTAACGGCGGTGAGGGACTGGGAGCGGCTGACGCTCAAGGGCCCGGTGATCATCAAGGTGATCCTCGAGACCCCTTACCTCGACGACGACCAGAAGCGTGAAGCCTGCCGCAGGGCGGTCAGCTCGGGGATGGATTTTGTGAAGACGGCGACCGGCCTCGGGCCGGGGGGCGCCACGGTGGAGGACATCAAGCTCATGCGCTCCATCGTTGGAGACGAGCTCGGTGTGAAAGCCGCGGGCGGAATCCGGACGTGGCAGGACGCGCACGCGATGATCGCAGCCGGGGCGACCAGGATCGGGACGAGCACCGGTCCGGACATCGTTGAGGACTTCAAGCGTGAGCAAGGCTGATTCAGGCGGCGAGGCGGGTTCGACCGGGGGCCATCATCCCGAGAACAGGGGCAGCCGAAGGCTCAGGCCCGAATACCAGGACCAGGGCATCGTACTGCGCACCTACAAGCTCGGCGAGGCGGACAAGATCCTGCGAGTGCTGACGCGGGAGCACGGCAAGAGGTCGGCGGTCGCCAAAGGGGTGCGAAAGACGTCTAGCCGGTTCGGTGCGAGGCTCGAGCCGCTGTCGCACGTCAAGCTCTTCCTGCACCGGGGACGCAACATGGACACGGTCAAACAGGCCGAGATCGTGAACTCGTTCCAGGAGCTCCGGGACGACCTGGACCTTTTCGTCATGGGGTCGTCAATGGCCGAGCTGGCCGACACGGTGGCGGTGGCCGACGATCCAGACCCCGTGCTGTTCGACCTTCTACTGCTGGGGCTGCAGCTCCTGAAGGAATACCCGGCACGGGCGGAGCTCAACCTGGCGCTTTTCGAGTTCAAGCTCATGAGCGCCGCGGGTTTCGAGTTGATGGTGGGCCGCTGCGCGAACTGCGGAGGCGAGCCGGGCGAGGACGTCTCTTTCTCGCTGCGCCTTGGGGGCTTCGTGTGCGGCAACTGCAGGACGGACAGGTTCGGCGGGGCAGGCAAGCTCGTGCGGGTCAGCACGCGGTGCGCGGACCTGCTCTCCTGGATGGCCGCCCACAAGCTCGGCGAGTGGCCCGGCGATGTGCAGCCCGAGGTCTCGGCCGAGGTGGGGGCGTTGATGGGTAAAGTGCTCGAACACTGGATGGAGCGTGAGTTCCGCTCCGCGCGCGTGCGAAAGGCGATGCCCCGGCGCACGGAAAGAACAGCAGGAGGTCGTTCGGATGGCTAAGAAGTTAGGTGACCTGAAGATACCGCCGCGGATCGCGATAATCATGGACGGCAACGGGCGCTGGGCCACCCGGCGCGGGCTGCCGAGGATAGAGGGCCACCGGGAGGGGGAGAAGGCTGTCACCGCGACGGTGCTGGCGGGGGCCGACATCGGGTTGGAGGCCATGACGCTCTATGCGTTCTCCACCGAGAACTGGAAGCGGCCGGCTGACGAGGTGCGGTTCCTCATGAACTTCAACCGCGACCTGCTGGACAGGAGGGTGGGGGAGTTCCACGCGAACAACGTGAAGATCCGGTTCATCGGGAGGCGCGACCGGGTTCCGCGGTCGCTCGCGCGCAAGATGGGCGAGTCCGAGGAGATCACGAAGAAGAACACCGGCATGAAGTTGAACGTCGCCTTCAACTACGGCGGGCGGGCCGAGATCGTCGACGCGATGAAGGCCATCGGCGAGGAGATAGCGCTCGGGAAGACCAAGCCGTCGTCGATCACTGAGAAGACGGTCAGCAGGCACCTCTACCTGCCGGACGTTACGGACTACGACCTCATGATCCGCACGGCGGGAGAGCAGAGGATAAGCAACTTCCTGCTCTGGGAGCTGGCATACGCGGAGCTCTACGTCACGCCGGTGACATGGCCGGACTTCCGCCGCCGCCACCTCATAGAGGCGATAGAAGAGTACAACAACCGCATCCGCAAGTTCGGCTCCATCTAGTCGTTCATCGTCCACTTTTTCGACGGTCAGCGCGCATGGCGATAAAAAAGTGGACGGAAAAAGTGGACGATGAACGACTAGGAGCGGATGGCGGAGGGGCGCTCGTCGATGGCGAGTCGCTTGAGGCCTTGCTCGGTGGGGATGCCGACCTCGTTCCAGCCACGGAGCCTGTAGTACTTCATCAGCATCTTGGTCAGAGGCACGACCTTCCCCTCGGCCGGCCCTTCCCTGAGCGGCTCACCGATGAACCTCAAGGGCAGGGTGTCATCCTTGCTCGTCAGCCCCTCGCGCAAGTTGAAAAGCCTCTCCAGGTTGAAAGTACGCTCGCCCACGCGCAGCAGCGCGCGCCTGTTGTAGTGGACGCCGGTCACGAACGACAGCGCCTTGTGGTAGTCGTACAGGTTCACCATCGACGCCGAGACGTTCGGCATCCGCCCCGAGAAGAAGCCGAGCATCCCCGGCGGCATGTGGGCGATCCAGTCCGATACCGTCAGCAGGCAGAACGAAGCTTTGTGGCAGGCACCGATGCAGTCCAGCGCGGAGAACATGTTCTGGGCGGCGATCGTCAGCTTGACCTTGCCGGCGTTGCGGGCGCCCTGTATCTCGACAGGTTTGCCGAGCACTTCGGTCGACACCATCATCGAACTGATGTGGCTGCCGCCCGACGGGCACGTTGAATATGCGAGCCCCTGGCCCCACGCGCCGCGCGGCTCGTAGCCCGGGAGCTCCATGCCTTTCACGACCATCGCGAGGTCCGAGTACCCGTATTTAAGCACCAGGCTCGTTGCGCCGTTGGCGAGCTCGTCGCCCGGCCCCTTGCGCTGCGCGATGAGGTTCAGCAGCGGTCCGATCTCCCTCGCGCTGCCGAAGCTGATCGGCAGGTCCATCCGTCCCCGCTCCGCGAGCTCCATCGCGAGCGCGATCGTCCCGCCCGTCGAGATCGGGTCCAGCCCGAGAAGATAGCACAGGTAGTTGTTGCGGACGATGGACTCGAGGTCGTCGATCAACAGGTTCGACCCGAGCATGGTGAGCGGCTGATAGCCGGGGCCTTTGACCCTCAGGGTCCCCGACCTGGTCGGGAGCTTCATCTCGGTCGTGCAATCGACCGGGCACCCGGTGCAGCCCTGGGCCTTGCGCCTGATCTGCGACCGGAGCCCCTCGCCGCTGATCTTCATGTAGCCCTCGAAGGTGCCCGCGGAGAAGTTCCGCGTCGGAAGGATGCCCTTTTCGTTCGTAAGAAGAAGGTTGCCGGCGGTCCCGTACTTGGGGAACGCATCCGAAGCCTTGAGGCGGGCCTTGATCGATTCGACCGGCCGCTCGAGCCTCTCCTTGTCGAAGATCGTGGTCTCGAACGAGCCGCCCACCCTGATAGCCTTCACCAGCTTCGACCCCAGGACGGCCCCCGTGCCTCCCCGCTGGGCCGTGTGCTCGCCGGATGCGATGGTCGCGTACCGCACCTGGTTCTCTCCAGCCGGCCCGATGCACACAACGCTCGCCACGCGGCTCTCGAGCAGCTCCTGGGTGCGCACGACGTTCGAGCCCCAGAGCTGCCCCGCGTCGCGGATCTTCCATCGCCCCTCGGTGATGTCGACTATCACGGGGCGCGGCGACCTGCCCCGTAGTATCACACCATCGTACCCGCAGGACTTCAGCTTCTCGGCGAAGTCGCCTCCCAGGCTGGCCGAGACTATCGTCCCGCTCAGGGGCGACTTGGTGCATATGCATAGCTGGTTGACGGCCGGGATGCCCAGGCCCGTCAGCGGGCCTGTCATGAGCAACAGGACGTTGTCCTCGGAGAGCGGGTCCACGTGCGGCTCGAGCCCTTTGTAGAGCAGCCAGGAGCCCAGGCCCTTTCCGCCAACGTACTTCTGGATTATCTCCTCGGGTACGATGAACTCTTTGCCCGTGCCGTCATTCAGATTCAGGTTCAGGAGCTTTCCCGCGTAACCGTCCAAAGTGAAACCAACCCATTTGAGGACTCGTCAATAGAATGTACAAGCAGTGTTCGGCTGCCTGAAGTATTTTACGACAACGGTGCGTCTTTGACCTGTGAGACAGGGTATCTCGTGACACGCGCCACCGTTATAATTGTAGATACCGGCCTGGAGCCGGCGCCGCAGAGTTTGTTTCGCAATGAATCTCGCGAGGTGACTGATGAGAAAAATGCTGGTGCTTTTGCTGCTCGCCTGCCTGGCGCTGACGCTTGTTGTCACGCTTTCCGGGTGCTTCGGGCCGAGCGCGGAGACGATCCTCAAGAACGCGACGAACGCGGACAAGGAACTGAACACGGTCCACTTCGTCACGGCTACCACGCAGAAGCTGCCGCGCGCTCCGCTGCAGAACGGCCAGATACAGAAACAGAACTACGTGCAGAAGTCGTCGGGTGACATCGACCTGCGCACCAAGAACTCCGAGATAGTGACCGACCTCGCGCCCGGCATCCCGGTGACCAAGCTACAGATCGGCGACAAGCAGTACTGGCAGGTCGCGGGCAACTGGTACGACGTCCCGGCATCGGCGCAGGACAACACGGCGGCCACGCAGTTCCTGTCCGTGTCCCAGTACATCAAGTCTTTCAAGAGCCTCAAGAAGCTGGGTGACACTTCCGTGGAGGGGCAGCCCGTCTATCACCTCCAGGCCGTGCCCGACATGAAGGAGTTCGTCAAGCTGCCGATAATCACCGACCTGTTGAAAGACCCGAGCGGCAAGCAGATCAGGACGGTCGACGAGCTCGCCGAATCCCAGATCGTGCTCGACCTCTACATCCTCAAGAACAACAACTTCTTCAAGAAGGAAGTGGTCGACATCGCGATCAGGGCGAACGAAGACCTGATCAAGCTGGGTTACGCGCAGGCCGGGGATAAGGTCAAGCTCAACCAGGACGTGACCTTCAGCAAGTTCAACGAGAAGCTGAACTTCCAGGCGCCGTCGAAGACGAACCCGCTGCCGGCCAACAAGACCTGAGATCTTTTTGCAGTCGGGAAGCTCGACTGCCTCTGAAACGCAAAAAGGGGTCTGACCCCTTTTTGCGTTTTCTGCTTATTTTTAACTCTC
>Ga0209747_1000817_pt1 | contig 17029 bp, 18 predicted proteins | sample BarGraNGADG00311_FD_184498 | JGI IMG/M metagenome (GOLD analysis project Ga0209747, IMG submission 184498) | Arctic peat soil microbial communities from Barrow, Alaska - Barrow Graham LP Ref core NGADG0011-311 (SPAdes) (version 2) | ecosystem: Environmental > Terrestrial > Soil > Wetlands > Peat...
GTGAGGGTCTCACCGGGCACAAGGTTTATCGACTCCTCCCCGACGTTGGCCGCCTCGGGTGTCACGACTACCTTGTCGGTGAGTTTGGTCTTGTTCCGCACGACCAGCGCGGTCATCATCTTGGTCGTGCTCGCGATCGGCAGCTTCTCGTGAGCGTTCTTCTCGTAGAGCACCCGCCCGCTCTCCCCGTCAGTGAGTACTGCCGCGTTGGCCCACACTCCCGGGGCCGCCGCTTTGCTGCCCGCGGGCGCCTTGAACTGGTGAACTGTCCGGGCATATGCCGGGCCGATGCTGGCGTCGGCGGCGGCTAGAAGGACGGATACGAACAGGATGAAAACGAGTGCGAGTGCGACGCCTAAGAGCCACACCCGGGGGTTTCGAGCATTGAGCCCTCGCCGCCTGGCGGGCCTCCTGGTGGTTCGTCTTTCCGGCTCCCGGGCTTGCTTGCCCGCCGGCTTGCGGGAACGCTGGCCGTGCGCGCTTGCGCGCCGTGCGGCCGGCCTTCTCTCGACGTAATTCTCTGTGTAGATCCTTTTCATATGTCAGCGGGCTGTTCAGCCTAGAAAATCCAAATGGCCACGTGTGTATCCGGGCTCTGGCGTCACAGGCGGCCGCCCACTCATGCCACCTGACTTGCCAGCAACACCGGTCGCTCCGCGGCCAAGTCCTTTGAGAAGTATATCCCACCCCTACTGTCCCAACAACACGCCTACCGCCGGACCTCCTCCTCTATCACCACCGAGTCTTCCTCGATGCGCTGCACGGCAGCCCACGGGATGACCTCGGAGTCGTGCTTGCTGGCGTGCTTCTTCCTCAGCCGGTCGATATAGCTACGGAGCGCGGAGCTGGTGATGAGCAGGCTCCTGCTCACCTCGAGCCCGGCGACCTTGAACGTGCCGTCCTCGGCAGTCAGCAGCACGTCGTCCACGCGCTGTATCCTGCTTCCCCCGGGGTCGACCATCTGCTGGTCGAGCAGGTCGCGGCGCAGGAGCCACTTCCCCGCGGCGCTGCGGACAGGGAAAGCCGGGTGCGCGCTCCGGAGCACGAACAACTCCTCGTCCGCCTTCGCGACCTCATCCCACGGCACGAGAACGACGAGGTCCTCCGCCCGCCTCACCAGCTCTATCTCACCGACCCTGTCCGTCCACAGCAGGTGCACGCCAAGGTAGCCGATCAACGGGCGCGAGAGGTCACGGTCCAGCGCCATGTCGTGTACGTGGCCGATGTGCCTCCCCTCGCCGTCTTCGACTTTCGCCTTGATGATGTCGCGAAAACCGACTTGCTCGCCTTCGATCAAAGTGTTCCCCCCCTTGTTAGTGCCCGATCGGCACGATGCTGGAAATGACCAGCCACACGTCGAGCACGTACAGAATGAACACGGCGATCCACGCGATCGTATTATAAGCATCGCCGTTTACGTGGTCCCCCATCACGTCCCTGTTCCTGATTATCTTCAGCATGCAGGTGAGGACAATCGGCAGGAGGAGCCCGTTGATCGTCTGGGACAACAGCATCACCGTGATGAGCGGCATCTTCGGGATCATGATGAACGCCGCGCCGCCCACGATGAAGACCGTGTATACGGTGTAGAACTTCGGCGCCTCCGAGAAAGTCCTGTCGATCCCGTACTCCCAGCCGAACGCCTCGCACACGGTGTAGGCGGTCGTCAACGGCAGTATCGAGGCGGCGAACATGGACGCGAACAGAAGACCGAACGCGAACAGGTATGATGCGTACTGCCCCGCGACGGGAGCGAGAGCGCGGGCGGCCTGGTCCGCGGACGTGATGTGCGTGGCACCGACCCCCGGCTTGCTGAAGAACGCGGCTGCGCAGCAGATGACTATCGCCGCGGCTGCGATCGTGAGAAAGATCGTGCCCATCGCCGTGTCGATCCTCTCGTAAGGGAGGTCCTTTGTCGTCAGACCTTTGTCGACCACGGAGGACTGCTGGTAGAACTGCCCCCAGGGGGCGATGGTAGTGCCGACCACGGTGATCACGACGACCAGGTAGCCGACGTTCAACTGCCCACTCGGCACCAGCGCGCCCTGCGCGACCTGTCCCCAGTCGGGCCTCACCATGATCGCTGAGATTATGTAAGCGATGTACACCACGCCGACAAGCAGGAACACTTTCTCGACCCGCTTGTAGCTGCCTTTCAGAACGACCCACCAGATCAGAACGGCGGCGGCGGGCACGGCGATGTAGAAAGGTATGTGGAAGATCTCGGCGCTCGCCGAGATGCCGGCGAAGTCCGAGACGGTGTTCGCGAAGTTGGCGATGACCATCGCGACCATGATGATGGCGGTCAGCCTGAACGAGAACTCCTCGCGGATGAGGGCGGCCAGCCCCTTGCCGGTGACGACGCCCATTCGGGCGTTCATCTCCTGGACCATGTAAAGGAGGAAGGCGGTAGGGATGAGTATCCAGAGGATCTTGTACCCGTACCGGGCGCCCGCGACCGAGTACGTGGCGATGCCGCCGGCGTCGTTGTCCACCATCATCACGATGATGCCCGGCCCCAGCACCGAAAGGAGCATGAGCAGGTTCTGCTTTGTTATTCTCCTCGCGTGTTTTTCAGTCGGCATCGGACGAGGCCTTTCTCCGGCTCAGTGCCAGGCGTTCACCATGAGCCCGCTCACAGCAAGAAACGCGACAAGCGAGACTGCCATCACCAGGACCCCTACAAGCCTTCCCGGGCCGACCGCGGGGCTCGGCCGCGCCCGCCTTAGAAGGACCGGGATCGTGAGCCCGAGGATCCCGGCGATCGACACGGCCGCGAACAACCCCACTGCGCCCGCAACCGCGGGCACGCGCGCCTGAACCCAGACCAGGCTGACGGCGAAGCCGAGCACGCTTATGAGGGCGGCTGCTATCAGCGTGAAGGCGTACTCTCGCGCCAGCAACCTGCCTAGCTTTGAGGCGGCAATGCCTTCCTCGCGGATGTTGCCGACTGCGGCGGCGAGTGACCAGATCGAAACGTCGTGCGCCGCGCGAAGGGCAAGGGGAACGAAGTAGACGAGCGTCAGAGCCACTAGGAAGTCGGCCCGGAAGACCCTGAACAGCACTGTGGCGAGTACTCCACCCAGGAAGGTCAACATGGTCGCGCCCCAGCGGCGCGCGTCGAGCGCGTCCCTGACGGGCGTCCCCTCTTCCTCGAACGGCACCCCGGAGAGCTGCGAGAAATCCTCGCCGGATTCTTCCCTCATCACGTCGATGGCGTCGTCGACAGTGACGATCCCTTTGAGCACGTGGTCGTCGTCGACCACCGGGACGGCCAGAAGGTTGTACCGGGTGAGCTTGTCGGCGACGCTCTCCTGGTCGTCGTACGTGTCGGAGGTTATGACGTCCCGCATCATGAGGTTCCCGACGCGCTCCCCGGGGGCTGCGCGCAGCAGGTCGCGAAGTGACAGGACACCGGACAGGTGGCCGTCGCGGTCGATGACGTAGACGTAGTAGATCGTCTCGGCCTCGGGAGCTTCTTTCCTCAGGTAGGCTATCGTCTCCTCGACCGTCATGAAATCGGACACGGCCACGAACTCGGTGGTCATACGGCCTCCGGCGGTCGTCGGCTCGTATCCGAGGAGCTCGGACACGACGGACGCCTCCTCGATCCCCATCAGGGAGAGCAGGTCATGGGCTTTGTCCCTGGGCAGCGAGCCCAGGATGTCAGCGGCCTCGTCGGGAGGCATGATCTCGAGGAGATCGGAAAGCCGCTCGTGCTCGAGGGACTCCGCGACCTCGGAGCGGATGCCCGGGATTATCTGGCTGAGGACCTCTGCGGCCTTCTCCTGCTCGATGAGAGCGAGGACCTTGTACCGCTGGTCGTCGGGCAGCTGCTCGATTATGTCAGCAAGGTCGGAGGGGTGAATCTCCAAAAACTCCCGGTAAGGCACGCGCAGCTTCACGTCATAAGGCATCGGGCCCGTCGGTGACACCAGGTTCCACGGGACGATCCTGTCTCGAAGGATATGGCTCTGCTCGCTCTTCAACCACTCAGCGACAGGGCGGAGCCCCAGCCTGCGGAGGATGGCGAGCACACCGACGTCAGCCCCGATGACGCGCAGCTCGTCGCCCGATTCGGCGATCCTGATGTCAGAGACTCTGACGATCTTGTAGCCGTCCATATCCACGATCTGCTTGTCCAGCAGGTCGCGATAGAGCAGGACGTCGCTCTCTCCCGTCTCAGCTCCCACGGGCACGTCCTCCACGGCGATGCCCGACGGTTTGTTGGAGGTCACGCAGGCCCAAGGGATGTAGAAACGGCGCCTGTTCCTCCCCCTCCCCGACTCCGCCATGATCCCCAACACGGGCGGAAATTTGGCCCCGGACTCGGTGACGACGTCGGCCAGACGGCCGATAGCGTTCCCGTGCTCGTCTTGTATTTTTCTGCCCAGCATGGCACTGAAGTACGGCACGCGCCTCCCCCATCAAATGGCGATAAAAAAAGCCCTCGGAAGAGGGCTGTTCCATCACCCGTTTCCGAAATCAAATCAAGGCCTGATCCCTCCCATGGCTGAACGCCAGAGCCTGAGACCGGCCGCCGGGACTATTGGTTTGTGTGGTTTGTCGCTCTCGCCCATCTGGTCCTTACACCCGCTTCCCTGTTCAAGGAAGCAAAAAGTCACAGGCAATTATATACCAAGAGTTGACGGTGAGCCTGTCGGCCTCACTCGGGAAACATCTGCGGGCTCGGCGGCTCTGCCGGCGCAGGCAATTGTTCCTCGACCGCGGCCTCGGCCGGCTCAGCCAGGGCGGTCTCGTCGAGGGCCGGCTCGGGTTGCGCCTCCGGAGCCTCGAGCAGCTCCTCCTCCACCTGCTCTTCGTCAAGGACGTCGAAGCTCGCGGGACGCGGCAGGTACCTGGACAGGGCTTCCCGGAGCAACTCTGAGGTGAACATCTGGGAGAGCGCCATGAGGTTCTCGAGGTCTTTGAGGGCGCTCCTCTTCGTGTTCGGGTCCTTGTGCTGGAGCTGCGGCCTGATGATCTGCTCGATGAACGAGGCCTCTCTGCCCACGAACTGCGTGAACATCCGCAGGTGCCTCGGCTCCACACCGTAGCGGAAGAACTCTTTCGCGAGGTTCAGGACCTTCATCTCGGCCGGCGGAAAATACTTGCCCTCCGGCCCCTCACGGACGCTGACTATCCCGTAGTCGATGAGTTCCTTGAGGGTCTCCGAGGACAGCCCCAGCTTTGCCGGCGCAAGGTCCAGGGAGACGGGGACCGCGCCGGTGAGCGACGGCTCCGCGGCCTGGCCCGACATCACCGTAAGGTCGCCCGCGACCACTTTTCCAGATTTCATGTCCTGTATCTTTCGCTTGATAACCGAAAGTGGAAGATACTCCTCACGCTGAAGTCGAAGTATATAGCTCAACTGCTTGATATTTGTGCGGGAGTACTTGCGATAGCCGCTGGGTGTGCGCTCGGGATTGATCAGCCCCTCTTTTTCGAGGAACCGGATCTTGCTGATGGTAATGTCTGGAAACTCCTTCTTGAGAAGCTCCTGGACTTCACCTATGCCGTACTTCTTTTCCTCCGCCGCCATTGTTTTCCCGTTTCAAGTCTGAACGTTTAGTCAAACCTTAAGAGTAAATATGCGGAATAACAGGCCCCTATGTCAACACCCGGAGCACTATTTGCAGAAAAAGATGAGGCGGAACTTGCCGATCTGTATCTCGTCGCCGCTCGAAAGGTCGGCTTCCTCAACTCTCAATTTATTCACATAGGTACCGTTCAAGCTGCCCATGTCCACGATCCTGAAGTCGTTTTCGGCCTTGCGGATCTCGGCATGGCGCCTCGAGACGGTTATGTCATCCAGAAAGATGTCGCTCTCGGGATGCCTGCCGGCGGTAGTGAGCGACTTCGCGAGGACAAAACGCGTGCCGGCGTTCGGGCCCCGCTTCACAACGAGCATCGCACCTCCGGCCGCGAGCTCGTCGCCGGGAACGGAGATCTCTGCTTCCTGCTCGACCTCCGCCTCGACCGGCGTCAGAGTAATTGTAGTATCGCCTGCCGGCGAGTCTGCGAGATAAGCGCCGCACTGGCAGCAGTAGACGCTCTCTTCGGGATTGTTCTTACCACACGCGGGGCAAAACATAGCTCACTTCCGTTTCCCTCGGCGGCCATCTTCTACCGGGTCCTGCGGTCCTGGTATCACTACGGTCAGCTCGGCGATCTCCTCCGGTACGAACCCCATGTCCTTCACCAGCCCCAGGATCGCGCCGCGCTGCTTCGAGGAGAGCTCCCCAAGCTTGATATGGACCTTAATCCGTGGCGACGTCTCCTGGACCGGTTCCTGGCTCACTGGTCTCTCCCTCTTCCGGCTCGGCGACACCCTTGCGCTGGAGCTCCCTGCGCCTGAACTTCTCCAGCAGCTTCTCCCTGCCCTTTTTAGAGGCCTCGGACTTCTCCCCATAGGTTATGGAGTGCTGCTCTCCGATGCCCTGGACGTGCCTCTCCGTCGGGGTCTTGATGCCCTCTTCGGTCGTAGACCTGACATTTCGCTCGACATCTTTATCCGCCATCTACCTCACCTGCCGCAGTGTTTTGAACAATGATATCACAAACATTACCGGCTGAATCTCCCGCCATGGACGCTCCGGTGGCGTACTTCTCCTTGAGTATTGCCGCGGCGGACTCCGTCTCCGGCGGCTCCATCCTGCCGGGCACGAGCTCGATCCCATGTGCAGTGGAAAACCCTTCATGGAAGGCCGCAGCCATGTCTTCCCACGAGATGTCCCTTCGGGCGGCCTCTGAGACGGTGACAGGTCTTTGAGCACCAACGGACGCAGAGAAACCGCAGCAGATTCGATCCGCCAACCCGCCGTCGTCCATCAGAAACAGGGAGCCGTGCTGGAGCAATGACCCCCTCGCCACCCTCTGTGCGCTGCCGCAGATCTTCCTTCCCATCCACTCGATGTCGACGCCGTACTCCATGCCGAAGCACCAGCCGGGTGGCGCGGCGCCGTCTTTGTGCGAGACGACGTCGGCGTCTATCCCGAGAAGCGCAAGGGATGCGACTATCCCGGAGGCGACCAGGCCGAACAGCCTGTCCCGGGCGCCGGTCGGGTCACCCACGAAAGGTGTCGTGAAACTGTAGGTGAAGTCGCATGCGTGCAGGATGGCGAGCCCCCCTGTAGGGCGTCTGACCACGTCCACGCCCGCCGTTCTGCATGCGTCGAGGTCGATGAAACCTTCGAGCCGCTGGAATCTGCCGACGGACACGCACGGTGGGTCGAAGGAATAGGCGCGCAGCGTAGTCGTGCCCTTCTTGGACGCGCTCTCAGCCAGGGCCTCGTCCACCGCCATGTTGTCCGCGCCCCGGCGGCCGGGGTCCCTGATGAAACGCCACGACTCCATGATCGCAGCCGGCCTAGAGCTCGGCGCCCGCGAGGTTTGCGAGCACACGGGCTCGGAGCTCCCGCGGTGTCGGCGTGGGCAAGAGGGCGTGCCCTTCTATGTAACGCTTCTTGAGCAACGGCGTCATCGGCCCTCCACACTGCGGGCAATGCTCGGAATCCCGGCTGGCGAGGGTCCGCACGCGCGAGCCGTCCGCCGTGCATTTCCAGACCTGCTTGAGCCCGGACTCCTTGCCACGCTTGGCGAGGAGCTCCCCGTCGATCTCGACGATGTCCATCGCGAAGTTGACGACGGGAGAGTTGCTGATGTGTGTGCCGACCCCGTACGCGTCGGCGACCTCGTTGTACTGAAGGATCTTCTCTTCGTCCAAGTCCCCGGATATGAAGAGCTTCACGTGCTGGTATCCCCTTATGTCGAGCTCCCAGCGGACCTCCTTCATTATGCGAAGGAAGTCCCCGCGCCTGGACCCCGGCGTGTCGAGGCGCACAGCTTCGAGCCTGTCCCCCAGGACCTCGGCCGCAAACAGCGAACCGAATTTCTCGTCCTGAAAAGTGTCGATGAGCGCAATCCGGCGCACGCCCGGGGGCATGGCCTCGTCAAACGCCTCGTAGGCGACTCTCTCATCCTGCGCACAGAGTATTAGCGTGTGAGACATCGTCCCGGAAGGCTCCTCGCCGATCCTTTCCGCGCTCTCGACGACCGCGACGCCGTCGCACCCACCGATGAACGCGTTGCGCTCGATCATCGGCGCGATCGCCGGGTGCATGCGCCGGGCGCCGAAACTTATCACCGTGCGCTCCCCCGCCGCGACCCTGCACCGGGCGGCGTTGGTCGCGATGCCGGAGGCCTGGCATAGGAAGCCGAGCATGGCGGTCTCGAACACGCCGAAGTCCAGGTACCTGCCGGTCACAGACAGGACGGGCTCGCCACCGGCGAAGAGCTCGCCCTCGTCCATGGAGCGGACTTCAACCGGGAGACCTTCCACGAGCTCCATCAGCTCCTCGAGCCCGGCAAACACGCCCCATTTCCAACCGTCCGGCAGGCTGTTGGTGCGCACCTCCATGGAGACGACGGGGTTGATTCCCCGGCTCTTCAGCGCCTCGGCCACGCGCTCAAAATAGACGTCTGTGACCTTCCCCTGTTTGATGTGCTCGTCGCTCGCTACTTGAAATCCCATCAGGCCCTCCATCCGGTGTTCAGACGACTTTTCCTCCAAAGACGCGCTCGATCTGGTCAAGCGCGAACTCGTGGTCCTTGTCATTGAGCGCCTTTACGCCGCTTCTCGGCACCGTCACAGCATAGTCGCGCATCAGCGCTTCGATGGCGGAGACCATCACGCAGATGTTTGTGACCGTTCCCGTTATCACGAGGTGATGTATCCCCAGCTTCTCGAGAAGCTCCTCGACGTCAGTCTTGTAGAAGATCGAATAACGTTTCTTCTCGATGACGTAGTCACCCTCGGCCGGCGCGAGTTCACCCACGACCTGCGCGCCCAGGCTGCCGTCGACGGCATGCTCCCCCCATTGCTTGAACTCGAAGTCGTCAGGGTCGTGGGCATCGTTGACGAACAGCACCGGCACTCCTTGGCTCCGCGCTTCGGCTATTAGCGCGGCGATGGCCGGCACTATCTCCGAGATTCCCGGCACGTAGAGCTTCCCCGACTCGTCGACGAAGTCGTGGATCATGTCGGCGATGACGAGCGCGCTGGAATCAGTGAATATTCCCATCAATCAACCCCCCTGCCTGAGCAGCGCCACTGGCGCCTCGCCTGGATCGGCGATCTTCCCTCGCAGTGAATGCTTTCCCGCACCATGGACCCTCACGGTGACCAGCGGGCTTTCGATCTTCTCGGGCTCGATCAGGACTACTCGGTGGCCTCTTGTCCTCCCGGTGAAAAGGTTCCCGCGCCTGGACAGGCCGTCGACGATTACTTCGACGTCCCGTCCGACAATCTTGCCGAGCGACCGGGCGGTGATCTCGTCCTGTGCCCGTACGAGCTCGTCGAACCGCGAGCGCCTCTGTTCATCCGTGACGACGGATGTCATCCCGGCGGCAGTGGTGCCCTCCCGCGGAGAGTACAGGAAGAGGTAAGCCGCGTCGAACTCGACTTCGCGGACCAGCTCCATCGTATCCACAAAGTCCTTATCGGTCTCAGTCGGAAACCCGACGATGATGTCCGTCGTCAGGGTCAGCCCGGGAACTTTCTTCCTCGCGCGCTGCGCGAGCTCCAGAAATTCGTCGCGGCCGTAGCCCCTGTTCATCGCCTCGAGAACGGCATCGGAACCGGACTGCACGGGCAGGTGCAGGTACTCACAGACTTCGGGCGACCCGGCCATGACGTCAAGTACATCTTCCGTGAGGTCACGCGGGTGAGACGTCTCGAACTTCACGTGCCTGATGCCCGGCACAGCGGCGACTCCGGCCAGCAGCTCCGCGAAGGCGGGCCCGCGGCCGAGGTCCCGGCCGTAGGAGTTCACGTTCTGTCCCAGCAGCACGACCTCGACGACACCGTCGGCGGCGAGCCGTTCGACTTCGGCGAGGACGTCACCCGCGGTCCTGCTGCGCTCGGGGCCGCGCACGCCGGGCACCACGCAGTAGGAACAGTTGTTGTCGCACCCATGGCTGACCGGCACCCACGCCTGGACACGCGAGCCGCGAACGGTCGGCAAGGGGTCGATCATCGCGCCCCCCACGTCTCCCAGGTCGCACACAGGCGCCTCGGATGCCATCTCTATCAACTGCGGCAACCGGCCCAGCGCGTCCATGCCGAACACCAGGTTGACCGCGCGCGCCCTCTGCAGGATGCCCGCGCCGTGCTTCTGGGCCATGCAGCCGCACACGGCGACCGTCCGGCGCGGGGCGGACGCGATGGCCCCGAGGTTTCCCCACACTCTGTCCTCGGCGCTCTGCCTCACGCAACAGGTGTTGAACACAACCACGTCGGCTTCGTCTACGGAGGCCGCCGGCTCGTAGCCCGCGTCCTGGAGCACGCCGCGGACATGCTCGGAATCATGGACGTTCATCTGACAGCCGAAAGTCCTGACGAAGTAGGTGTTTTTTCTGGTGGGTGGTTGGGAGGGCATCTTGACTAGTCGGCCAACTCCCTGGAGAGGTGCCTCTTGACGGCGAAGCCCGCCGCGGCGGCCCCGGCCGTGATGAACCCGATCTTGGTCATCGGTGACTTTATCGCCTTTTCCACCGCGCCAGACGCCTCACTGACCTTTCCGATCAGCACAGTGGTATCGTCGGTGATGGACTCGACGTTCTCGAGCTCGCGGTTCACGCCGTCAAGGGTCACCTGGGCCTGCTTCAGGAGTGACACAGTCTGCGGGCGCGTCTCGGAGACTATCTCGCCGACCTCATCCAACGTGCGGCGCAACCTGATGAGCACGGGGATCAGCAGAAATACTATTATGACTACCGCGGTAGCGCCGACCACCTGCAGAACCTTGAGTGCCATGTCCCTTCCTTTCACCGTTCAAGCGGCGTGTACATTCTAGAGCATAGCACTCGGTGGCAACAACGCGGTCTCAGAGCCATCCGACGAAGGGGTAGCTGTCGATCTTCCACTCGCCTTCGTTGACCAGGCGCACTTCCTCGATCCTGGTCTCGCCGTGCTCGACGTAGACTATCGCCCTTGCCGTGGCGGTTCCAGGACCGGTGATGGTTATCTGAGGCTCGCTCACATAGAAGTTTACCGGACGGTGCTCGCCCCAGGCTTTGTCCCAGCCTGCGACGATCTTGTCCTTGGTGATCTTGAAGTAGTCGAAGCCAAGGTGCAGCCTGGCGTCCAGCATCGGCCAGATGATGTCGAAGTTCCGGTCGAATATGTCGGCGTGCATGAAAGTCTGGAGTGCCTGGTTGACGGCCTGCTTCTGCGCCTCGACCGCCGGGTCGACGGGTATGAGCACGGCCTGCAACGCTGCGCCCGCCTCGAAGAAGTCGCCTTGAAGGCCGGCCTTCAGCCAGCTCGCCGATGAGGTCAGGTCGTTCACGTCGGCCTGGGCCTGCCGGGCGCGGTCGTCGAGCGCTCCCTTGTTGTTCTGCAGATCGGCGGCGCTCGCGGCGGTCGAGAGCTCGCCGACCAACTCAAGGTATCTGTCGATGGACCCCAGGGCTGTAACAGCTTTGGCTGCCGCATCCTTGTAAGCCGGCGGAACGCCGTTCTTCATGCGTGAGGTCACCGAGGCGATATCGCCGCGCATCGCTGTAGCCTGCTTGTCGACCTCTGCGAGCTCGGCCTTTGAAGTCGCCTTCAGGAGAGCCGTCCTCACGCGGTCCGCGTCGGCGGATATCCTCTTCCAGTCAGCGGTCGCCGCAGCCTTGAATTTCCTGGCGCTCGAGGCGTCAGATGCCGATTTCCACCAGAAGAACCCGCCCAGCCCCGCAGCTATGACGACCACTATCAACGCCACTATCGCTACGACGCGCAAAGCGCCGGCGTTTCTCAATCTTCCTCGCCTTCTCCGGTGATAAAGAACGACACGATTATCTTTCCTCTTCCGCGCCTCACGCGCGGCTCCCCGATGGGCTGCAAGTAATACCGTCCAGCGACACGCTCCACGACGGCCTTGCTTTCCCTGCCGATCTCAGCCATGTCTTCCTTGGACAGCTTTCTGAGGGGCCGCGAACCGCGGTGCACCGGACTTCCCGGCAGGCGCCTTCGCACCTTCTCGGTGGTGTGAGCCGCATTCATCGCGTCCCTGTATATATTGACGAGCGGCGCAACCTCATCGTTCAGTACGCGATAGGCATTCCGCTCCGATACAGGCAGCCCGAGCGTGTTCTGGGCGAAGGCGGTCAGGAAGCGGGCGTCCGTGATGGCGGACAGATCATCCCAGAACGGCCCGCCCCCATCAACGGTGTGCGAGAGCTTCCTCGACGTGGCAAGTGCTTCCGCGAACGACCCAAGGTAGAATTCCATGTCAGGGTGGTCGATCGACATCTCGAGAAGAACGCGTGCGACGTTGTGCGGCCCGGACCCGATGCTCGCCCCTTCTTCGGACCCCTCGACCCCGGGAAGGGTAGCCTGGTCGGATCTCTCCGGGACCTTCTTGGTGTCTATGACAACACTCATGACGGTCCCCCGCCCCGGCTCCGAGGCGATGATGTTTGCGCTCATCGCCCTCGAGCGGATGGAGAACAGGGCCATGCCTCTTCCGTGTACCCCGTACCTGTCCTCTTCGAAATCGTCGCGCTTGGAAGTCACCCTGGGCTCGAAGATGACCTGGTGCATGTCTGCCGGGATGCCGCGCCCGTCGTCGATCACCGTGATCTTCCGGTAGCGCCCCCGCTCTTTCTGGAAGGCCACCACGACGTTTGTCGCTCCGGCGTCGCGCGAGTTGCGCACGAGCTCGGTGATGACGTCCTCCACCGATCTGATGTCGTGCTGGGCCTGTCTCCGCTCGGCTTCGGCCACCTTCAGCCGGACAAACCCGTGCGGCAGGTTCTCTTCGATGCGCAGCTTCGCGGAGCTGGTCATCTGCGCAACGAAATCGATCACCTCACCGTCCTCTTGCCGGGAGGCGTCATCTGTTTGAGCCATGGTCGCACCTGAAATGCTCGAGCAGCCTGTAAATCATCACGAGCCGGGGCCTATTTTGCGTACTCGACGACCCTTGTCTCTCTAATAACGGTTATCTTGATCTGACCGGGATAATCGAGCTGATCTTCGACCTCTTTAGCAATATCGCGCGCAAGGGTGGCGCTCTGCAGGTCATCGACGGTATCCGACTGGACGACGATCCTGATCTCGCGTCCGGCCTGCATCGCATACGCTTTCTCGACCCCAGGGAAGGAGTCTGCAAGCGTCTCGAGCTTCTCGAGTCTCTTGATGTAGCTCTCGAGCGTCTCGCGCCTCGCTCCGGGGCGCGCCGCGCTTATTGCGTCCGCCGCCTGGATCAGGACACCCTCTATCGTCTTGACCTCGACTTCCCCGTGGTGCGCCTCCACTGCGTGTGTGATCGTGTTACTCTCCCCGAGGCGCTTGGTCAGCTCGGCCCCGATGAGCGCGTGCGAACCTTCGACCTCGTGATCGATAGCCTTGCCTATGTCATGAAGGAGGCCCGCGCGCTTTGGCACCTTCGGCTCGAGCCCGAGCTCGGCGGCCATGATACCCGACAGGTGCGCGACTTCCAGCGAATGCATCAGGACGTTCTGGCCGTATGACGTCCGGTATTTCAGCCGCCCGAGCGCCCGGACGAGCTCCTTGTTCAGGTTGTGAATCCCGACCTCGAACGCGGCCTCCTCGCCGGCCTCACGTATCTCGTTCTCCACTTCGGCCTTCGATTTCTCGTACATCTCCTCGATCCTGGCGGGCTGTATCCTTCCATCGCTTATCAGCTTTTCGAGCGTCAGCCTGGCGATCTCACGCCTGACCGGATCGAAGCTCGAGAGGATGACCGCCTCGGGCGTGTCATCGATTATGAGGTTGATTCCTGTCAGGTTCTCGAACGTCCGGATGTTTCTGCCTTCACGGCCGATTATGCGGCCTTTCATCTCGTCACTCGGCAGCGGCACCACGGACACGGTCGTCTCCGCCACGTGTTCCGAGGCGCACCTCTGGATGGCGAGCGAGATTATCTTACGCGCACGCTTCTCGGCCTCTTCCCTCGCGCGCGTCTCCTCTTCCTTGATGAAGACGGCGCTCTCCCTCTTCACCTCATCCGCGATGTTCTCGAGCAGGTAGTCCTTGGCTTCCTGGGTCGACATCCGGGCTACTCTCTCGAGCAGCTTCTTCTGCTCGGCCGCGGCCTTCATCAGCTTTGATTCCTGGCCCTTCAGGTGCTCTTCCCAGGAGGCGATCCTCTTGTCTCTCTTTTCCGCCTCGACTTCCTTGGCCTCGAGCATCTCCTCTCTCTGCCCCAGCCGGCGCTCCTGCCTCTGCAGGTCGCTCCTGCGGCTCTTGATCTCGCGGTCGGCCTCCGCTTTCATCGAAAGCACTTCGTCCTTGGCCTCGACCTGCGCCTCGCGCTTAAGGTTGTCGACCTCGCGCTCCGCGTCGACCACGAGCTTCTTCGCAAGAGACTCGGCGGTTGCGATGCGGGCTTCGGCGAGGTACTTTCTCGCCACGAAGCCGCCGACCAGACCGAGGATCAAGGCAACTAAACCGACAATACCGTATATGATCTGAATGACCCCCTCTCTATGAAAATACGCCGAGCAAGAGCTCGGCGCCAAATATACAAGAAACTCTAAATTAAGCCGGTAACCTTATCAGCTTCCGCTTAATCGCGACTTACATTCGCCTGAACTTGAGTCGAAAAACCTTGTATATCTCAATTGCTTGCGTTTCAACGCCCAATTTGCCCAATTATCATTCTAGTTCGGGGCCAGATTCAGTGTCAAATTGGGTCAGGAGCCGGCATGCGGCCTGAGAGGCCTGCCTCGAGTAACCGCGCCGCACCAGGTAGTCGCATATCTTCCTTCTTGCCTGGCGCTCGTCTTCGTCATCCAGTTGCCTGAAACGCTTACGGGCGGTCTCCAGCGCGCGGTCGACCTCATCGTCGGCAGGGTAGGCCGCCATCGTCTCTTCGACGAGGTCGCGAGGCAGTTTCTTCTTCAGGAGCTCGGAGCGGACCTTGTAAGCGCCGAGGCCTTTGCGGATCAGCTCTTCCATGAAGAGGCGGGAAAACTCGCGGTCGTTGAGGATGCCGACGACCTCGAGATAGTCGGTCACTTCTCTCGACTCATCCTCGCTGTACCCCGCCTTTCGCAACCGGGCGGAGGTCTCGCCGGTGCTCCGGGGCCTGTAATCTATGAACCGCAGGGCCTTGGCGAGGGCCTCCGGGTCCGGTGGCTCTTCCCGGCCGCGGCCGCTACTTGGCTGCTGCACCCTTGCCGCTGCCCTTCGTCCTCTTTTCGACAGGGGTGACCTGGACGGGCCCGTCCTCGGCGTCAGGCGCCTCGGCCACCGGTCCCAGTCCCGCCTCCTCCCTGATCTTTGCCTCGATCGTCCCTGACATGTCAGCGTGCTCCATCAGGAAGGCCTTGGCGTTTTCGCGCCCCTGGCCAAGCTGGTCCTCCTCGTACATGTACCAGGCGCCGCTCTTCTTGACCACGCCGTATTCGACGCCGAGGTCCAGAACGTCGCCTTCCCTGGAGATCCCGAAGCCGTACATTATGTCGAACTCAGCGTTGCGGAAGGGGGGGGCGACCTTGTTCTTTACAACGCGGCCGCGCACGCGGTTTCCTACGATGTCCGTGCCTTTCTTTATCGTATCGATCTTTCTGAGGTCCAGCCTCACCGATGAGTAGAACTTCAGGGCCCTTCCACCCGGGGTGACCTCCGGGTTGCCGAACATAACTCCGATTTTCTCCCGGAGCTGGTTGATGAATATCGCGATGGTGTTCGACCGGTTGATCGCACTGGAGAGTTTCCGGAGCGCCTGTGACATGAGCCTGGCCTGCAGCCCGACGTGCGAGTCACCGATGTCGCCCTCGATCTCGGCGCGAGGGACGAGCGCCGCTACGGAGTCGATCACGACGACATCGACCGCCGCGCTCCTCACCAGGAGCTCTGTTATCTCCAGCGCCTGCTCGCCGGTGTCCGGCTGGCTTATCAGCAACTCGTCGATGTTCACCCCGAGGGCGCGGGAGTACTGGGGATCGAGCGCGTTCTCTGCGTCGATGAACGCCCCGACGCCACCCAGCTTCTGCGCCTCGGCGATGATCTGGAGCGCCACCGTGGTCTTGCCGCTGGACTCGGGGCCGAAGATCTCGATGACCCTGCCGCGGGGGACTCCGCCTACGCCCAGCGCGATATCTAGAGCCAGCGAACCCGTGGGGATGGATTCGACAGCCATGCGGTCCGCCTCGGCCCCGAGCTTCATGATCGAGCCCCTGCCGAACTGCCGCTCGATCTGCATGAGGGCCATCTCCAAGGACTTATCTTTCTCCAAGCCTCTCACCCTTTCACAGCTTGTGGACGGGCCCGGGCCCTGTCCTGGCGATCTCGGTATACACAGCCCCCGTGCTGCTCAGGTCGCTCCTGTAGAGCACGATCTGCGGGGCTTCCATGTGGATGGTCTTCGCTCCTGAACTCTCGTCCAGCCCGGGGGTCAACCTGACCGGCCTCTTCCTCGCCCGCCCGATGGTTATGTGAGGCCGGTACTTGCGCTTTTCGCGCCCCAACCCGCATCGGCCGGCTCCTTTATCGAGAACATTGTAGACCTTCTCGATGCCCCCCGATAAGTCGGTGACCCCGACCCAGACAACTCTAGCAGAACCCTGTGACGGGAATCCCCCCACACCTCCGACCTCGACCGATTCAGGCAGTTGCCTGGCCGCCTTCTCCATCCAATCGACGAGGGTAGGGATGTTTCTCGCGGAGCACTGACCCAGGAAACGCAACGTCACGTGAAGGTTCTCGCGCGGCACCCAGCGGACACCTTCGACGATACCGGAGAGCTCGTCGATGATCCCGGCTGTGAACTCGCGGACGGGCTCTGGGAGGGGGACGGCCGTGAAGAGCCTTTCTGTGGGTTCGGGCTGCGTGCCTGTCATGTCAACATCTTATCATCCCGGGCTAAGCAATACAAGCATCATTCGCCGCTGTCTATCTTCACAGTCTTCTCTCTCGAAGTGAGGCCCGAGACGATAGTGAGTGAGGATCTGCTGACCTCGAGATGCTTCGCGAGGGCTTTTACGACCTCTTTGTTTGCCTTTCCTTTCT
>Ga0209747_1000821_pt1 | contig 16942 bp, 13 predicted proteins | sample BarGraNGADG00311_FD_184498 | JGI IMG/M metagenome (GOLD analysis project Ga0209747, IMG submission 184498) | Arctic peat soil microbial communities from Barrow, Alaska - Barrow Graham LP Ref core NGADG0011-311 (SPAdes) (version 2) | ecosystem: Environmental > Terrestrial > Soil > Wetlands > Peat...
CGTCAACCGTCTTGCTGGCCGGCGCAGGACGAAGGTATGGGACTATGCAATAGGAGCAGTATCGCGAGCAGCCCTCCTGGACCTTTACCGGTACGCGTACCAATTCTTCGGGTCCGAGCAGCACATCATGCTGCCCGCATTGCGCTTCGCCGCATAAGCGCTCAGCGAGGACGTGCTTCTCTTCGTTCGTGAAAACGGCCTCGACTCCGTCGACTTCGAAAGCGGATGGATCGAAGTCCACACCGCAGCCGGTAACGACGACGCGCGCCCCCGAGGCGGCGAACCTCCTGACGGCCTTCCGGGATTTCTTCATCCCTTCAGAGGTCACGGCACAGGTGTTTACCACCCACACGTCCGGCACGCACTCGAGACTTGCCCGGACGAACCCTCTGGCGGCAAGCTCTTTCTCTAGCGCTAGGGAGTCGGCCTTGTTCACCCGGCATCCGAGGGTCGTGACCCTGTATGTGGGCTTACTCATCCGGAGGGCTTTCGCGTGGCACGAGAAGTCCGTAGTGGTACCGGACAATCATGGTCGCGTACGAGCCGGCACTCTCGGCGCGCATGTTCAAGTCGCCGAGGCTCGCCGGGCGGGCTCCCATCGAGCGGATCACGTCGACCTCCGCGGCTGACAGGCCGCCTTCAGGGCCGGCGACAAGTCCGATAGATCGCGGGGGCTCCTCCGGCAGTGCTTCGCCGAAGCGCTTGTGCTCCTCGTCTTCCCAGAGCACGACGCACGCACCGACTGTCTCGAGAAGCGACTCGTCAAAGGAATGCACCGTCTCGCGCACCTCGAGCGGATAAGCTCGCCTGGCGACCTTCGAGCTCTCCCGTGCTATGGTGCGCCACCTGTCCAACCTGCTCCCGCTTTTCTTGATGGCCTCCAGCGGAGACCTCTTGGAGACAAACGGTACAAACCTCGAAGCTCCGGCCTCTGCGGCCCTCGCGACCGCTTCGTCCATCGACGTGTTCCTGGCCATCGCCTGGAAGAGGACGACCTGAGGTCTCTCGGGGGGCATGTATGTCGATGAATCCAGCCTGCACACGACTGAATCCTGCGCGATCGTCTGAACACGGGTCGTGCGAATGGTCCCTTTGCAGTCGCTCACCTTGACGGCGTCACCTTGCTTCACTCGAAGCGACCGCGTCAGGTGCCTGGCGTCGAGCCCGGTGATCTTAACGCAGCCGCGCTCGAGGTCCAGGTTCTCTTCGAGAATATAGAAAAGAGGAAGACCCATGATCGTTCAGGCATGCTCGAGCGCGGGCCCGTCGCCCTTGCGCCCGCTCACATCTTTGCCTTCTCCTTTCCCGCTTCGCGGCAGGATTCCAGGAGCTTCTTCTGCTCGTGGCTCAGTCGTCTCGGGACTTCGACTTCCACGCGCACCAGCATGTCGCCGCGCTTGCCGCCGTACCTCGGAGGCAGACCCTGTCCCCTGGCTTTGATCACATCTCCCGGCTGTGTTCCAGCCGGCACTTTCATCTTGAAGTCGCCATCCACCGTGGGAATCTCGATCTCGGAGCCCAGTGCGGCATCGAGCATGTTCACCTGCACGACGGAGAAAAGCCGGGTCCCCTCGCGCTCGAACCTCCCATCACGCGCCACGTCGATCGCCACGTAGAGGTCGCCCGTCGCGCCGCCCCGGACGCCACCCTCGCCCTTGTCTTTGACCCTGAGCCGGTCTCCACGCTCCACTCCCGGAGGGATCGACACCTGCAGTGTCTCGGTCACTTGTTCGCGTCCCTGGCCGCCGCAGGCCGCGCACGGGTCTACTATTACTTCTCCCGCCCCCCCGCATGCCGGGCAGACCTGCGAGCGGATGAATGTGCCGAAGAGGTTACGCTGGGTCTTTCTGACTTCGCCCGCACCTTGACATGTCCCACATCTGGTCATGCTGGTACCCGGGGTCAGCCCGGAGCCGTCGCATGCTCCGCAGGTCGCCATCCGGGTTAGTTCGACCTCCTGCTCGGAGCCGCTCAAGACATCCTCGAGAGAGACGATCACGACCATCTCCATATCGCGTCCTCGCTCTCTGCCGCGTCGCCTGCCCCTCTGGCGGAACGGGCCGGCGTTGCCCTGTCCGAAGAACACGTCGAAGAGGTCGGATATCGAACCGAAGCCGTCAAAATCGATTCCGGCGCCACGACGCAGGCCATCGAGTCCGAACGAGTCATATGTCTGGCGCTTGTCGGAGTCTGAGAGGATCTCGTAGGCGAAAGTGAGCTCTTTGAATTTCAGCTCGCCGTCAGGATCGTCCTGCGCGACGTCAGGGTGGCACTCCTTGGCCCTGGTCCTGTATGCGGCCTTGACGTCGTCCGCGGAGGCGCCCTTTGGCACCCCGAGTATTTCGTAGAGGTCTCTGTCTATGTCGTTGTGCATGAACCGTCGCCCTGCATGGTAGATATCAATCCTTGGAACTGTGAAGCGTACGGCCCAGGTTTTCCGCCATGTACTGGACCATCCCTATGGTCCGTGCGTAGTCCATGGAGGTCGGACCGACGACACCCAACGACCCCAGAAGTCCGTGTCCAACCGGGTAGCTGGTGCCGACAAAGGAGAAACGCTGCAGCTCCCTCAACCTGTTCTCCTCACCGATGCGGACCGTCAGCCTTCGCTCTCGCAGAAGGTCTTTCAAAAGGTCCAGGATGAAATACTGCTTTTCCATCGCCTCGAGGAGGACCTGGGCCCACTCAGGGTCTGCACTTCCCATATCGCGCACGATGTTGGCGGCGCCCCCGATGAACACCCTCTCCTCTATCGAACCGAGATACTCGCTTATGGCATCAAGGGCGTCGGATATCAAAGCGCTCCCCGCCGCTCCGAACTTGGCCTGCTTGAGCACCGAGTCTCGATCAATCCTATCCAGTGCATTCCCGCAGAGCAGCCTGTTGAGAAATCCTGTGGCTCTCTCCATGGTGTCGGCTTTTACCGGCCGCGCGAGCCTGAGGAGCTGTCGCCCGACCTGACCCTTCGACGTGATCACGATGACCATCACGTGCTCTTCGTTGAGCCGCACCAGGTCGACGTGCTTCACGGAATCGGCCGCGCTGAACGGCGCAAACACGATGGCCGTCGTGTGCGTGAGCTGTGAGAGCAGGACCGACGCCTCGTGGAAAAGCCCTTCGATCTCGCGGGTCTGTGCGGCAAAGAGCCTCTCAACGGCTTCCGCATCGCGTCCCGTGGGCCTAGCGTCTCCCATCAGCAGGTCAACGTAGTACCTGTACGCGATGTCGGTAGGCACGCGGCCGGCCGATGTGTGCGGCTGCCTGAGGAAACCCATCTCCTCCAGCATCACGAGCTCGTTCCGGATCGTCGCCGAGCTCACTCCGATATCGAGGGCGCGAGTCACCGCGCCGGATCCGACCGGCCTGCCGGTCAGGATAAAGTTCTGAACGACAGCCAGCAGTATCCGTTTCTTTCTGGCATCCATCTCGTCAGCCATGTTGAACCTGCCAGTCTTAGACTTCTGGTAATTCTAGCACTCGTCTTACACGACTGCTAATGACATCTGTTTTGCTCAGGCCCGTCTCAAGCTCCGTCAGCTGGAGTCATAGTCGCTCTTTATCATCGCCACAAAAGCCTCCTGCGGGATCTCGACGCGGCCGATCATCTTCATGCGCTTCTTGCCGGCCTTCTGCTTCTCCCACAGCTTGCGCTTCCTGGTGATGTCTCCGCCATAGCACTTCGCGGTAACGTCCTTCCGGCGCGCCGGAAGGTTCTCTCTGGCGATGATCTTCCCGCCGACCTGTGCCTGGATGGCCAGCTCGAACAACTGGCGGGGTATGACAGCCCTGAGCTTGGTCGCGAGCTCGCGGCCTCGCGCCTGTGCTCTGTCTCTCGGCACGATCGTTGAGAAAGCGTCGACGACCTCGCCGTGAACGAGGACCTCGAGCTTCACCAGAGGCCCGGCCCTGTAATCCTCCAGCTCATAGTCGAGAGACGCGTACCCGCGCGATCGCGACTTGAGCTGGTCGTAAAACCCGGAGACCATCTCGGCGAGGGGCATCTCGTATCTCAACTCCACCCTGCTGGTAGACAGGTACACCATGTCCTTGTACGAGGCCCTCCGTTGCTGGCACAGCTCCATCACAGGCCCGACCATCTCGTGGGGCGCAATGAGCAGCAGCGAGACATAAGGTTCCTCAACCTGTGCCACCTCGTTGGCCGGGGGCATCTCGGATGGGTTCTTCACGATGACCACGTTGCCAGCCTTGTCGGTCACGCGGTACACCACGTTCGGCGCCGTGATTATCAGGTCGAGACCGTACTCGCGCTCGAGCCGGTCCCTTACCACTTCCATGTGAAGCAGGCCGAGGAAACCGCATCTGAAACCGAAGCCGAGCGCCTGCGAGGTCTCCGGCTCGAAGGTAAAGGCTGAGTCGTTGAGGTTCAGCTTCGCAAGGGCCTCCCTGAGCCCCTGGTACTCGCTCGTATCGATCGGAAAGAGACCGGCGAAGACCACCGGCTTGGGCTCGCGATACCCGGGCAACGAGTCGTCCGCCCCGTTGAGATAGGTTGTGAGCGTGTCACCGACCGGCAGCTTCGAGACGTCCTTCATGCCCGTAGCGACGAAGCCGACCTCTCCGGCGGTCAGTGATTCCGCGGGCTCCAGCTCCGGCGCGAGGTAGCCGAGCGACTCCGCGGCCGCGCGGCTTCCGGCCTCGACCATCCTTATCTCGGCACCTTTCTGAAGGCTGCCGGATACGATGCGCACAAAAGTGACGACCCCTCGGTACGAGTCATAGGTGGAATCGAAGACCAGCGCGCGCAGAAGGCTGTCGCCGCCCTGCCGGGGCGCGGGTACTTCTTTCACGACGGCTTCCAGTATCTCGGGAACGCCCACGCCGGTCTTCGCCGAGCAGAAGAGCACCTCTGCGGGGTCGATGCCGAGGATCTCCATAACCTCGTCCCTGACGTTCTCAGGCTCGGCCGAGGGAAGGTCGATCTTGTTTATCACTGGTATGATCTTGAGGCCGCTATCCTGGGCCAGGTGTAGGTTGCCGATTGTCTGTGCCTCGACGCCCTGGGCGGCATCCACCAGCAGGATCGCGCCCTCACAAGCGGCCAGTGAGCGCGAGACCTCGTAATTGAAGTCTACGTGACCCGGCGTGTCTATCAGGTTGAGCTCGTAAGCGGTGCCATCATGCTCGTAGGTCAAGCGTACAGCCTGGGCCTTGATCGTTATTCCGCGCTCCCTCTCCAGGTCCATACTGTCCAGGAACTGCGGGCGCTCATGGCCAGCCACGATGGAGCCGGTGAGCTCAAGGAACCGGTCGGCGAGCGTCGATTTGCCGTGGTCTATGTGTGCGATTATGCAGAAATTGCGTATCCTGTTCCGGTCCAGTCTCGATCACCTCCGGGTTGATATGATAGCAGTTGTGCGGCCGCCGCAGACCTTCGCGCGCGGGTCTGCGCTGCTCTTCCCAGGGGCGCCTGGGGCCATGCTTTCTCTTGTCGACAGCATTTTTCCCCTGTGCTACAATTCGGCGGTACCCCAACAGGACGCGGATATTGCGGTTCGTGCACTCGCCCGAAGGACGGGCCTGGGCCGCCACGAAAGAAGAGGCAATGCCTAACATCAAGTCGCAGATCAAGAGGATGCGTACGTCCGAGGGCCAGAGGCTCCGCAATAAGGACGTCAAGACCGCGCTCAAGACCGACATCAAGAAGTTCGAGGCAGCCCGCGCCGCGGGCGATGTACAGAGCGCATCGGAAAGATTTCAGATAGCATCCCGCGCGCTCGACAAGGCCGCTTCCAAAGGAGTCATACACAAGAACAAGGCTGCCAACAAGAAGTCGCGTATGTCCAGGTCCCTCGCGGGCATGCAGTAGTACTTCCACCCGCTAACCGATTATCTTCACGATGAGCATCTCAAGTATCGCACCCTGGTATTCCTTTTCCCCGAGGTAGCGGTTTGAGTGCATCTCGATCTGGGCCACTTTGAACTCGCCGAAGGCGCTCCTCAGACTCTCAGACGAGAACCTGGTCGCCTGCTTGAGGCACTTTCCCACCAGGAAAGGCGGAATGCCGACGACCGAGGCGATCTGGCCGTACTCGAAATCGTGCGCAAGCGACTTGCACCTGGCGATGAGCCGGAACTGGCGCAGGAGCAGGCTGAAAATCCTGTGCGGGCTCTCTCCCTGTCGAATCAGGCGATTCAGCATGTAGAGGGACAGGTCGCGGCGGCGGTCCGCGACTGAGTCTATCAGCTCGAATATCCCCTGTTCGGCGGCCGGGACCACGACCTTCGAGACCTCGTCGCAGGTGATGACGTCAACGTCAACGGCGTACAGGCATATGCGCTCGATGGCATCGCCAAGTACGCGCAGCTCGCCTCCTACTTTCTCGACCAGCATGTCGCGCGCGGCGGGCTCGATCTTCTTGCCCCTCTTCTTGAACTCGTCGGAAACCCGGTCCTCGACCTTCTTCTGCCTGCCGCGGGCACCAAGCGAGAACTTGAGAGGCTCACCTCCGACGGCCGTGGTCTTCTTGAACAGCGCCGAGTTCTCCACCTTCTTGACCACGTTGGCGTCCCGGGTGCTCCCGGCGGGCGGCGCGCTGGCCACGAGCACGAGGGTGGTTGCGGGGTTGGGACGGTCGAGGTAGCTCGAGACGATCTCCTGCTCTTTCCGGGACAGTGTATCCACGTTCCTTGCGATCACCAGCCTCTTGCTGGCCATGAGAGGTATCGTCTCCGCAGAGTCGACCACGTGTTCCGCTCCGGAGACGGCGGCGTTGATGACCTCGAGGTTGAAATCCGCGTCCGCTTCCGCCGCGAAGAGGCTCTTGAGCCTGTTCAAGGCTTCTTCGATGAGCAGCTCCTCGTCGCCGTAGACGTAGTAGATGCTATTGAGTTCTTCGATCTTGTCGATACGCTTTTTCGCCAAGTCTACCGCCTGTTTGTGACCAGCCCAATTCTACCATTGCCGAACATAATCACTATGTCTCCGCTCAAGTCCGTGCGTGCGACCTGTATGCCTCTCTCCGCAAGCATCTGAAGACAGGTCCTCGAGGGATGTCCGAACTTGTTGTTACGGCCGACCGAGATGGTAGCCAGGGCCGGATGCGCGACAGTCAGGAGCTCTCGCGATGCACCGTTTGCCGCCCCCTGGTGTGGGACCTTGATGACGTCACAACCTACTGACGGGTGCGACTTCAGGAGCTCTGTCTGGGCCTCAGACTCGAGGTCACCGGTCATGAGCACTCTTGCCCCTCCGATATACGCCATCGCGACTATCGAGCAGTCATTCAGGTTTTCAGGCTGCTCTGCGAGCGAGGCCGGGGCTCTGAGGACTTCGAGCCTCAGGTCCTCGTCCACAGTGACTTGCTGCCCTTCCCTGGCAACGGTGACCGGGGTATTCTGCTTACTCGCGGCTTCGAGCAGGTCGTGGTATGCACCCGGCGCGGCATGAGACATCCCCGGCTCGAAAAGCCTGCCGACCGGCATGCGTCGCGCCACCTCAACGAGTCCTGCCATGTGGTCGCTGTGGGGATGTGTAGCCACCATCAGGTCAACGTGATTGATGCCGCGAGACAACAACTTTCCTACCAACTGGTCCGGCTCCGGCCCTCCGTCGATAAGAACGGTACCGCCTCCTCTGCCCTGAAGGAGAGTCGCGTCTCCCTCTCCAACGTCGAGCACCGTCATCGACGTCTCGCTGTGGATCCGTAGGACCGGATACGTGGCGCCCAGGACCAGGAGCAAGGAGATTGACAGCGCGATCGCCGGCTTCACCATCCGCCGCGACGCGGAGTTCCTGGCCAGCATGACAAGAGCCGCCAGGTAGAGACACAAGGCTACCGCCGAAACAGCTCCGGCGCCGAGGCTGGCCCCGGGGACCCGCGCGCAGACCGAAGATACCCAGATGACGTACTTCGAGATCATCGAAGGCCCCATGGCGGCCGCGCGCGCCAGCGGCAGACTGACCCACGAGAGCATAGCGGACCCGAGCGCCGAGACGATCAGCATGCCTATTGCAGGCACCACCATTATGTTGGCGATCACGGCAGAGACAGGGGCGGCACCGCCGTGGACCAGCATCAGAGGAAGAATTCCAAGCTGGGCGCCCGCGCATACGGCGAGAGCCTGTCTTGCGCCGCTGCGCTTCTGATTCGTGTCCTTCCTGTTGGTCACGAGGATTATGCCGAGGGCCGCCGCGAATGAATAATGGAAGCTCTGATCGAGCGCCGCTCTCGGATTCGCGCACAGTATGACGATGCCTGCAATAGACACGGCCACCAGTGAGTCGTAGCGCCTTGCGGCAACAGCTCCTCCGAAGCAGGCTCCGGCCATTATCGTCGCCCTGAGGGCTGAAACCCGGAAATTGGACAGGCACAAGACCGCAAGGGCCATCGCCGCGGCGATCGCATATCGCGTCCGCCTGCCCGCCCCGAGCGCCGCGGTGAGCGCGAGCGCTAGTACTGCAGCCGAGCTTACGTGAAGTCCGGAAACAGCTACTATATGCCCCAGCCCACATGCGCGCAGATCAGAGACTACCGCCGGGTCGGCCTTGTCCAGCTTGCTCATCGTCACGCCTTCGACGAGGCCAGCTGTCCGGGCGCCATACAGCCGTCCGTAGGCGTCCGAAAGCCTTATCCTCAGACCGGCGACCCCGGCTGAGACGGGGTCGGGGCCTCGCCCCGTGCGGTGCAGTCCGGACACCGCGCATCTCAAGATGGCGCAGGCGCCATGGTCCCGGATCCAGCACTCCTCTTTGTCTGGCGACGATAGCTTTCCTTTAACTCGAAGAGTCACTCCGGGAAATAGAGTGCCTGAGGGAGCGCGAGCTTCTGTGGTCACATAGACCCTCTCCCTCGTGCGCCAGCCCTGGTTCAGTACTTTAACCGAAGAGACCTGCATGAAGAAGCTGGAGGACGTACTGTTCGATGACGGGAGCGAGATGACTTTTCCATACGCGGTGGCGGCGCATTTCGTTACGGCGGCGCGCGGCATCACACCGTTTCGGATCGCTGACTCAGACAGGAACATGAGCAGGAACCCGAGGAGGGCGAACGCCGGAAGCAATGCGAGACCACCCGAAGGTCTTCTGCGTCTGAAGGCACAACTTCCGAAGTAGAGGCCGGCCGGTACGACCGCGAAAAGCAGACCGGGGGCGCCCGTGTACCGTGCCGCCATCATACCGCAGAACAGTGAAAGGACGAAGGCAAGATAAAGGTATCCTCGCACCTCAGAAAGTTACCGTGTCCTTGAGGTTCTCGAGCTTGCTGGGCCCGATCCCCTCGACGCTATCAAGATCATCCATGGAAGAAAACGGGCCGTTCTTCCGGCGGTATTCGACGATGCGGGCCGCGAGGGACGGACCGACGCCGGGCAGCTTGTCCAGCGCCGCTGCATCGGCCGTGTTCACGTTGATCAGGCCGGAGCCGCTTTCCTGCGGGGCCGCAACTGCTCCTGCACTCGAGGGAGCTGCCCGCCTGGGGACCATGACTTTCTGCCCGTCCTGGACTTTCCCGGCGAGGTTCAGGTCATCCAGCAGAGCGTCTGGAGCGGCGCCCCCCGCCTTCTCAAGGGCATCCGCCACCCTGGACCCCTCCCTCAGCTCATAGAGTCCGGGGCTCAACACTGCCCCCGCGACGTGGACGGTCAGGTTCCGTTCCCGCGCGCCTACCCCGGCGGCCACCGGCTCGATATTGACCTTTCTTGGCCGCGAACGGACATAGGCAACAGCACCGCCCGCACCCATGAGCACAACCAGACCGACTATTACGGCGAGCTGCAATCTTGTGAGAGAAGCCGCAGACTCGCGGAAGGATTTGAGCTTTGCCTCGATATTTGCCTGCATTGCTTATCCATGTTAGCACAGCAGTACAAGCATATCAAGGACCATGTCGTGGTGGGTGTGGAACGACTATACGACGATATTGACCAGCTTACCGGGAACGACGATCACCTTGCGCACTTCCTTGCCTTCGAGAAACCGGCGGGCGTTCTCAGCCTCAAGCGCCCTGGCCTCCATCTCTTCGGAGGAGATCCCGGCAGGCACGGTCACCTTGTCCCTGACCTTGCCGTTTACCTGGATTATGAGTGTCACCTCTTCGGGTCGGGCAAGATCTTCGTCGAACTCGAGCCACGGTTGTTCGTGGACGCTCCCGTCATTTCCGAGGGCGGACCAAAGCTCCTCTGTCACGAATGGAGCGAACGGCGCGAGGATCTGCACTGTGGCTCTGACTGCTTCTGCCATGACATCGATGTCGGGCTTGCCTTCTGATTCATAATGGTAGATGCCGTTCACAAGCTCCATGATGAAACTAACCGCGGTGTTGAACGCAAACTGCTCGATGTCGCGGGTCACGTTCTTGATGGTCCGGTGGGTCAGGCTACGCATAGCCCTGTGCCTGGACGAATCCCCTTCCGGTTCGTCCTGTGCCTTCAGAGCGGGCAGGAGTCGCTCGTAGACCATCCTCCAGACCCGGCCGAGGAACCTGTGCGCGCCTTCGACCCCGGCATCGCTCCAGTCCTTGGACAATTCCGGAGGTCCCATGAACAACAGGTACAACCGGAGAGTGTCAGCTCCCAGCCTGTCCACGTACTTTCCGGGGCTCACCACGTTCCCCTTGGACTTGGACATCTTGGCGCCGTCTCTCGTGACCATTCCCTGGCAGAGAAGGTTGGAGAAAGGCTCCTTGAACTCGATGAGCCCGAGGTCGTAGATCACCTTGGTGAAGAAACGCGAGTAGAGAAGATGAAGGATCGCGTGCTCGATGCCACCGATGTACTGGTCCACGGGCATCCAGTATCCGACCTTTCCGCTTTCAAACGGGCCGGTATCGTCGTGCGGCGTGGTGTACCGGAAGTAGTACCACGAGGAATCCACAAACGTGTCCATGGTGTCGGTCTCGCGCTTCCCGGGACCTCCGCACGTGGGGCATGGTGCGCTGTAGAAAGACTCTTCGAGGGGCAGCGGAGACTTGCCGCCCTCAGCCAGCGCGAGGTCTTCGGGAAGGAGTACCGGCAGGTCACTTTCAGGCACCGGTACGGCGCCGCACTTGTCACAGTAGATTATCGGGATAGGAGCGCCCCAGTAGCGCTGCCGCGAGACGAGCCAGTCCCTGAGCCTGTAATTGATGGCCCGCGAGCCCCAGCCGTTCTTCTCGAGCATATCGCAGACTGCTTCCATGCCTCTTTCGTTTTCAGTGCCAGTGAAATCGGCGGAATCAACCATTGTCCCGGGGTCTTCGTATGCCGCGTCCATCCCGTCGGCGGTGAGTTCCCCTTCCGGAGGGTTGATCACCACTTGGATGGGCAGCCCGTATTTGCGGGCGAACTCGAAGTCTCGCTGGTCGTGTGCCGGAACCGCCATGACCGCGCCCGTACCGTATTCGATGAGGACGAAGTTTGCCGAGTAAACCGGGACCCTTTCGCCGTTTACCGGGTTGATCACATAATCGCCGAGGAACACTCCGTCTTTTTCTGCTTCGAGAGCCGTACGCTCGAAGGTAGACCTCCCCAGGACCCTCTCACGAAAGGCTTTGACCTCCGCCTCGCGCTCCGTGCCCATCGTCAGCTCGTCCACCAGAGGGTGTTCGGGAGCCAGCAGGAAAAATGTGACCCCGTAGAGCGTGTCGGGGCGCGTCGTATAGATCCTTATTTTCTCGCCAGTGGACTCGAGCGTGAAATCGACCTCGGCGCCGCGCGACTTTCCGATCCAGTTTCGCTGCATCGTGAGTACTCTCTCCGGCCATCCTTCGAGCTCTTCCATGTCATCAAGCAGGCGCTCGGCATAATCGGTGACCTTGAAGAACCACTGGTTGAGCCACCTGGGAACGACGAGCGTGCTGCACCTCTCGCAAGTTCCATCAGCCAGGACCTGCTCGTTCGCGAGCACGGTTCCGCATGATGGACACCAGTTGGTCGCGGCATTCGCCTTGTAAGCGAGCCCGCGCTCGAACATCTTGAGGAAAAACCACTGGGTCCAGCGGTAGTACTCCGGCTCGCACGTGGACAGAGTACGGGACCAGTCGTACGAGTAGCCGAGCCTCTTGAGGTCCGCTGTTATGAGGCCGATGTTGTTGCGCGTCCACTCCGCGGGATGCACGCCGCCGGAGATCGCGGCATTCTCGGCGGGCAGCCCGAAAGCGTCGTATCCCATGGGGTGAAGGACCGCAAAACCTTTCCTGCGGTAGTAGCGCGCGAGTACGTCACCAAGCGAGTAGTTCGCAACGTGTCCCATGTGAGCAGGCCCGCTCGGATATGGGAACATGACGAGCACATATTTCTTCTGGCGCTCGGGGTCCTCGGTGGCCCGCGAAGAGCCCTGCTCCTCCCAGCGAGCCGTCCATTTGTTCTCTATCTCTCTATGGTCATATTCGGGGAACAATTCATCACCTCCGGACCACGGACGATATTACCATAACGAAGAAGAGTGGATTGTTGAGATTGTCGACGGTGAAGCCGTCGACAGGGGGCTCAAACTGAAGCCGGGCTCTCGCGCCGCGTCAGCCCGTCCAGCACGAAGCTCACCATCTGGCCGGCCATGGCTTCGACGTCGATTTCCGCCCTCTGCCCCATCATGATGTCCCGGTAAGGTACCTGCAGAAACAACATCAACATTGCCCGGGATACCAGGTCGTTGTCGACCTCGCGGAACTCGCCGCTCTCCAGGCCGCGCTCAAGGACTTCGGCGAAGAGCGCTGTCATCTTGCGGTCAAAATCGTCCCAGAGAGCGTAGAGGCCGGGGTCCGACACAAGCCCTTCACGCAGGTACGTGAGCAGGACTCCGCGGTTTTCCACGAAAAGCCGGTAGCTCTGGGTAAAGCTGTCCTCTATGCGGTTCGAGAGCGTCAGGTTGCCACCTGTCGGCAGCATGCATTTCGACGTCTCATATATCCCCTTGAAAAGCTCGCTGACGAGTTCGTAGAAAGCGTGTCGCTTGTTGGTGAAGTATCGATAGAAAGTTCCACGTGCTATCTCGGCCTCAGCAAGGATGTCCGCGACCGTCGTGGCCTTGTATCCCTGTCTGGAAAAGACGACTTTTGACGCTTGAAGGATCCTGGCCTTGACATCGTCCCTGGCCAATGCGGCCCCCTTGAGTTCAGATAAGCTCCGCGAAAAGATTCTATCACGCGCCCAGACACTGAGACCACCGTGTTGTGAGGACGTGGCATACCGGAACCGTGACGGTCATCGTCGCAAGCGTGTCTGTGGACTTCGGGCCGCGCTAAATGGTTTAATCGTCGCGGCACTAGTCAGGAGGAGATATGAGCGCAAACAATGGTGAGGTAACAATCTTCGGGGCCGGTATGTCGGGCCTGATCGCGGCGATCAACCTGGCGCGGGAGGGGTACTCCGTAACCGTACACGAGAAAGAGGCTGGCTACGGCGGATCGCAGCTCTATAACCCGTCGACGCACGTGACCCCGCTCGATCCAGTCGCGACCTCGGAATACATAGGCATCGATATATCGCCTGCGTTCCACCCTGTCATTGCGTGTCCCGCGTATTTCCACAATACCAAGGTGCTGCTCCCGGTCGGCGGTATCTATGCGGTCGAGCGCGGCAACAGGCCGACAAGCCTCGACACATTGCTTTACAAAGAGTGCGAGGGGCTTCCGATCAAGTTCGAGTTCGGATCGAAGCTCGACAAGGACATGCTTGGCAACCTCCCACCGAACACGATCATCGCGTGCGGGCTGATCCCCTCGGCGTACGAGATGCTCGACATACCGTACCTCCGCTGGTACGGCTGGATCTCGCGCGGTGAGATCGGCATCGGTAGCTATGCCTGGCTCTGGTTTGATGAGTGTATCTCCGAGTACGGCTATCTGTCGGCTGTGAACAACTACTATTTCAACCTCCTGTTCAGTATCCGGCACATCGACAAGTCCTGCCTGGATAAATACACGTCTTTCATGGTCCGGCAGGAAGGCATCGAGCACGAGGACTGGGATTACGTCTCCGGGGCCGTGCCTATCGCCAAGTCCAACAACCCGCGCCTGTTCTGGAATGACGCTGTCCTCTGCGGCACGATCTCGGGTGCGATGGACCCGATGCTCTGGTTCGGCATCTCAGGCGCTCTCGTGACGGGGAAAGTCGCGGCGCTTGCGATCGGCGATCGGCCGCGGGCGGAAGCCGAGTTCAATCGCTTCACTCGCAGGTTCAAGGAGAACTTCATCCTCAAGAACAACATCTGGTACAAGTTCGTCAGGCCGAACGTGAATGCCATGGAGAAGACGATCAACCTGCTCGGCGTCCCGGCAGTCGAGAAGATGGGCAAGCTGCTCGAAGAAGGAAAGCTGCCCACTCGCACGGCGATTCCCGGCTTCAGCTACCTCAGCTGCCACTAATTCACCTTTAGGGTCAAACCTAAAAGGTGAATATTCCCTGATCAGGGTACCAATATGGCTATGGACCTTGCCTTTATGCTTGTATTGGTTGTATCATTGAGCAACCATCCCGAGAGATTTGCGTTATCAATCATCCGATGTCTTCTACCATGTCATGTCCCGTGGAAATGGAAAGCAGGATATCTTCCTGTGCCCTGGTGACCGCACCTACTTCCTGAAAGTCCTCCAACAAGTTGTACTTGAGGAACACTGGATATGCCACGCCTATTGTCTTATGAGCAATCACTACCATCTCCTTATCGAGACACGCGATCCGAATCTGGCTGAGGGTATGCAGTATCTGAACGGTGTCTTCTCGATTGCATTCAATAAAAGGCACAAACGTGTGGGCCACGTCATGCAAGGGAGATACGCGTCTTGTGTGATCGACAATGACGACTACTTCGTCACTGTCATACGTTACATGGCGCGCAATCCTCTCGATGCCGGTTTCTGTAAGGCTCCTGCTGACTGGAGATGGAGCAGTTACGGCGCGCTGCTTGGAGAGAAAGCGCCTTGGTTTCCGTTCAATTGCGCCTTCACCCTGGAGATGTTCTCAAATGATCGCGACTCTGCGCGCCGGCTCCTCAGAAAGCTTGTTGAAGAGACGGCTGATACCGACCTCCCAATCCCATATGAAGATCTCGGTGAGCTCGAAGCGGCCCTTGAAGGAAACCGCGAACTTTCGCGTGGAAGGCGCCCTTCGCTTTCCGAACTTCTTGAGGGGACGCGTAAAGGAAGAGAAAGGGATTCCAAGATCGTCCTGTCTCATGACAAAGCGGGCTACACAATGTCAGAGATTGCCGAGTTCCTGGGTCTTCACCGTACAAGTGTGAGCAAAGCTATCGCACGATCCAGCAAGATTGCGACCTGATGTCTCGTTCCTCACCTTGGAATTCACCTTTTAGGTTTGACCCCAAAGGTGAATTATTGACCCCCGACTATTTCTTTAGCAGTCTCTTCAGGATCGACAGTGCGGCCAGGCCCATTACTGCTATGCCTGCGAATGTCAGCGGTTTGATAAGCCTCATGATGGGCTCGTTGGACTCGAATTCTTTATTTAGCGTGAGGCTCTTCCCCAGCTTGTCCTGCGCGATGAGCTCTGTAACCTTGTTCGAGTTCCAGATCGCGGCCTCCATGCCGCCCGAGGAGACGTGTGTCTTTGTGTAGTCTCCCGTGAGATAGAAGTTGCTGTACGGCGACCGCTGGAACGGGCGGTGTGCTTCCATGCCCGGCGACGGCCTGTAGACCCCCTGCCGCTCGCGCACGACTTTCCACTTTTTGACCTCTGCGTTCCTTGCCTCGGGGAAGCGGTCCTTGATCTGCTCCAGGGCGATGTCGAAGATGACCTGGTCGGGCAACCCCTGCACGTGGTCGGCGGGCGACAGGACCATCTCGAACATGGTCCCACCCTTGAATATGTGAGGCAGGACGTTAGATAGATCGGCATACGTGTTGAAGATGCAGTCGCTCGAGAAGAATGTCACGTCGACGTCCGTCAGCTTGCGGTCGAACCAGACCTGGAGCGAGAGCGACGGCGCATACTGGAAATGCCACAGGTCACGGAAGTATTCGAAGTTGAAGCTTTCGTCGGGAAGCACGCGCCGAAGAGCGTACGGGCTTATCGCCGAAACGAAAAGGTCGGCTTCCATTACCTCCGAGTCGTTGACGACGATGTTCTTCACCTTGCCGTCTTCCACGTTTATCGCGGTCACGGCCCTTTTCAGAGCCACCTCGCCGCCCTTGCCCCTAATGTAATCGAGGCAGTTGTCGACCCAGATCTCTCCGAGTCCCCCGTTGGCGAAGCCCACCCTCGCGTTCTCGGCCGAGCCCAGCACCTTCATGCCCCAGTTGAGCATGACCTTCGCCGAGACCGCGTATGAGGGGGTGAACGTAAGTCCGTTGATTCCGGGCTCCATAGGCTTGAGGCCGTCCAGGGAAGCCCACCTGTATACCCATGTCGCCATGCTGATGTTATCTAGCTTGTCGATCTTCTCCTTGCTCATGAGAAGACCAGACGCCAGCGGGAACCCGGCGGCGATGACCTTGAGCGGGGAGATCTCCTTATAATCCTTCAGCATGTTCATGAACGCGAAGGCAGCGTGGAAGGGCGCCGGCAGCTTCTTGAAGCGGAGCACCGCCTGCTTGCCTCCGGGCAGCGCGTAGTAGAACTCGGTGTTCTTCCAGGCGATGTTCTCGTAGATGCCCATCTTCTTGAAGAACTCGAGGAGGTTTACGTAATACGGGAAGAAGACGTGGAGGGCGTTGTCGATCATGTCCCCGTCCTCGTCCAGCCAGGAGCTCGCCCTGCCGCCGAACATCTCATCGGCCTCCACCAGGGACACCTCGACGCCGAGGTCGAGAAGGTTTATCGCGGTCGCAAGTCCGCCCATTCCGCCACCCATCACTACAGCTTTCATTCCTACCTCCCGGAGCTTCAATCGACGGCAGAGCCGGCGCCTCACTGAGGGCGCGCAGAAAGGATAGTATGTTTAGACTGATGAGTCTAGTGTCATGTCAACCGTGTAACGTCGTACCTAATATGGTATCCTATCTTCATACTCAACCCGGGAGGATTGACTATGAAGAAGTACATCGTGACG
>Ga0209747_1000822_pt1 | contig 16888 bp, 11 predicted proteins | sample BarGraNGADG00311_FD_184498 | JGI IMG/M metagenome (GOLD analysis project Ga0209747, IMG submission 184498) | Arctic peat soil microbial communities from Barrow, Alaska - Barrow Graham LP Ref core NGADG0011-311 (SPAdes) (version 2) | ecosystem: Environmental > Terrestrial > Soil > Wetlands > Peat...
TGATACAAGTTATTGAAATTCCTGCTTAATTATCTTTAAGATGCTTTTTTTTCATACATTTATCGGTTCGACTTTGGAAATTCAATTTTAAATTGATTAATAAAATAATATGAAAGTCTCCGGCTTTACTTTTATTCGCAATGCAACTAAATTTGATTATCCTGTGGTCGAGGCAATTAGCTCAATATTACCTCTTTGTGATGATTTTGTTGTGGCTGTAGGTAATTCGGATGATAATACACTTGATCTGATTCAAAGCATTGATAAACAAAAAATAAGGATAATTGAGACTATTTGGGATGATTCGGAGAAAATGAAGATCGGAGGAAAGGTTTTTGCCGCAGAAACTGACAAAGCTTTCCGGTCGATCGAATTGGATTCCGACTGGGCTTTCTACATTCAGGGAGATGAAGTGATACATGAAAAATATCTGGAGAATATTCATTCATCAATGGAAAAATGGAAAGATGACAAAATGGTAGATGGTTTACTATTTAATTACCTGCATTTTTATGGATCTTACGACTATGTAGGTCTTTCGCCAAAATGGTATGGTTATGAAATAAGAATAATCAAAAATAATAAGGATATCTACTCCTTCAGGGATGCCCAGGGTTTTAGAAAAAACGAAAATGAAAAGCTGAATGTTAAACCTGTCGACGCATATGTTTATCATTATGGATGGGTAAAAGAGCCGGGAACAATGATGAAGAAAGCAATTAATGCAAATTCTTTTTACCAGGATAAAAACTTATTAAAACGGATAAAAGCCAAAGAAAAAAATGGAAACAAAGAATTTGACTATTCTACTATAGACTCCTTAAACTTATTTACAGAAACGCATCCGAAAGTTATGAATGAGCGTATCCAGCGCAAAAACTGGAATTTCGAACATGATATTTCTTTCAACAGGTTATCATTAAGATACAGGGGTAAGATTTTTATAAAAAAATATCTCGGTATCAACACATATTATGAGAACTACAGGCTTATATGATCTGGTTTAGGACCGTTGAACTGAAATATGTATCCCGTCACTATCAGGAATTGTGCAACGATATAAGTTGACATTATCACGAATCCTGAAGCATCAAATTGATGGCTGAATTTATTGATAGCTAGTACAGAGTCGGAGATGACAAATAATATAGCACCTGCAAGAACCAGGCAGAAACTCTCCTTTTGAACCTTTTCTTTCCTGTTTATGGCTGCTGCAACCATAGCAAGTATAACTATCGCATAAAGGATGACTGGCAGCCTCATTTCTTTGAGATCACTATATAGATATATTACCAGCCCTGCGCCATAAATCATTACAGGCAAAAGGAGCCAGATGCGATTGCTCAGGATGGAATTTTTGCCAGGAGTGATAAGGAATACCGTAAAATACATTACATGTGCCAGCAGAAAGCAGGCAAGTCCGGGAATGAAAAAATTCCCATTGCTATTTGAAAACTCAAGGATCACATCGCCAGCCCAGGAGAAGAAGAGCCCGGCAAACAGTAATCTGTGCAACCGGTCTGTAAAAGGATTTATATTCAAAATAAACAAAATCATAAGGACAGGAATGATTAGCGCTTTGGCAAAAAATCCCGGCCAAAAAGATGATTGGTTCAGAAGAATAATGGCGATTAAGCCAACAAGAAAATATAGTGCGGATAGTCCTGTTTTTTTCATAGAATGTAGGTAAGTCTGATCGTTCGCATGAAATGAAATATTGATATGGAGTGATACAATAAATTTATCAAAAAAATCGATAGACTCGCATTTGGGATATGATATCGTTTAATTAAGCCGGAATTATCAGCTGCTATAAACACATTAAATTTCAATTATTAGCGTAAATATTACGGTGCGTTGCACCTTTGATTTTCCTGTACATTCTATTTTCTACAAATATTATGGTGCTCTACACCTTTGGGCTCATCTCTTTAAAATTTTCTACAAATATTAAAGTGATATGCAACATTTCAACTGTGACCTCCATTATAAACACTTATCTACAAATTCTATGATTGGCGGGGTCTTTTTACCGGAAATTGAGAGCAGCAGAGCTGCTAAATAATTGTAGAAATAAAATTAATAATCTCCTCGTCAGGTGCAGAGCACCGTGATATTATTCTGAATAGATTCTCTTCTGATAGTTTCTTTGTATATTTCCAGGGTAAAAAGAATAATCAATGCCAATATAAACCACTATGAAATGAAGAAATATTTATTACTATCAGCAAGTTTTTTGCTTCTTATTTCCTGCAGCCAGCAGAAGCAGATGACAAGTACCGAAACAACATCTTCAGAAAAATTCAAAATTGAAGGAAAGCAGGTAATCGTCTATACAACAGCGGATAGCACTAACTATAGACTGACTGTAACGGATACTCTTAAGTTCATAAAGCTTATTCAGCCTCTCGAGACTCAGGTTTGTGTTTTTGCCGATCCCGATAAAACATTTCAGACATTTCTGGGAATCGGAGGGGCATTAACCGACGCTTCTGCTGAAACCTTTTCTAAAATGCCTGAAGCAAAACAGGCAGAACTATTGCAGGCATATTTTGATACTAAGAAAGGAATAGGATATACTCTGGCCAGGACCAATATTAACAGCTGCGATTTTTCAAGTGGCAGCTATACATATGTCAAGGAAGGTGATAAGGAATTGAAATCTTTTAACATTGACCATGATATGCAATTCCGTGTTCCATTTATAAAAAAAGCTATAGATGCTGCAGGTGGCAAACTGACATTATTTGTCAGCCCATGGAGTCCTCCAGGATATATGAAAGATAATAATGATATGTTACACGGGGGTAAATTGAAGTCAGAATATTACCAGCCCTGGGCTGATTATTATGCAAAATTTATAAAAGCCTATGAAAAAGCCGGAATCCCGGTATGGGGTATGACAATTCAGAATGAACCAATGGCAACCCAAAAGTGGGAATCATGTATTTATACTGCTGATGATGAACGCGACTTTCTCAAAAACTATCTCGGACCTACTATTCAGAAAGCCGGACTTGAAGACAAAAAAATAATTGTTTGGGATCATAACCGTGACCTGATGGTTCAGAGGGCAAATGTTATTTTTGGTGATCCGGAAGCTTCAAAATACGCATGGGGAATGGGATTTCATTGGTACGAAAGCTGGAGCGGAGGTGATAAAATGTTTGATAATGTCAAAATTGTTCATGAGACTTATCCCGATAAAAATCTGATGTTTACTGAAGGATGTCCCGAGAGTTTTAATTCTGCAATGTATAATTACTGGGGACTGGGTGAAGCTTATGGCCGCTCAATGATAAACGATTTTAATAACGGAACGGTAGGCTGGACCGATTGGAATATCTTATTGGATGAGACAGGAGGGCCTAACCATGTTCAGAACTTTTGTTTTGCTCCTGTACATGGTAACATAAGAACGGGCCAGCTGATCTATACAAATTCATATTATTATATAGGACATTTCTCAAAATTTGTTCGTCCTGGTGCAAAACGTATAATCAGTTCCGCAAGCCGCAGCCAGTTACTGACAACGGCATTTATAAATGAGGATGGCAAGGTGGCAGTTATTGTAATGAATCAGAGCAAACTGAAAATCACTTATAATCTGTGTATTGGTCCTAATGCGGCTGAAGTAAAAATCCTGCCGCATTCAATCCAGACTCTGGTTTTATAGAATTACCTCCCAATCCCGCAAAGCGGGACTAATCCTTTGGATATAAGTATAATTATTCTTAACTCCACAGAATTAGCTCCCCTTTAGGAGGACCGAGCGTTAAAAAACAGCCCGGGGGGCTGTTTTAGAGAAGGTGCCAGCTTGCCGCGAAGGTACAGCGCAGCTGACAGAAGGGTCTATATCCTTTAACAGAACCCTTCGGAGGGAAGGCCGCGAAGCGGCCAAGGGGCCACTTTGGCTTATTTCAATTCTTTTATACCCATATTATAAAGTGTAAAGCTGAAGATGTCAGCATACTGTTCAATAATTTTGCTGACAGGAGTTCCGGCTCCATGACCTGCATTTGTCTCTATCCTTATCAGTACAGGATTATTTCCTGCCTGTTTTGATTGCAGCTGAGCAGCAAATTTGAAAGAATGTGCCGGCACAACCCTGTCATCATGATCCCCCGTAGTGATGAAAGTTGCCGGATATTTAATTCCCTCTTTTATGTTCTGAACCGGAGAGTATTTATAGATGTATTCAAACATCTCCTTACTTTCTTCTGAAGTCCCAAAGTCAAAAGCCCATCCTGCACCGGCTGTAAAAGTGTGATAGCGAAGCATATCCATCACGCCAACAGCCGGAAGTGCAACTTTCATCAGATCGGGGCGCTGAGTCATAACAGCTCCGACAAGGAGACCCCCGTTTGATCCGCCTCTTATAGCAAGAAAATCTGAGGAGGTGTATTTCTTTTCGATGAGATATTCACAGGCTGCGATGAAATCATCAAATACATTCTGCTTATGCATTTTAGTACCGGCAAGATGCCATTTTTCACCGTACTCACCGCCTCCGCGTATATTGGCTACCGCATATATACCACCCGTTTGAAGCCATAATGCAACAGGTATACTGAAACCGGGTGTTTCGCTGATATTAAATCCTCCATATCCGTAAAGAATTGTCGGATTCTTGCCATTCAACTGAGTTCCTTTTCTGCGGGTGATTATCATTGGAATCCGTGTTCCATCCTTTGAATTATAAAATATCTGTTCCGATTCATAATCGTCCCCGTTAAATGCTACAACAGGCTTTTTATATACTTCAGAATTTCCTGTATTAGGATCGAGCTTATAAATAGCAGATGGGGTTATGTAATTTGTAAACGAAAAATATACTTCCTTGTCCTCTCTTTTGGCTCCAAACCCTGAAGCACTACCGATTCCGGGTAACATAATTTCGCGGACAAGGACACCCTTTCTATCGTATTGTTTTACTTTTGAAATAGCATCAATCATGTAATGAGCAAAAAGATATCCTGAACCAGCAGCCGGTTCAAGTACATTTTCTGTTTCAGGTATCAGATCAACCCAGTTTTCCACTCCTGGTTTTTCTGCGTCAACAGTAACAACTCTTCTGTTAGGTGCATTAAGGTTTGTTACAATGATAAGCCTCGCCCCGTCATTGTCAAGCACTGCATGATCGTTCTCGAAATTACCGACAATAACAATGAATTGATTTCCGGGTTTTTTCAGATCCTTGATATATAATTCATTACCTGTTGTAGATATCGATGCACTTACAACAAGATATCTTCCGTCTTCAGTCACAGTTCCAGTGACATACCTTCGAACAATATCAGATCCAAACACAACTTTGTCTTCTGTCTGTTTTGTCCCCAGTTTATGAAAATAGAGTTTATGGTGATCGGTCTTAGCTGATAGCTCACTTCCTTTTGGTTTGTCGTAACTGGAATAGTAGAATCCTTCGTTTGCCTGCCATGAAAGGCCGCTGAACTTTATATCCTTTAATGTGTCACCTATAATCTCTTTTGTCTCAGCATCCAAAACGATCACCTTTCGCCAGTCAGAGCCGCCCTCAGAAATAGAATATGCAACCTTACTGCCATCTTTTGTAAATTCCATTTCACCCAGGGAAGTCGTTCCGTCGACAGAAAACTTATTCGGATCAAGGAATACTTCCGGTTCACTATTGTTTTTCTGACGATAGATGACAAACTGGTTCTGCAACCCGTTATTCCTGGAAAAATAAGTATAGGCTCCCTCTTTTTGAGGAGCAGTATATTTCTCGTAATTCCACATTTTCATGAGGCGGGATTTTATATCCTCCCTGTATGGAATAGCTTCAAGATAAGCAAAGGTGATTTTATTCTGCTCTTTTACCCATGCAGCAGTCCCCTCCGATTTGTCATCTTCAAGCCAGCGATAGGGGTCAGGAACCTGTGTCCCGAAATACGAATCAATAACATCACCCTTTTTTGTTACAGGGTATTCAATTTTCTTTTTCTCGGGTCCATTACAAGAGATCAGGATTGCCATTACAATAGTTGTCAGGATTTGGTTTTTCATGATAATATAGTATAAATACATTTGCAGCGATGGTTTGTTCACCAGACTTAGTATTCAAAAATAATTAAAAATCAGAAGTTAACGAAATGTATGGGAGAGTTTTATGATCTGATCCGTATAAAATTGACAAAACATTATTGGTGTTTTAAAGCAGAGGTCAGGAATTCAATTCAATAATTTGCTGTTAATTGATTAGATTCGCACCCAGATTTAAAAAAGATTAAAATGAGAAAATGTATTTTAACATTTATGATAGTTATGAGTGTTGTTGATCTGGCAAGCAGTCAGGAGTATAAAACAGGTATAGGAATCAGGGCCGGATTTTCATCAGGGTTGACAATTAAACATTTTAATACCAGCAAGGCAGCTCTTGAAGGTCTTCTTACTACCAGATGGCAGGGTTTTGATATTACAGGATTGTATGAAATACATAACCCGGCTTTCGATGTTCATCATCTGAACTGGTATTATGGAGGAGGAGCACATTTAGGATTCTATAATGGGAATTATGTGGATTGGGGAAGATCAGGTGCCGCCTATACCGTAGTGGGGATAGACGGGATACTGGGAATTGAATATACTTTTGATGAGATTCCAATTAATATAGGTATTGACTGGAAACCGGCTCTTAACCTCATCGGATATTCAGGTATATGGTCAGAAGGCGGCATTTCAGTCAGGTATGTTTTCTAGAAAAGAGATTCCTCATTTCGCTGCGCTTTATTCGGAATGACTTGGCATTTAGATGGTTACCAGGGTGAAGAAGTGGCGATTCACGGATGAATGCCTCTAAAATGCTAACTAGTGTCGCGAATCGCCACTTCTTCACTTGTGCCCCTCATGTGCCATGTCATCCCGAGCGCCAGCGAAGGATCTCATTCTTCAAGACCAGTGTTATCTAAAACAAATTTTAAAATATCAATCTATAAATCTCTTATAATCTATGATTTATAAAATTATGAAGTATAACATGGCAGGCAAATCTGCAGGAAATTTATTTTTAATATTGAAACATATTCGATCTTCAAAGATCAGAATTCCGCGATAATTTATAATTTTATGTTTAATAGAAAAATTGAATTTAAAATTATATAAGATGAAAAGATTAACGGCATCAGTATTAATTATCTTCTTTCTTTCAGGCATTTTATCTGCCCAGAATAAATTTAACGGGCTCGATATGAACATGGGCAATCTTTACAGATTATCCGATGCAAAAACCCGTTCAATAAGTCCTGAAAACCTGACAGGGGAAAAGGGGAAAGCCGGTATGGCAGATCCTATAGATAAAGATAAATATAATGTCGCTAATGCTTCAAATGCCGCCCGTGATCTTGGACAGGGATGGAAAATAAATCCTTTTATCAGAATAAAACCCGGTGAAACATTCACTATGGCAGAGATTAATGGTCAGGGCGCCATACAACATATCTGGATGACGCCTACCGGAATCTGGCGATTCTCAATACTCAGAATCTATTGGGATGATGAAACTGAGCCATCGGTTGAATGTCCGGTCGGCGATTTTTTTGGAATGGGGTGGAATAAATATTCTCCTCTGGTCTCTTCTGCAATATGCGTGAATCCCGGAAGTGCTTTTAATTCTTATTGGGTAATGCCGTTCCGCAAAAAATGCAGGATCACAATGGAGAATATTAATAAACAGGATGCAATGACTTTGTATTACCAGATTGATTATACATTAACCGATGTACCTGCAGATGCCGGTTATTTTCATGCTCAGTTCCGCCGCAGCAATCCCGATGAGACCTCTGTTTATACAATCAATGACGGAATAAAAGGGAAAGGGCAATATGTTGGAGTTTACCTTGCTCTGGGAGTTAATAATAATGGATGGTGGGGGGAGGGTGAGATAAAGTTTTATATTGACGGGGATAGTAAATTCCCGACTATTTGCGGAACAGGTACAGAAGATTATTTCTGCGGTTCCTATGACTTTGATACAAATAAAAAGAATACCAACGGGATGGAAGAATCTGACTATACTGAATTCTGTACTCCTTATTCAGGATTGGCGCAGGTTATCCGTGGAGATGGGCACTACAATGTTATGCAACGTTTTGGCCTTTACCGATGGCACATAATGGATCCTGTCCGGTTTGATTCAGATCTTAAAATCACAATTCAGGATCTTGGCTGGCATCTGGGCGGGAGATACCTGAAGCAACAGTCGGATATTGCTTCAACATGTTTCTGGTACCAGACCGAACCTCATGCTAAATTTCCTAAACTCCCTGATTGGCAGAAACTTGAAGTGAACTAACTTTTCCACTTGAGAATTTTCCAGTCTCTTTTTATTGCTGCTTTTCTGAGCTTTTTATCAGGATTGACACAAACAGGATTCCCGGCAATATTGAGTGCATGGAAGTCTGATATTGAATCACCATAATACCAGGAATCTGATTGTGAACTGCTATTTTTAATACAATACTCTTTTAACCTGACAGCCTTTTCTTCACCAAAGCAGAGATGGCCAACCGGATGTCCTGTCATATATCCATTTTTAACTTCAAGTTCAGAGCAGATGAAATCATCTAGGTTGAGATTTGTTACCACTTCCTTACACACAGTTGTCAGAGCAGAAGAAAGGATCACAACTTTAGCATTTCTCTTCTTGTGGAAGTCAATTTCAGCTATTGCTTCTTTATAAACCGATGGAAGAAGTACTTCATTGACCACCTCCTTACACAGGTCAACCAACGTATTTTCAGGAATGCCCTTAACCCAGCTTACCATGTTGTCTATTATTTTCAGAGGATCTTTGAGTTTAAGCCGGAATTCAATAGAAAGAAAAATTGCATTTATGAGATCCCAGTGAGTCATAAGACCCTTCCTTCGGGCTCCTCTGGCCAATGCTCTTCCACTAATTGATTTTGTTATTGTCTGATCAAGGTCAAAGAATGCAATATAGTTTTTTTGTGTTTTTCTATCTTTTGAAAAAATGGTTTCCATCAGGATTGTATATTATTTTTAATGCTTCCGGCAAAACAGTTACATCAAATCTGTCGGAAAAGTTCAATTCTCCATCAACATGAAAAGGAACTACTTCGGGGAACTCAAGATTAATTGTCCTGGTTTGATAATAATTTACTCTCTTGTCATCTGTGTGTTTTCCTTGAGGCACTTTAAGCAAGATAGAAAAATACCCACTTTTTCTTTACATCATCCATATCAGAACATTTCAATATTTTGGAAATTTTAATAATTCAAATACCATTAACATTAATGATAAGCCGATTCAATCACAGTCTTAACTGTCTCAATTATTTCACAGTCATTCTTTCCTATTAAATCTTCTTTTTTGATAGGTTTATGAATGACTATATCAAGTTTTGAATCGAAGTTGATGTAAAACCTGTTCTTTGGTTTTAATTTATAGAATCCGTTCAGTGTAACCGGTAAGATTTCTATCTCTCTGGTTCTAAAAAGGTAGATGAATCCTCTATAGAATTGGTTGATTTTTCCATTAAGGGTTCTTGTTCCTTCCGGAAAGATGGCAATGGATTGATATTTAGATTTATAAATTAACTGATCAATCATCTTTTTTGTGTTTCTGTAAGTTGGTTCTTTAAAGGGGACATAGTCCATTAATTTCAATAAGTTACTGAAAAGAGGGACTTTAAGAAGGCGTTCATGTCCAAACCATGATATTCCAGGATAAAATGATGTTATTGCCACAATATCAAAAAGACTGGAATGGTTGGCTACCAGAATATACCTTTCTCCTTTTTTAATGTTTTCTTTTCCAATAATCCGGAATTTTTTCCCCAAAATTATAAATACTGATTTTGCCCATAACTGAAAGAAAAAACGGACCGGTTTTTTTAAATGTAAGAAGGTGAGGATTAAAACAATAATTACTGCGATTGCAGTATAGCAATAGAGCACACCAAATAAGAAAATCGAGAGAACTGCGTAAAGTCGTGAACGCATTGTAAATGAATATATATTCCCGGTTGAAAATAGCTATTTTTTTTATTTAAATGTAATCTGTCCTGATATTAACTCTTTTTCATAATTTTATAAGCTTACCATTCTTATTTCTCTATGAAAAACAAAAAAGAACTCACCCGTCGCAAATTTATTACAAATACCGCTTTGGCCGGTATCGGGACAATCAGTTCTGCAAATCTTTTAACTTCCTGTACAGGGAAAAGAGCTGAACCTTACAGTAAAAGTAACGCAGGCAATCATGATTATAATGAGTATTATTCAGGGAAATATCTTGATCGCATCGCCTTTCCAATTGGTGGAATAGGCGCCGGGATGTTCTGTCTGGAAGGGACGGGAGCTATATCACATATGTCGATACATAACCGTCCGGAAGTTTATAATGAGCCCTGTATGTTTGCGGCAATCTCTGTTAAAGGATTGAAAAACGGTACAAAAGTTCTGGAAGGACAGGTTCCGGCCTGGAAAAAATTCGGCCAACCCGATTCAGCTAACGGATCAGGAGGCGCCAGCTATGGTTTTCCACGTTTCCGGAGCGCAAAGTTTACAGCCATGTTTCCATTTGCTGTGATAGAATTGCAGGATGACGACATCCCAGTTGATATAAAGCTAACCGGTTGGAGTCCTTTCATACCGACCGACGCTGACAACTCAAGTCTTCCAGCTGGAGCTTTTGAATATTCATTCAGAAACAGAGATTCTTCAAAGATTGAAATTCTCTTTTCATATAATTCCAGGAATTTTATGACCCGGACGAATGGGGTCAATAAAATAAAAGCTGTCTCAAATGGTTTTATCCTTTCTGAAGAGGGAGTAAAAGATAAACCTGAAACCAAAGGGGATTTTGCAATATTCACAAACGAACCTGATACTATCGTTGATCATTGCTGGTTCAGGGGTGGATGGTGGGATCCTCTTACAATAACCTGGGAAACAATAATGAAAGGGGAATCCCGACAAAAAGATCCTGTGGAAAAAAATGCTCCGGGTGCATCATTATATATTCCAATAACATTGAATCCTGATGAAACAAAGGTTATTAAACTAATGATGGTATGGTATGTTCCGGATACAGACCTTAAGTACGGAGAAGATTCGAAAGAAAAGGTCACTGAGAACTGTACAGATTCTAAATGTTCCTGTAAAGATCCGTTTTATAAACCATGGTATACAGGAACATTTAAAGATATAAAGGAGGTTGCAACTTACTGGAAAACAAATTATAATGACCTCCGGAATAAAACCGGATTATTTAAAGACTCTTTTTATAAAACCACATTGCCGGCTGAAGTTATTGAGGCTATAGCTGCCAATCTGGCTATACTAAAATCTCCGACCGTATTAAGACAACCTGACGGGAAATTATGGAGCTGGGAAGGATGCGGCGATAATTCCGGCTGCTGTGCCGGCTCTTGTACTCATGTCTGGAACTATGCCCAGGCAATTCCACATCTTTTCCCGAAGCTTGAACGGACCCTCCGTGAGACTGAGTTCTTCCCAAGTCAGGATAAGGAAGGTCATCAAACATTCAGGTCGGCATTACCCATACGACCTATTGCAACTACTTTTTATGCTGCATCCGACGGGCAACTGGGAGGAATAATGAAAATGTACCGCGACTGGAGAATAAGCGGTGATAATATGTGGATGAAAAAAATGTACTCAAAGGTGGTGGAAAGTATTGATTATTGTATCCTGACCTGGGATCCCAGATCAACCGGTTCACTAGAGGAACCCCATCACAATACTTATGATATAGAATTCTGGGGTCCTGAAGGTATGTGCACTGGTTTTTATTTAGGGGCCTTAACGGCAATTTGTGAGATGGGGAAATTTCTAGGTGAAGATGTACAAAAATATCAATCTTTGTATGAAAAGGGGCGGAAAGTACTGGAAACAGAACTGTATGATGGTGAATACTTTATACAGAAAATCCAATGGAAGGGTTTAAATGCACCCGATCCTGTGGCAGCATCTCAAGGCGCCTGGAACAGTGACTATTCAGAGGAGGCCAGGGAATTGTTACAGAAAGAAGGACCGAAATATCAGTATGGCAAAGGATGTCTTTCCGACGGAGCTCTTGGAGTATGGATTGCTGAGGTATGCGGTTTGAAAAACGTTGTTGATCCTGTAAAAACAGCCAGCCATGTAAAATCCGTTTTTAAATACAATTTCAGATCTGACCTGTCGGACCATTCAAACCCGCAGCGCCCCTCCTATGCCCTTGGAGATGAAGGCGGGCTTCTTTTGTGTACATGGCCTAAAGGCGAGATGCTCTCTTTGCCGTTCGTTTACAGTAATGAAGTCTGGACTGGCATAGAATATCAGGTAGCTTCTCATCTGATGATGATAGGTGAAACGGAGAAAGGGCTGGAAATAGTTCGTACATGCAGGGACAGATATGACGGAAGTATAAGAAATCCATTTGATGAATATGAATGCGGTCACTGGTATGCCAGGGCTATGTCGAGTTATGGTATGCTGCAGGGATTAACCGGTGTAAGATACGATGCCGTAACCCAGGAGATGTTCATAGCTTCACGGATAAGTGACTTTACAAGTTTTATCTCAACAGAATCGGGGTTTGGAAATGTAGGATTGAAAAATGGCAAACCATTTCTCGATATTGTTTACGGAGAAATAACTGTGAAAAATTATGTTATAACATAAGGTCATGCCATGGCATGACCCTGCATTATTGCATGATACAAATGTAGGGCCACGCCATGGCGTGCCGAATAATAATAAATAATTTAATTTATTTCCCCGAATTACTTACAAATGCAATCTGCTTGCTGTCTGGAGACCAGGAAGGAACATTGATTGTGCCTTGTCCGCCATACAGGTATGCTAATACTCGTGGTTCTCCGCCATTTACCGGCAAGATTCTTAACATGCAACATTTATAGGAAGGGTGGCTGTTAGGGTCAATATCAGGAGGGAAAGAGATGATTACAATCCATTTTCCATCCGGAGAGATGTGCGGGAACCAGTTATTATACTTGTCAGATGTTAATTGTTCCCTGCCCGTGCCATCTGGTTTTATTCGCCATATCTGCATTGTACCGGTATAGTGTCCATTATAATATATGTATTTACCATCAGGGGAATATTCGCAACCGTCAACATGCTCACCGGCTTTAATGTCAGTCAGAGCGACCTCCTTACCACCTTCGATAGAATTTTTATAGATATTATAGACTGTTTTGCCATTACGCATTGCAACATACACCAACTCTTTATTGTTCGGGGCCCATCCATGCCAGTATGAAGGAGTATTTTCTGTAATCAATTTAGGAACTCCCCCTTCAAGAGGAAGAACATAGACAGTTGAACCTCCGCCAGGTAAACCCTGGCGTGAATTACTTATTGCAAGAAGTTTACCATCGAATGAGATGCCATGGTCATTATTGATATTATTGGCAAAGTCTGTATTAAGTTTTTCAGGTACACCTCCTTCAACAGGAATTTTAAATAATAAACCGTCCATATTGAAAAGCAGCTTTTTTCCATCAGGCATCCAGTTCGGTGCTTCGAACCTGCCGGGTTTTTCAAAAATTACTTTCCTTTTTCCGTCTGATACACTCATTGTCTCCATCCTGCATCCCAGATACCCGGATTTTCCAGGGTCATAATTATCGGCAACAGGTTTGTCAATCCTTACGTTCCATACTTTTACCTGCTCTATTATATCAGAATCGTGTGAACAGATGAAAGGTCCAACAAGGACTTCCTCCGGCAAATTTGCCATTTCATGAGAACCAATGTTTACAAGAGGTTTGTCATTGTAAGCAGCCCGCATTATAATATTTTTTCCGGCTCGTTCAATCTGGATAACGTTGAATGATGAATCCTTTGAAAATATCTCATCCTGAGGATCTCTCATGGCAACGCCTGCAGATACTCTCCACTGAAGAACAGTTAAACCGCTGCCATGAAGCGTTGCTGAAATATGAGATGATTTTTCATCCGTAGTTTCCCTTACCATCCATCCTGATTTCCTGTGAGCGTTTGTACCTTTTCCAACAAATTCGAAATTAGCAGTCAGGATAAAATCACCTTTTATTTTATTAAACAAATAGTGAAATTCATCTCTTTCAAACCAGATGTTATACCCGGCGCCTTTTAATATGTAACTCTGATCAGCTTTATCATAAGTTGCTGAACCTGCTTTTTTAGGATTTCCTATATCGGAATTGGCCTGAAATATCCCTACCGGAATATTCTGAGCTGAAGCGATACTTAATAAACTGCTGAACATAAGGATAAATAGTGATTTCATAATTAAGGATCAAATTAAAAGTTAAAATATTTTGTTTTCGGATAATGAATACTGGTTCCTGTTTTCCACTTTATAAATGATAAATCTAAAGATAAATATTTTGGATAATATAAAAGCTGTTCACATATAAAAAAGTACGGATTAATCCCGTAAAAAAATAAGGTTTAAACATGACTAACAAAAAAACTCTGCAATCGGTTGCAGAATTTAAAAATTAGTTATAATTTTGGTATTTACCTGTCATTCTCCGCTATATTGAATAAATGTAAATTTTAAATAATATAATTATTAAAAAGATTAGCCAATGAAATAGACTTATAGAAATTTACTAAACAGGAGATGTGTCACCATCTCCTGTAATCAGAAGTTAATTATTATTGATGAAGATAGCACAACATCGTTATTTATTAACCCCTTAAACTACAAATGTATGGTAAAAAAACCTTTGGAAAGCATTTTATTTCTTAAATGCTTTAGAAAAATCATGCTAATTTTTGGAATGTCAGGTTTTCTGCTTATGCAGAGCTCATTTCAGGTTTTAGCGGAAACAAGCTTAAAGGTCTATAATTCAGACAATTTACAACAAAAAAATGTTTCCGGTCGCGTTGTGGATGCAAATAATCTTCCCCTTGTAGGGGTGAATGTTATTGAGAAAGGCACGAATAACGGAGTAACCTCAGGTTCCGATGGAAAATTTTCGATTGCAGTGTCATCTTCTTCGGCAACTCTTTCGTTTTCTTTTATCGGGTATGAGAAGCAGGATGTTCTTGTTGGTGACCAGAATAATATTGCAGTGACTCTTTCAGAGAGTCTGAAAGGTCTGGATGAAGTTATTGTTATAGGTTATGGTACTGCTAGGAGAAAAGATATTACTGGTTCAGTTGCTTCAGTAAATGCTGCAGTCTTACGAGAGGTTCCTACATCGAATTTGATAAGCGGACTTAAAGGCAGGGCAGCTGGTATTGACATTGTGAGTAATAGTACATTGCCTGGGGCAAGCGGACAGATTCGTATCAGGGGGAACCGGCAGATGGCAACTTCTGCAAGCGGCAGTGATGCTGTTGATGCTCCCCTGCTTGTTGTTGACGGAATCCCCTTCGGAGGGAGTATTACTGATATAAGCACTAATGATATAGAATCTATAGATATACTGAAGGATGCATCAGCTACAGCCATTTATGGCTCAAGAGGAGCCGGCGGGGTAATTCTTGTTACCACGAAAAGAGGCAAAGCAGGGAAGGCTGTTTTTAACTATAGCGTATATTATGGTATTTCTAATCCCATAGATCTCTATCATGTTTTTAACGGGCCGGAATATGCAGCTTATAAGGAGGAAGCAAAAGCCGGTAACGGAGGATCAACAACTTACGGATTAAGCACTGCTGAACAGGATGGTTTAGCAAATGGCACCTCAACAGACTGGCAGAAATTAATTTACCGCCAGGGTTCTACGATTGAACATCAGTTAAGTGTTTCAGGAGGTAGCGAGGGGACAAAATATTCATTCGGTGGTTCCTATTACAAGGAGGAGGGAATTATCCCGGGTCAGGATTTCTCAAGGTTTTCGCTTCGTACAACTATTGATCATCAGATCAGTAAAAAACTCAGAGCCGGGATAAATACAATTAACTCACTAAGTTTTGCAAATGCAGGAGGAAACCCTGTAGGAGGCCTTTGCAGGCTCAGCCCGCTTACTGCACCTTATCTGCCAGATGGAACTCTCAATCAGACTCCTCTGGTAGGCTTGCTGGACAACCTGACAGTTAACCCATTAACTATAATCACTAAAGCAGGATCCATTAAAAACCTTACCAGGCGGCTGAGGACTTTCAACAGCCTTTATGGTGAGTGGGATATAATAGACGGATTGAAATACAGGATAAATGTGGGACTCGACTATAGTCAGGATCAGAATGATACATATTTTGGGCCTAATACAATGTATAATACAAATACTACAATAGATAAATCCAATGAATCAGTTGGAAATTCTGAAGCATGGACTTATACTATTGAAAATCTTCTGAATTACAACAAAACATTTTTTGAGAAGCACCGGGTTTCTTTTACAGGCTTGTACAGTGTTCAAAAAGATCATAATCAGGGAAGCGGTTTTAATGGAACCGGTATCCTGGCTGATTATATTCAGGACTTCAACCTAAACCTGGCAAATACACTTACTGCCAGCAATGGGACATTTGCAGAAAGAGGTCTGATTTCGTATATGGGCCGACTAAATTATAGTTATGACGAACGTTATCTTCTGACTGCAACTGTAAGAAGAGACGGAGCATCAGTATTGTCGAAGGGTCATCAGTATTTCACTTATCCGGCTCTTGCTCTGGCATGGAATATTTCGAATGAACAATTCATGAAAAACCTTAAAGTAGTTTCTAACCTTAAGCTGAGAGCAGGTTGGGGAGTGACATCAAATCAGGGAATCAATCCATATGCAACACTTGGAGTGCTTGGGGTGAATTTCTATAATTATGGATCCACCGCAGCAGGCAATAATCCAGGATTCCTCGTGCAGACACTTGCTAATAAGAGTCTTACCTGGGCATCAACTTCGCAAATTGACATTGGAATTGATTTTGGCCTCTTTAA
>Ga0209747_1000826_pt1 | contig 16788 bp, 16 predicted proteins | sample BarGraNGADG00311_FD_184498 | JGI IMG/M metagenome (GOLD analysis project Ga0209747, IMG submission 184498) | Arctic peat soil microbial communities from Barrow, Alaska - Barrow Graham LP Ref core NGADG0011-311 (SPAdes) (version 2) | ecosystem: Environmental > Terrestrial > Soil > Wetlands > Peat...
AGGAGGAATATGAAAGCTACGAGAAACCCTGAGGTTTCTGAGGCGTGTTGACATATCGTTTTTCATGGGAGCAATACAAGGGGTGAGTCCTTTCCGTTTCATATGATTTATGCGGGTTCTATAGCATTCGCGCGCCAAACGGTCAAACCTGCACGCTGACACCGGGACCGGGGAATCGAGTTGCCTTTCATCGTCCCTCCACCGCTAACCCCCAACTAAAAAACCCCCGTCGTCGGGGGTCTGTCAGCATGACCGCGTGAAGACCGCGGCCCTGGAAACGTTCTGCTCGATCACGCTCATGCCACCAGCCGGTGGTACCTCACGTAGTACCAGAAAAGCTTAAGCACTTATTAAACCGACCTCCCGCCACGCTTTTTCTAATGATTCAACCGTCTGGCAGCGTCGACCTTCCAAGGATAGCACCGGGCACAGGACTTGAGACCGTGAATGGGCCGGGCGGTCGAATGTTCATTGTGAACGAATCTGGGGGCCTCTATTCGGCTCGCCCCGCGACGCTCGCGGGGTCCTCTCCAGTGCGGATGACTGGAACGCTCGAGGCTTCTCGAGACTCCGTTCCCTCGGCGGCCGGACTCTCGCGGGTCCTATCCAGGACCGGCGCGTCCTCGGTGGAATGCTGCTCAGGGCTGACCCTGGACGGCTCTATGTTGTGAGAGACCGGAGGTTGCTCGGTGTGCTCCGGCTCGGCTACGGCTTGCCCGCTCGAACGGGTTTCGCCTGAGACCTCTTCATCCTTCAGGCGAGGTTCCGAAACGACCCGCTCCGCTGTCCTCTGCCTCGGCTGTGCACCTGCCGTCTCCGCCTGCCTTTGTGGACCTTCACTGCCGGGCTCGGATTCGTAGTCCTTGATCTCCTCGTCCATCCACTGCTTGACGGGGCCGCGCTCGGGCTCAGGGATGAGTGGCAGCGAGTCGGTGATGGATTGCTCGTGCTGGACGACGATGCCGCCTGCCTTCTTATCGGCCTCCCTCGCCTTGCCGGCGCCGAGCCTGGCCGCCTCCCGCTTCGCCTCACGCACGTCTTCTTCAGCGTCGCTGGCGATGGCGAGGGCCCAGTCCCTCATGCCGTGGGAGTTGATGTACTTGAGCTCCACCAGGCGTTCCTCAGCCTGCTCGAGAAGCGAGTCGACCTTTGCGCCGGGCCCACCCAGGGCGATTCTTGTGCTTTCGATCGTACGCTTGACCGAATACAAGGGGTTGCCGGGCATGGCGTGAAGCGAAGCCAGGCCGAGCGACGTGAAGATGACGAGAGCCGCAACCAGCGCAATCGCAATTGCGCCGAAAGCAGGCAGAAGCCTTCCTCGAAGGTCGGCATTCGCCGTTGACGGCGCCTCGGCTCCGGCCGACGCGCGTGCGCCTGCGGCCTCCACCTTCAGGAGGAAGGTCCGTCTGATATCGTCGGTATGTTCTGATTCGGGCACGGATGCCGCGACGCCGCCGAGCGCCTCCAGCAAGCCCTCGTCACTCTCGCACGTTCGCCTCGTCATCCGTCATCCTCCATCGCCTTGAACCGCTCGCGAAGCGCGGCGATCGCCCTGTGCTGCTGCGTCCTCACGGCCCCCGGCCGCTTGCCGACGATCTTCGCAACGGTCTTCACGTCGTAGCCCTCGATGAAACGCAGGAGCAGTATCGCCCTCTGGTCTTCCGACAGGGTGGAGAGAGCCACGTAGAGCTCCTCGCAGGACAGGTTCCGCAGGGCATCTTCCTCGGGACAGTCCCCGGAAGGCGCCAGGGCCACTTCCTCGAGAGGTATGGTCGGCTTCGCGGCGGCCGATCGGAAGTGGGAAGCGACGACGTTCTTTGCAATCCCGTACAGCCATGGCCCTATCGTCCCCCCTCTGTCGGTGAAGCCGTCAATGCTCTCGAGTGCCTGGCTGAACACCTCTGAGGCGAGGTCATCCGCCAGGCTCTCATCACCCGTGTGAAAATATGCGTAGCGCCTGATCTTCTCGAAGAAGGTATCGAACAGTGCCGCAAATGCGTCAGGGTCATACCTCTTCGCGCCGGACGCTATCTCCTCAGGGTCCCAATCGGATCCCACCGCTTTTCCTGTCCGCAGGCGCGTCCACTTGCTATATGGTTGAGGCTGGCGGAAATGTTACGTCCAACGTATGTTTAGAAAAGAGCGCGGGCAATGAGGAATGACAACAAGAATGGTAGAGGTTGATATCTCGGGACCGGGCAAGGGTCGCCTGTCGGCGAAAGGAGAACCGATGAAGGTCAAGCGGATAGACCACGTGGGCATTGCGGTGCGTGACAAGGAGAAGGCTGCCCGGTTCCTGACCGAGGCCCTCGGGGCGCGAAAGGTCCTCGACGAGCCGTGGGAGTTCCGCGGGCAGGATTTCAACTGGGCCTACTTCGACGTCGGCGATAGCGGACGCGTCGAGCTCATCAGCTCGCCTGACCCCGCCAACTTCATCAATCAGTTCATCGATAAGCGAGGGGAAGGCCTCCACCACGTGACGATACAGGTCGAGGACCTTGAAGAAGCGGTGTCGTCGCTGAGGGCGATGGGGATCGAGCCGGTCGACATCAACACCTCGGACCCGACGTGGAAGGAAGCTTTCATCGCGCCGAGGGACTCGTTCGGGGTTCTCATCCAACTGGCCGAGTTTGACGAGGGCTACTGGGCGGACCGCATGACCGAATAGAGGGAATATTAAGGGTCTGACCCCGGATATTCCTAGAGCTTCATGCCGTAGTCGGCGTGTTTTTTCTCGAACCCGAGCTTCTCGTAGAAACCCTTGGCCTGTTCGTTTTCGACTTCGACGCTTACGTCGAGCTCGTCGCAGCCCATGGTGCGGGCCATCCTCTTGGCCTCATCGACCAGCAACGCTCCGACGCCTTTGTTCTGCGCGTAGTGAGTGACAATGAGCTCTGTGATCGCCGCGTAATTGCCGCCGTGGTAAAGGGATGGAAGGATCAGCAGTATCAGAAGGCCGGACTTGATGCCTGCGTCTTCAGCGAGGAGGAACGACCATTCCGGGGAAGCGAGCATCTTCCGCAGCGTGCTGTACCACGAGACGGGGTTCATGTCGCCGGAGACACCGACCGCTTGCCCCAGCTCGCGGATGAGGACCGCAACGTCTTCTTCATCGGACAGGGTCGCCTTACGAATCTCCATTAGTCCTCCCCTTCCGGCGCGTTTGGAAATCGCTCAAGAGCATATCACAATTCAGGCGGCCTGAAACACATGAGCGCGAGCGTCTCAAGCCGGCACGACGCTGCCCGCCTTGGGGGGCTCTTGCGCACCGCTGGCGCGGTTCAAGCTGCTCTGCGTACAATAATGTTCCGGCACAGGAGGCTTCGATGAGTCCGAGAGTAAAGGGACAAAACGAGACGACGCGCCAGCAGGTGCTCGACGCGGCTATAAGGAAGTTCAGCGAGAAGAGCTTTCTGGGCGCGACCACGATCGAGATCGCCGAAGAAGCGGGCGTAAGCGAGAAGACCATCTTCGATCTCTTCGGGGACAAGAAGACCCTCTACCTCGAGGTGCGCGAGTTCATCCGCCGCAGCGCGATCCGAGACATGCTCCCGAGGCTGCCCATAGGTGGTGGGGCCCCCGCGATACTGAGGGGCCTGGGCCGCGAGTTCCTTCGCAGCGTATCTGGAGACAGGGACCGCGCTAGAGTGAGCATACAGGCGATCACGGCAATAGACGACCCTGATATCATGCGCAGCACCCGCGAGTTCTTCCTCGAGACTCAGAGACTTGTCAGGAACATCCTGATCGAGGGCCAGAAGAGCGGGCTGGTCAGGCAGGACCTCGACGTCGAGCAGTTCGCATGGACTTACGCCATGGCTCTGCACTCCGCCGGTTACGTGACGTTGATGGCGATGGCGCCTCAGCTCGACGAGGACGCGGCGCTGCTGTTCCTGAACCTTCTCGTGGACACGATCGAGCCTTCCCGCGCCTGACGGTCAATGCTCGCGCATGACCTCGAAGAAGAGATCCAGCGCAAATCCCGGGTCGAAACCTCCGGCGGACTTCCTGTCGAGGTCGAGCAGCACCGAGTAGGCGAGGATGGCCGCGAACGAGAGGAGCAGAAGCGCGGTCTTCTCCGGCCCGGTCACGAGCTTCAGCCGCCCTTCGGTAACGTCACCCTTCATCAGGAGAGATATGGCCTTGACCGCGGTGGAGAAGCTCTCGCGCTGTCCGTTCTGTATATCCTGGTCCGTTACCGCGATGCTCTCGGCGATTATCCGCGCGAGCCCGCGGTTCTTGCGAATGAAGTCACTGTATGACTTGAGCGCGTTCTCAACAACTGTGAAGCCATCGAGCTCCGGCGGCTGCTCCGCGATGACCGCGGCAATCTCCTCCACCAGCCTGTTCATGGCGGCCTGGCGCGTGGCCATGAAGAGCTCTTTCTTGCTCGAGAAGAACTTGTAGAGCGTCTTGGGCGAGATGCGCGCCTGCCGCGCGACCTCCGACATGTGGGTCCCGTAGAAACCCTCCCTGCCGAAGAGACGCACCGCGGTCTTCAGTATCCTGTCTCGCTTGTCGTTCTCGCTTTCCGCCATGCCCCGTCCCTGGTTTGCTCAAACGGACAATACCGTTTGTATTCCAATTATGAACGTTTTTCAAACGGTGCGCGTCAACAAGGTTGACTAGCGCCGCACAGGCGAGCTTTTCCTCAGTCCGGGAATTGCCTGAGATTGCCAAAACAGTACGATGAGGCGATAATATTGGGTCATGTCTGTTACTTGTAGTCCGGAAGACCACTCTTCAAGCCTTTATTATGGGTAGAACGCGCTTCAAAAAGAGCCCTTTCAGGATCCTCTTCATAGTGCTGGTGACGGCCTCGCTGTGCTCGATGGCCGTTTCGGGCTGCGGTGGCAACTCGACCAGCGCCAAGAGCATGGACGCGCAGGCCAACCTCGAGAAAGTGCTCACGAAAGGGGTCAAGCCCAACGAGATGGGCATGGTCATGGTGCTCGAATATCACCGGGTCGCCGAGAAAGAGAGCAACTTCATCCGCAGCATCGACAACTTCAAGAAGGACCTCGAGACCCTGTATCAGAAGGGCTACCGGCTGGTCACTTTCCACGACCTCATGACCGGCCGCATCAGCGTCCCCGCCGGGACGACCCCGGTGGTCTTCACGTTCGACGACTCCACGCTCAGCCAGATCGATTACATACAGCAGGGAGGCAAGACGGTGCTCAACCCTGACTGCGCGCTGGGCATGATACAGGCCTTCCACAAGCAGCATCCCGATTTCGGGTATACGTCTCTTTTCAACGTCATGCCGGAGATGTTCGACCAGGCGAAGTACAAGAAGGACAAGCTCGACTATCTCACATCGCACGGGTTCGAGATCGGGAACCACACACTCACGCATCCGCTGATGTCCAAGCTTACGGACCAGCAGGTGCAGACAGAGATCGCGGGGCTCGCCAAAGACGTGAAAGGCCTCGACCCCAAGCTCAACATCAACATACTCTGCCTCCCCTACGGCTCCGAGCCGCAGAACAAGGCGCTGATGTTCAACGGCTCGGCCGACGGGACCACGTATCACAACAACTGGGCACTCCTGGTCGGATCAGATCCGTTCTACCCGATGTATCATTACAAGAACCCGGGGCAGGTCATCCCGCGCGTGCAGGTGATGGACTACGACGTCGTCAAGGGCACCGGCGCGGACGGGTCGGGATACTGGCTCAGGTATTTCGACAGGCACCCCGAGAACAAGTTCGTGAGCGATGGGAACCCCGACACTATCTGCGCGCCGGCTTACATGCAGGCGCGACTTCTCCCGAAGAATCTCCCGAAAGGCGTCACCTGGCTCGGCTACTAGGCCGGGGACTGACCACGACAAAGCGGAACCACAATGGCAAAAAAACGAACATTCTCTGATAGAGGTAGAGGGGACGCAAAACGAACGCGCCTCTCATACGGGGAGCTCGAACAGCGCAGGAGGCTCGTCGAGGACGAGACTCGCCCCAGGACCGGGCCCAGCCGCCCGCGGCGTGCAAAGCAGGCCACACGCAGCGGACCGGCCGAGCTGCACGCGCGCCCGAGAAAGGCCTCTCGTCCGGCCATGACGCGCAAAGAGCGAAAGGGCCTGACCGGCCCCCGCCTCGCCCTCGGAGCCGTAGTCCTGCTGGCCGTCGCCATCCCTTTGTGGATCGTGGTGTTCGTGATGCCCTCACCTATAGGCGGACTGGCCCCGGCGAGAGGCGCATTCGTGAAGACGCCCAACGTCGAGTTCAAGGCAACTGTGCCGAGCACGGTCAAGCCTCAGGACGTCACGATCAAGGTTGACGGGAAGGACGCCAGCGCGAACGTGAAGGTCGACAAGAAGAACGTCTCGGCGGTCGTACCGCTCTCGGACGGAAAGCACGAGGCGGTTCTGCAGGTCAAGACCGGCGGCCTTATCGGCACGCGCACCACGCGCTGGTCGTTCCAGGTCGATTCGACCGCTCCGAAGATGCTCATCACCAGCAAGAAAGTCACGCAACAGAAGAACCTCGGCCAGGTGAAGGTGGATTTCAAGGGGACGGTCGAGGGCAGCGCGACCGTCAAGGCCGGCGACAAGCCGGTCGCGGTGGACAAGAACGGCAACTTCCAGGGAAGCTCCGATGCCACTCGCGCCCAGAGCTTCAAGATCTCGGCGGTCGACGGGGCGGGCAACGAAGCCGATGATTTCATCGTCACGCAGAAGGCGACCGCCGCAAAGGGCGTACACGTCTCGATGTTCATCGCGGCAAGCGACACCGATCTTGCGAGGATGACGTCCTTGGTCGAGCGCACCGAGCTCAACGCGCTCGAAATCGACCTGAAGGACGAAGCGGGCCAGATCGGGTTCGCGAGCGACAACCCCCTCGCCCAGCAGGCAAAGGCCGCAAACGACTGGATAAAGCTCGATGCCTGCGTCGATACCATGCGCTACAAGAACATCTACTCGATCTGCAGGGTCGTCTGCTTCAAAGACCCCAAGCTCGGCAAGCTCAGGCCTGACCTTGCCGTGCAGGACAAGAACGGCGGGGTCTGGAGCAAGGGCGTCTGGCTTGACCCGTACGCGAAGGAAGTCTGGGACTACGACCTGTCCGTGGCGGAGGCGGCCGCGAAGGCCGGCTTCAACGAGGTTCAGTTCGACTACGTCAGGTTCCCCTCGGACGGCGATACCTCGAGGTGCGTGTACCCGCACCAGGACGCACGGAAACCGGTTGAGGTCATTGATTCATTCCTTGCCTATGCGCGAGCCAAGCTCGCCCCTTACAACGTGTTCATCTCCGCCGACCTGTTCGGGCTGACCGCGAGCGGCCAGAAGGACATGGGCATAGGGCAGAACGTTAACGAAGTCGCAAAACGGGTCGACTACATCTCCCCGATGGTCTACCCGTCGCACTACAACCTCGGCGAGTACAACATCAAGGTGCCTGAGGCCAACCCGGCCGACACGGTGACGAGGTCGCTGCAGGACTTCAAGAAGGCTATCACGGGCACCCAGGCGAAGCTTCGCCCATGGCTCCAGGACTTCAGCCTGAAGATACCCTACACGCCTGCGATGGTCCGGGCCCAGATCGACGCCTGCCAGAAGCTCGGGGTGGACCAGTGGCTGTTGTGGGACCCCAACTGCAAGTACAGCGAGGCGGCTCTCAAAGTCGCAAAGTAACCCCGGGGCCGTCTGTCACTGCCACCGCTTCAACTTGCTCATCGTCTCAGTCGCTTCTTTTTCCGCATCCTCGCGCGACTTGCCCGAATCCTTCTGGATCTGGTCGGCGAGCATGCTCTTCGCCTGGTCCTTGTCTACTATGAACTCGTTGTGGACCATGCACATGTGGCAGAAGTCGCCCTGCTCGCTTCCCTCGACCATGTCCTTCTCGCTGACCGGCACACCGCACGACTGACATACATGTTCTTCCATATCCACGATTGACATCTCCTTCCAGTGAGTCTTTTCCCGTCCCGGCGCTTGTAATACTAAGTAGCCAATTTCTACGCGTCGAGAGCATACCCTGCGTGCGTCACAAAGATGGGCAGAAGCGCCGTAACACTCGGGCCAGTTGGCGGATATCATGGTATAGAGCGTGCGCGCAGCAATAAATTGTGACTAGTAGAGCAAACACCGGAGGTCACAAGTGAAGTCGAACGACCGTGAGTGGCTGACGCCTGAATGCGCGGAGCTGGTCGGGAAAATACTGGGCAGTGAGGTGGAGAGGCTCGAGTTCCTCAAGAAGGCGGGCAAGTGGGCCGGAGGCATCCTGCTTGCCGGTTCCCTCGGCACGCTGGCCGCCTCCTGCACAGGCAAAGAAGCTGCCCGGCATACGGCGGGCAGCGCGCCGGCGGCGTCCACGGCTCCAGCCCAGGCTTCGCCGGTCGGGACCGCTGACCTTGCCGTGGCTTCAGGCGGCGGGGACCCCGGTGCCCTGGCCCGCAGGGCGGTAGACGCCATCGGCGGCATGGGCAAGTTCGTGAAGGCCGGAAACGTGGTCGTCATCAAGCCCAACGCCTCTTTCACCGACGGCCCCAAGGGCGGGACCAGCACCGACCCGTCGGTCGTGGCCCAGGTCGTGGCGATGTGCAAAGAGGCCGGGGCGTCGAGGGTCATCGTCACGGATCACACCCTTCGCGGCGCGGCCGACATGTGCTTCACCCGGAACGGCATCGGTGCGGCGGCGCGCTCGGCGGGCGCAGAGATACTCGCTTACGGCGGAAGTGACAGCAGCCAGGGCGTCGAGACAGCGGTGCCCAATGGGGTTACTCTGAGGACTACGAGGATATACCCGGCGGTGCTGAGCGCCGACGTGGTCATCACGGTTCCTAAGGCAAAGAGCCACGAAGGTGCCGGCCTGTCTCTCGGCATGAAGAACCTCATCGGCGTCACGGCTGACATGTCTAACATCCACAACGCCGGCCTGGAGCAGGGAATCGCAGACCTCGCCGGCCTGGTAAGGCCAAAGCTCTCGATCGTCGACGCGTCAGTGGTCCTGCTTTCGAACGGGCCCGGAGGGCCGGGCCCCATCGCGTCCCCCGGCATCGTGATAGCGAGCCCCGATTTCGTCGCTGCCGACAGCTACGCGTGCACGATCTTCGGAAAGACGGCGTCCGATGTCCCTTACGTCGTAAACGCGGGAAGAGCCGGTCTCGGACAGGTCGACTTCAACAGGTTGAAGGTGGCGAAGGTGTAGATGCTTCAAACGGACGAGGGCTCCGGCGTGCGCCGGCGGCGCGGCGGAATCGCGCTTGCGAGGCGCCTTACCCAGGCCGCGTTCCTGGTCCTGTTCGGAGTCCTGGCTTTCGAGATGGCCTTTCCTCCACTGAGGTCACCGTCGGCGAACTTTCTACTCAGGCTCGATCCCCTGGCGGCCGTCTATGCGGTGATCAGCACGCACAGCCTGGCGATCATCGCGGCCTTCTGGCCGGCGTGGGTCCTGCTCGGGCTGACACTGTTGAGCGGAAGGTTCTTCTGCGGATGGATCTGTCCGCTGGGGACCTGCTTCGACGCGGCGGGCAAGGTCAAGCCAAAAGCGCTGAAGTACTACGAGCCTTCAGGTAAGGACGTAAGGTCGTTACGAGGCTCGGGAAGCGGGGCGCCCTCGGTCAGGGCGCGGTGGCTCAGGCCGAAATACCTGCTGCTGGTGCTCGTGCTGGGCCTCGCGTTCGCGAAGGTCGACCTGCTCTTCTTCGGCAGCCCGATGGTCGTCATGAGCCGCGCCACCTACTACGTACTGCTGCCGGGAGTCCCGGCTCTCTTCATCGCCCTCCTCCTGCTCGCCTTCTTCTACCGGCCGCGCTTCTGGTGTGAAAGCATCTGCCCGGCCGGGGCCCTGATGAGCGCCGTATCCGCGATCGGCAAGAGACTCCCGTCGGCCGCGAGCCCCTTGTCAGTTGTCAAAGAGCCGGCTGCCTGTACGTCTTGCGGGGCTTGTTACAAGGCCTGCGGCTTCGGGGTCGCAGAGCCGCTCTCCTCCACCGGCGACGGCCGCCTGCGCTCAGCTGACTGCACCGAGTGCGGCGCCTGCGTGAGCGCGTGCCCCGAAGGCGGGGCGCTCGTGCTTCAAAGCTTCGGTGGGACGCTTTACTCGTCGGGCGGAGGGGGTCGTTCCCCGGCGGTTCGCGTGCCGCGGCCGGCCGACGATTCAATCCTCGCCGCGGACAGGCGCTTCGCGATCAGCCGCGGGGAGTTCATCGGCTCGATGGGTCTGGGGGCCGTGCTGCTCGCTGGCTACGGCATCGGTGTTCGCGGAAACGCGCAGCCCGTGCTGCGAATGCCCGGAGCGCAGGATGAATCAGCCTTCCTCTCGCGGTGCAGCCGCTGCCTGGCTTGCGCCCGGGCGTGCCCGGCCGGGTGCCTTAAGCCGGCCGGCCTCGACTCGGGGCTCCGGAAGCTCTGGACGCCGACCTTTCAGCCCCGCACGGCAGGCTGCATATTCGACCAGTGCTCTCAAGCATGCGAGACCGTGTGCCCGGCCGGGGCCATCCAGCGCGTCAAGCCGGCGGACGTCCGCATCGGCCTCGCCCGCATAGACCACCGCACTTGCCTCGGCTGGCGGGGAAGGCAATGCCTGGTATGCATGGAGCGCTGCAGGTTCAACGCAATCTCGGTCAACGGCCTTCGCCCGTCGGTCCTGCCGGATAAGTGCACGGGGTGCGGGGCGTGCGAGGAGACCTGCCCCACATCGCCGGAGAGCATCAAGGTCTATCCGCTCGGCTCGTACACTGCCCAAAACACGGGCGGCAGTGGCGGGCAGGGCAAGGGTCGCGGCGGAACCAGTAGTGGTCAGTTGACGCCGAAGTAGACGTCGAGCCCGTTGACCAGTTGGGCGGCCACCTGCTCTCTGGCGTTGGCGACCGCCGCACTCGAGCCGACCACCACGAAGGCTTTGTTCTCTATGCACACCACCGGCACGCCGGACAGCACGCTCCCGATCAGGCAGGTCGGATGCCCCGGCGGCGTTGAGTTGCCCTGGCTGGTGCCGCCCGTGTCATCCCTGACCGCGAGCCCGAGTTGTGGCGCGAGGGCGCGGGCCAGGACATTGCTTCCGGCCGCGACGGCCGGATCGACGACGGTCACCCGCGACGGCTCGCTGGTGGGACAGCGGGCTGCGTTCGGCGGGGCGCGCATCACTCCCGTGTAACCGGTGTCGTCATAGTGCAGCCTCACCGAGACGTCACACTGGTTCCCGATGTCGGCCCTGGTGCGAAGCGACACATAATCCTGCGCGCCGGCCTTCGTAAGCACGACCTGGTAACCCGCGCTCTCGAGACGCGCCTTCACCGTGAGAGCGAGCTGCCACATCGCACCGATCTCTCCGGCGCAACCGCCGTTGTCTCCCACGTTCAATCCTGTCGCCGGGTCTATCTCGCTGCCGTCCCGGCCCGAGTGGCCCGGATCGATGCAGACGACGGCCTTGAAAGGAAGGCTGAAGTACATCGGCCGCTCGGCGATAACGGGGAGCGATGTGTGGATGAATGTTGAGACATCTTTTTCCGTCCCGACCTCATTGGCGAGATCGATCGTGAAGCGGCTGTTCGCCGGGACAGCGTGCGTCCTGGTGACGGGGTCGCCCGAACCGAGCATGTAAGTGCAGGTAACGTCCGCCGCCGCGGCGCCGGGGTTGACGATCGCGAGGTAGGTCGTGAAGGCGCCTCGCGTCGTACCTTCGGCGAAGTACCAGTCGTCGAACAGGGCGTTCGCCCCGAGGGAATCGTGGCCACCGTCCCACTTGCCGGCGTAGTCAAAGTACATGGGGCGCTCCGCGACGACCGGCAGGCTGCTCCTCAGGAGCGTTGCGACGTCCCGGCCCCGGCCGACGTCGGCCGCGACGTCGATCGTGAAGCGGCTCCTGGGACGGACCGTGTGGGTCTTCGTTACCGGGGCGCCCGAGCCCAGCAGGTAAGTCATCTCGACGGTCGCGCTTTGCGTGCCGGGGTTGGCGACGGCGAAGTAAGTGGTGAAGTCGTCGCGCGTCGTTCCCTCGGCGAAGTACCAGTCCGTGGCAAAGCCGGTCGCCCCGAGCGAGTCATGGCCGCCGTCCCACTTCCCCAGGTAGTCGAAGTACATCGGCCGCTCGGCGACCACGGGCTGGTCGCTCTCGATGAAGGTCGAGACGTCCTGGCCGGTACCGACGTCGTTGGATACGTCCAGGGTAAAGCGGCTCTTTGCCGCCACCGCGTGCGAGCGGGTGACCGGGCTTCCAGAGCCCAGCATGTAGGTGAAATTGACGCTCGCTTCCGAGTCGTTGGGGTTCATGACGGCGACGTACGTGGTGAAGTTGTCGCGGGTCGTGCCTTCGGCGAAGCTCCACCGCTGCGACAGTTGGGTGGCGCCCAGCGAGTCGTGGCCTCCGTCCCACTTGTTCTGGTAGCGGAAATACATCGGCCGCTCGGCGACCACCGGGACGGTGCTGTGCACGAAGGTCGACACGTCCTGCCCCGCTCCGATGTCCTGCGAGACATCCAGGGTGAAGCGACTCTTGCCGGCGACAGTATGCGCCTTGACGATGGGCGCGCCCTTGCCGAGCATGTACGTGAATGTCACGACGGCCTCGAGCCGGGCCGGGTTCATGACGGCGAGGTAAGTGGTGAAGCCTGCCCTGGTCGTGCCTTCCGCAAAATACCAATCGGTCGATAGGTTCGTAGCGCCGAGCGAGTCGCTGCCGCCGGACGCGCTGGCAGCAGGACATGACGACAGCATCAGAGCGGCGGCGATGCATAAGACCAGCGCAACCGCGACACAGGCTCTTTTCTGGAGCGTAATCGTCAATATGATTCCTTTGATCATCCAGCCTAGATTAGTTCTTTCGGCACGCTCAGAACACCTTGCGCTTAATCTGGTGCCTGGCACCGGATTAAGCGAGGGGTGGAATTGACCGTGCAGTTTATTGTTCACACTATTTTTGAGATATCGGGTAGAATATCCACGGCAAATCGACTGCAAAGGAGAGACCGAAGTGCGCGAAAAGAAAGCCCCCGCCCCCGCAGTCCCCGATGCTGGCTGCAAGCAACGTTTCCGCAAGGCGGTTTTCGTTATCGCAGTCGGCGCGCTCGCAGGATATTACATGGGCTTCAGGCTCTCCGAGGAGCGCCGGGGCCGCATCAAGAAGCTGATGTTCGAGGGCCGGGAGATGTGGTTCCGGATCTTCGTATAAGGCCGCCGGGGACCAGGACAGGAGGCAGGCATATGGCGCGGTACGATTACGATGTCGTCATCATCGGTTCGGGTGTGGGGGGTCTGACCTGCGGCTCTCTCCTCTCCAAAGAGGGACTGAAGGTCCTGGTGCTCGAGCAGAGCCATCGCATCGGCGGCTGCTGCTCGAACTACAACCACGACGGTTTCCAGCCCGACGTCGGGGCAGTCTTCGTCATCGGACACGAGATGTATTACAAGCTATTCGAGCTGCTTGACCTGCGCCTCGAGGACTACCTCGACTACAGGTTGATCGACCCGGTCTACGACACTATCCTCGACGACGGCACGCGGGTGCTGCTGCCAAGAGATATCGACGAGATGGGGGACGTGGTCGCATCGATATCGCCCGGCGACGTCGACGGCTACTACCGTTACTGTAAGGACATGGCCAAGATCTTCGACCTCTACCTCTCGGCGCTGTCGGTGCCGATGCCCGAGCTGCGTGACGTCACCAAGCTCTCCACGATGGTAAAGATGATGGGGCGCAAGGAGCAGTTGCCGGCCCTGCCTGTCAACATGTGGCTCTCGACGCGAACGCTCGACAAGGTCGTCGACAGCTACTTCAAGGACGACCGCATCAGGCTGATGTTCGGCTGGGAGAACCTCTACGCGGCGCTGCCGGCGCACCGATGTACGGGCATGCTGTCCAACATCACCTACATGGGGAGGATGGGCTACTACTATCCCAAGGGCGGGATGATCTCGATCCCGAAAGCCCTGCGCAAGATCGTGGAGCGCTTTGGAGGCGAGGTCAGGCTCAACTCCCTTGTGGAGAAGATAATCGTAAAGAACGGCCGGGCGCAGGGCGTCCGCCTCGCGGGGGGCGACGAGATAAGCGCGAAGGCCGTCATCTCCAACGTGCATTCGCGGACCACGTATTTCGAGCTGGTCGGGCCCGAGCACCTCCCGTGGGTCGTGAGGCGCGCGGTCAAGAACCAGCCGTGCTCTATCCCCGCCCCGACCTTCTACATCGGTCTCAAAGAGAAAATGGACTCTGTGCGGGCGCACTTCACCGTGCTGCTGAGCGGCAGGCAGAAGTTCGACAACCTGTGGTACGAGTTCTATGACAAAGGACTGCTCTACAGGCCGGACGACGGAGCTTTCCTTGTCAGTTGCGCCTCGCATGACGACCCCGACCTGGCGCCGGAGGGCAAACAGGTCCTTTCAGCGATCTATATCGCACCGTACAAGCTCAAGTACCACCAGTGGGACGACGTCGGCGAAGAGTGGGCATGGGATTGCATAGACTCTCTCGAGAAGCGGGCGTTCCCGGGCCTGCGATCCAACATCGAGTGGATGGACTCTGTGACGCCCGTGGAGCTCGAGCGGCGCCTGCGCCTTCCGGAGGGCGCTTTCTTCGGGCTTGAGATGAGCGGCTCGAACATGGGGCCCTTCAGGCCGAGCTACAGGTCCAAGGCCGTCGACGGTCTTTACCTCACCGGGCAGTGCACTAACCCCGGCGGTGGGGTCCCTCTGGTGATGCTCTCCGGCATCGCCGCGTCGAGCCTGCTGGTCAACGACTGGCCATCCCTCTAAAACGCAAAAAGGGGTTTGACCCCTTTTTGCGTTTTGGGTCGTCTAGAATGTTGAGGATTGGAAGAAAAAGACCTGACCCCCGGAATTTAAGCGAGGCGAGGTGAAGCTTTCCAGAGCGGCGGTGGCTCTTCTCATACTGGGACTGACGTTCGTCGCCCTGGCGCCCGCATGGGCATGGGGCATCGGGCCCACCTTCGTCAGGCTGCCGGACAGCCTCAAGGTTATCTCCGACTACAAGGGGACCCTCACCCTCTTCGCCGACAGGGTGACCTCGCGGTTCTTCCCCGCCGGTCAGGAGCAGGTCGTGCCCCTCACCATACACGCCGACGACCGCACCGTCCCCGCGAAGAGCAGCCGAAACGTCCTGGTAATGGAAGAACACGTCACGATCAAGGACTCGTCAAGCGGTGTGGTCCAGGCCGGCGTGAGGCCGGATGCCGTCTACGCGCTCGACAGACGGACCTGCGAGAACGTCCCCGGCTACATCAAGGGTATCGACCGCGTGGGGTACACGGTCACATTCCCGATCGGCTCTCAGAAGAAGGACTACCCGATGTGGGATGACGAGCTCCGGCGGTGCGTCTTCGCCAAGTATACGGGCGTAAGCAGGGTCGATGGAGACAAGTACAAGAACGTCAAGGTATACGTCTACAAGACGCCGGGTGAGATGATGCCGATGGCGGTGCCGCCGCCCGGGCTTCCCCCGACGATATCCGGCAAGGCGGTCAAAGTGATGACCGGGCGAAGCGACCTGCCGGTATCCGACACCCAGATGATGAAGATCGATTACTACAAGAAGATCGTTTCTACTACATACGTCGAGCCGAGGACAGGCATAGTCGTCTACGTCCCCAGCTACCGCTACGAGTACTACGTGAAGAACGGTCCGGGCCAGTCGCCGCAGTTCATGAAGCTCGCCGCCGTACAGTACGCCAGGGACGGGGCTAATGCTCGAAGGGACGTCGACTCGGCCGCGAAATACTTCCCGCTGTTGGACCTGGACCAGAAATGGGCACCGCTTTCCTACCTGCTGACAGGCCTGGTGCTGATCGGGATCGGGCTTGTCGTCATGCGACGGGCGCGCAGGCGCTACGAAGGGAACGACTGAACTCGCCCGTAACGGAGACCCCGACTAGAGGTCGAGCTTCATCTGCAGCATGCCCGGGCTCCCCATCTGCTGCTCGAAGGCCGGGTCTGTCTTCTCACCGATCGCTTTGAACCCGATCTTCTCGTAAGCGCTCTGGGCGGGCTTGTTGCCGATGAACACGCCGAGCTGGAGATCTTTGAAACCCTGACCGCGCGCCAGGTCGATCGCGTCGCTCAAGAGGGCGCTCAAGAGGCCGTGGCGCCTGAACTTGGGAGAGACCGCGGCGTTCTCGATTATCATCGAGTCGTCGCTCTGCTCGAACTCGACGTTGAACACAGGCTGCATGCGCTCGAGCATCGCCTTGAGCTCTTCCCTGTCCCATCCGAGCTCCATCAGCGCGGGGCCGATCAGCTCGTAGGCGCCGTCACGGTTGTGGTAGTGGCACAGAGATCCGGCGACCTGCCCTTCGACCTCGGCGACGCTGCAGAAAGTGTAATGGAACCAGGACTTGACCTGCGTCTGGAGCAGGTTCTCGATGAGCGTCAGCCTCGCGTCGGCGGGTCCGGGAACGCCGGGGAACATCAGGTCATAGACGGACTTGTTCATGTGGCTCTTCCCCGCAAGATACGCGTGGTAGGCAAGAGCGCGGCAGTCCTCGATGCCGGCGGGTCGTACCAGTTCGCCCATCTCCCCTCCCTTCATCGCCCTACGCGCATTATATTCAAGAAAGCGACCAGCCGGATAGACCCGCCGGTGTGCAAGGTCGTGCGCGTTTGACTCGCTTGCCGCCTCGCAATACAATCTGGCTACAACTGCATAACATGCCGACCTGGTGGCAAGCGGCCTTAATAGGGAAGCCGGTGAGAATCCGGCGCGGACGCGCCACTGTGATGGGGAGCGACTCGCAAGTACCACTGGCGAAAGCCGGGAAGGGCGAGAAGCGCAGAACCGAGCCAGGAGACCTGCCCGGGCGGATTACCTTAACATCCTCGCGAATGGGAAAGTTTGG
>Ga0209747_1000827_pt1 | contig 16766 bp, 14 predicted proteins | sample BarGraNGADG00311_FD_184498 | JGI IMG/M metagenome (GOLD analysis project Ga0209747, IMG submission 184498) | Arctic peat soil microbial communities from Barrow, Alaska - Barrow Graham LP Ref core NGADG0011-311 (SPAdes) (version 2) | ecosystem: Environmental > Terrestrial > Soil > Wetlands > Peat...
TTCGGTGACCATCGAGGTCTCGTCCATCAGCGCCCTGAGGCGGCCGGCCAGCGCTTCGCCGACCTTCGCCGCGTTCGCCGGCAGGTCTTCGTCGAGGATCGTTCCCACGGTTGCCCGCGCCGCCGCGCACGCCAGGAAGCCGCCTCCGAAAGTCGTGCCGTGGTCGCCGGGCTCGAGCACCTCCCCCATCTCGCCCCGTGCGAGAAAGGCTGCCGCGGGCACCCCGTTCGCCAGGCCCTTTGCCATCGTCACTACGTCCGCGGTCACTCCGGCCTGCTCGAGGGCGTAGAACGTCCCGGTCCGGCCCATGCCGCTCTGCACTTCATCAGCTATCAGAAGGGCCCCGGTGCGGTCGCAGGCGTCCCGGGCCGCTTTGAGAAAATCGAAGTCGAGGGGCCGGATGCCCCCTTCCCCCTGGACCGGCTCGAGCACCACGGCCGCGGTGTCCTCGTCCACCGCCTCCAAAAGGGCCTCCGTGTCGTTCAGGGGCACGTGGGTGAAGCCCGGGACGACAGGCCCGAACGGCGCCCACTTGGTCGGCTGGCCCGTGGCAGAGAGAGTCGCGAGCGTCCTCCCGTGGAAAGCGCCCAGCAGGCAGACGACCTTCTCCCTGGGTGCGCCTTTCAGGAAGTGGCGCTTGCGCGCGAGCTTGAGGGCCCCTTCGTTCGCTTCGGCCCCCGAGTTCGCGAAGAAACAACGCGAGCCTGGGAACGTGCGCTCCACCAGCATCGCCGCGAGCTCCGCCTGCGGCTCGACGTAGTAGAGGTTTGTCGTGTGCAGCAGCTTGCCCGCCTGCTCGCAGATAGCCGCGGTCACGGCTGGGTGGTTATGCCCCAGGACGGTGACGCCCAGCCCCCCGACCATGTCGAGATACTCCTTGCCCGCAGAATCCCACAGCATCGTCCCCTGCCCCCGTACGAACGCGACAGGAAGTCTCCTGTATGTCTGCATGACATAGGCGTCGTCGAGTGTCTTCAGGTGTTCGAGAAGTTCATCCATCAGTCAGCACCGTCTTCCGTTTCCGCATCCATCGTGATCATCGTGCCCACGCCTTCGTCCGTGAACACCTCGAGCAGCAGCGCGTGCTCGACGGTCCCGTCCAGTATTGTGGCCCGCTCCACGCCGCCCTCCACCGCCCTCAGGCAGCTCATGACCTTGGGGATCATCCCCTTCGAGACCTCGCCGCTGTCCAGCATGCGCCGGCAGCCGGCGTCGTCGAGCCTGCTCAGCAGGCTCCCGTCGGCGGACATGATGCCCTTGACGTTGGTCATGTAGATCACCTTTGAGGCCTGCACGGCCATGGCCACCTCGCCGGCGACGATGTCCGCGTTAATGTTGTAGCTGTTTCCCTCGGAATCGGTGCCGACGGAAGCGATGACCGGAATGAGCTCGTAGCTCAGGAGCTCCTCGATGATCTGGGAGTTGATGGAGTCCACGTCGCCGACCCAGCCGATGTCGGTGCCATCCTCGGCCAGCCTCTTGTGCGCCATTATCAGGTTCCCGTCGTCCCCGGAGAGGCCCATGGAGAGCGTGCCGTGCCGGTTGATGAGCGAGACAATCTCCTTGTTGACCTTTCCCACGAGCACCATCTTCGCGATCTCCATCGTCTCCGAGTCGGTCACCCGGTGGCCGCCCACGAAGCTGACCTCCTTGGACATCCTCTTCATGTACTCGGTTATCTGCGGGCCGCCGCCGTGCACGATCACCGGCTGGATGCCGACGTACCGCATCAGGACGACGTCCGAGGCGAACATCCGCCTGATCTCCTTGCTCTCCATGGCGTTCCCGCCCAGCTTGATGACGACCGTGTTTCCCCGGTGCATCTTGATGTACGGGAGGACCTCTGTGAGGACCCGCGCCTTTACCGGCAGCTCGGTGTCGTTGCCCATGTGTGCGCTCCTAGCTCTTCTCGCCGGCGTTGAACTCGACGTACTCGGTCGAAAGGTCGCAGGTGAGGAAATACGCGGAGCCCGAGCCGAGCCCCAGGTTGACCGTCACCTCGACCTCGTCGCGCCGCATTATGCGATCGAGGTCCTCGGCCTCGTAGTCCGTGCTCTGGCCGCCCTCGGCGACCTTGTGCTCGCCCAGGAAAATGGCGACCTTCGACGGGTCGATCTCCACCCCGGCGCTCCCTGCCGCTGCGGCGATCCGCCCGACGTTAACGTAGTTGCCGAAGAACGAGCATTTCACGAGATTGGAGTTCGCGATGGCGCGTGCCACCTTGACCGCGTCGGTGTCGACGGTCGCGCCGTTGACAACTATCCTCAGCAGCTTGGTCGCGCCCTCACCGTCTTTCACGAGTGCCATGGCGAGGTTGCCGGTCAGCCAGCAGAGCGCCCTGAAGAACAGGTCCGCCTCGCCCGTGGACAACACGTGCCCGTCCGGGAAGGCCGAGCCGTTTGCGAGCATGAGCACCATGTCGTTCGTCGACTGGTCGCCGTCGACGGATATCCGGTTGAAGGACCATTCCACTGCGGTCGACAGCCACTCCTGCATGGTGTCGGACGGCAGGTCGAGGTCGGTGGTGATGACCGCTATCATCGTCGCCATGTTCGGGTGGATCATCCCCGACCCCTTCGCCATGGCCCCCAGCCGCACGGTCTTGCCGCCGATCTCCATCTCAACGGCGAGCTCCTTGGGATATGTGTCGGTGGTCATGATGGCTTTCGCCGCGTCGGAGTTGCCCCCGACGCTCAGCTCGGAGGCGGCCTGCTCAATGCCGGCCTTGACTTTGTCTATCGGCAGAAAATCGCAGATGTGCCCCGTCGAAGCCACCAACGCGTGCCCCTGGGGGATTCCCAGCGCCTTCTCGGCCGTGGCTCCCATCGCTAGGGCGTCCTCCAGGCCCCGCGCGCCGGTCATCGCGTTGGCGCAGCCGCTGTTGACGACGACCGCCTGCGCCTGGCCGCCGGACACGAGCTTCCTGGTCAACAGCACCGGCGCCGCCGCCATCTCGTTCGAGGTGAAGACCCCGGCGGCGAAAGCGGGCGTCTCTGAATACAGCAAGGCAAGGTCGGGCCTGCCGTCCGCCTTGATGCCACAGGCCACTCCCGAAGCGAGGAAGCCTGTCGGCGCGCAGACGCCGCCGAGGATCCGGTCGAAGCCCATTGCGTTCATCGTTATCACTACCCGTCACACCCCTTTCGGCTCAAGGAAAAAGCCCTGGCCCTTCAAGCCCGGACGTCTCCTCGAGACCGAGCATGAGGTTCGCGTTCTGTATGGCCTGCCCCGAGGCCCCTTTAACAAGGTTGTCTATCGCGGCCATGACGACGAGCGTCATTCCGCCTCTGGCTGTCTCGATCGCCAGGTGGCAGTTGTTCGTGCCCTGTACCGCCTTCGTCTCCGGATACTTGCCCTCTGCGAGAACGTGCACGAAAGGCTCGGCCAGGAATGCTTCGTCATAGAGAGACCTCACCGCTGCCGGCGTCGCGCTCTCCGGCACGGAGACGTACATCGTGCTCAGGATCCCCCTGTTCATCGGCGCGAGGTGGGGCGTGAAAACTACCTCCATCTCCTCGCCGGTCAGCTTCTCGAGTTCCCCCCATATCTCCGGCAGGTGCCTGTGTCCTGCAACGCCGTAAGGGAGGATATTGTCCGCAACCTGCGGATAGTGCGTTCCAAGTGTCAACTTCCGTCCCGCGCCGCTGACACCTGTCTTTGAGTCGATTATCACCCGGCTGCCGATAACCCCCGCCTTCGCGAGCGGGGCCAGGCCGAGCAGTGAGGCGGTCGGGAAACAACCGGGGTTGGCAACGACCTGCGCCGCAGCGATCAGGTCCCTGTTGATCTCGGGTATCCCGTAAGGGACGCTCTTCAGCATCTGCGGGCTGGCGTGCTCGAGGCCGTACCACTGCTGGTACTCATCGGCCGTCAGCCGGAAGTCCGCTGAAAGGTCGACCACCTTCATGCCGGCCGCGGCGGCCTCCGAGACGACGCCCATGCTCTGGCCATGGGGCAACCCGCAGAAGACGATGTCGCAGCCGTCCAGGATCTCAGGGCTGTACTCCTGGAACTTCCCCGAGTACTGCATCGCCAGTGACGGGTAGAGAGACCCGATCGGCTCGCCGGCGTACTGCTTCGCCGTCGCCACCGCGACCTCGATGCCCGGATGCCCCCAGAGGATCCTGAGAAGCTCCGCCCCCGTATACCCTGATGCGCCAACAATCGCCGCCTTGAACAAGGTCTTCTCCCGTCTCACGATTCATCATGCAAAACGACAGGCCGCGCACATGGCGCGGCGTGATTTGAATATATTACACGCAAGTGAATATTTATGCAAGGGGCTTTCGGCTGTTGGTCCGGTTCCGGCGGTCAGCCCCTGACCTGGCCCTCGCCGAAGATGACGAACTTGGTGCTGGTGAGCTCCCGCAGGCTCATGGGGCCGCGGGCGTGGAGCTTCTGGGTGCTTATGCCGATCTCGGCCCCGAGACCGAACTGGGCGCCGTCCGTGAACCGCGTGGACGCGTTGACGTACACCGCGGCCGAGTCGACCTCATCGGTGAACCGCTTCCCGCTCTCGTAGTCGCTTGTCACGATCGTCTCGCTGTGACCCGAGCTGTACTTCGATATGTGCGCAATCGCTTCTTCAAGGCTCCCGACGACTTTCACCGCGAGAATCAGGTCGAGGTACTCGGTGTACCAGTCGTCCTCTCCTGCCTCCCCCGCCCAGTCGATCACCGCTCGCGTGGCCGCGTCGCCCCGCAGCTCGACCCCCTTGTCGCGCAGCGGTCCTGCGACCCGGGGCAGAAAATCACCGGCGACCGCCTCGTGCACCAGCAGGGTCTCGGCGGCGTTGCAGACGCCTGGGCGCTGGGTCTTGGCGTTCACCGTGATCGCTACGGCCATGTCGACGTCGGCCGTCGCGTCCACGTAGACGTGGCAGTTGCCGGTCCCTGTCTCGATCACCGGCACCGTCGAGTTCTCGACGACCGTCCTGATGAGGCCCGCTCCCCCTCTCGGGATGAGCACGTCGATCGAGCCGTGCAGCCTCATCATCTCGCGCGCGGCGTCCCGGTCGGTGGACCGCACGAGCTGGACGCTGTCGGCAGGAAGACCGGCCTTAACGGCCGCGGCCGAGATGACGTCGACGAGCATGGAGTTCGAGTTGATGGCGTTCGAGCTGCCGCGAAGCACGACAGCGTTTCCGCTTTTCAGACAGAGGCCGGTTGCGTCGACTGTTACGTTGGGCCTTGCCTCGTAGATGATCCCGACGACGCCGAGCGGCACGCGCACTTTTTGAACCTGCAGCCCATTGGGCAGGCGCCAGCCGTCGACGAGCTCCCCCACCGGATCGCGCAGCGTCGCGACGTCGCGGAGCCCCGCGGCCATCTCCGCCACCCTCGCCTCGGTCAGGGTCAGCCGATCCATCAATGCGGCGCTGATGCCCTGGCTACGCCCCGTCTCCAGGTCCAGCTTGTTGCTCTCGACTATTCCGGCAGCGTTATCCTCGAGCGCCCCAGCCATGGCCTCCAGCGCGGCGTCCTTCTGCAGCGTCGTCATCGTCGCAAGCCTCGCCGCCGCCTCCCTGGCTCTTCTCCCCAGCTCCTCGACCTCGCTCATCTGCGTGCCTTTCCCTGGTGCGATCACTCGAACATGACGAGCTCGTCGCGGTTGATGATCTCCTCGCCCTTCTCTCCCAGCTCGCGGACGATCTGGTTGCTGCGCAGGCCTTTCACGCGGTCGGCCTCCGCGGAATCGTAGTTGGTCAGGCCGCGCGCTATCACGCGCCCGTCGGGCGCGACGATGTCGACGCAGTCGCCAACTATGAAATCGCCCTCGACGCCCAGCACACCGGCCGGCAGGAGGCTCTTCCTGCGCACCTTGAGCGCGCTGGCCGCGCCCTCGTCGATGAGGAGGCGCCCCTTGCTTATCTTCGCATATCCGATCCAGTGCTTTCTGGACGGGACCTTCCCGGACGCGGCGAAGAACGTTCCGGGCTCCAGCCCGTCGAGGATGTCGACGATCGTCGTCGGCCTCCGGCCGTCTGCTATCACGACGTTCACCCCGGTCGCGGTCGCGGCCTTGGCGGCCTGCAACTTCGAAGACATTCCCCCGAGCCCCAGTTCGCCGGCTTCGCCTCCGAGCTCCTCGATCTCCTCGGTGACGCGGTCGACGCGCTTGATGAGCTTTGCGTCCTTGCGCACTCTTGGGTCGTGCGTGTACAGCCCGCCCGCGTCAGTCAGGAGCACGAGAAGGTCGGCGCCGACCAGCGAAGCCACAAGGGCGGCGAGCATGTCGTTCTCACCGAACGTGATCTCCTCGGTCGCGACGGTATCGTTCTCGTTGACCACCGGCACCACGCCCATTTCGAACAGTCTCTCGAGCGTGTGCCTCGCGTTCAGGTACTGCTGCCTGTGGGCTATGTCGTGCTGCGTGAGCAGCACCTGCCCCGTCGTAATCCGGGCCGCCGCGAAGACGTCCGTATATTTCCTCATCAGCATGCCCTGTCCGACGGCGGCCACGGCCTGAAGGGTCTTGATGTCTTTAGGCCGCTCTGCGAGCCCGAGCTTCTCGAAGCCGGCAGCGATGGCGCCCGACGAGACCAGCGCGACGTCCACCCCCCGCCGGCAGGCCTCGGTGACCTGAGCGGCCAGCCGCTCGATGCGGTCGCGGCTCAGCTTTCCAGACTTCTCCGTTATGGTGGCGGTTCCCACCTTTACCACCATCCGTCTGATCTTGTTCATTGCGCTTCACCAGTAGTCGACGTCTCTCCCCTGGCCCGGCCGGGAGAAGCCGCGCGCACAGGGCCGTCGGGCAGATACTCGAACGTCCTGCCGGCTATCTCCACTTCGTCTCCGGCGTCAGCCCCCTCGCGAGCGAGCATGTCTTCCACCCCGACTTCCCGAAGCTTGCGCGCAAGGTGCGCGATGGCGTCATCGTTGGACCAGTCCGTCATCATGACCAGCCTCTCGATGCGAGCGCCGGTCACGACGTAGCGCCCTTCTTCCAGGCGCGCTGACATCGCCTCATCCCCCGCGGGGGGCTCGTAGACGACGGGCTCGCCGGTCATCGTCCCCTCTTCGTGGGCTTCGTCGACCAGCACAGTGAGGGCGTGCAGCAACCCTTTGATGCCCTGGCCGCTAACAACGCTTATCTCGAGTATTTCAAGGCCTCGGGACTCACACTCTGCGCGGAGCTCGTCGAGCCCCTCTGCTTCGGGTGCGAGGTCCATCTTGTTCGCCGCGACCAGCCTCCGCCTCTCCAGCAGGGCGTGCTTGTAGCTACCGATCTCGTGCTCCAGGACGACAAGGTCCTCGACAGGGCGCCTGCCGGAGTCCGGAGACATGTCGACCAGGTACAAGATGACAGAGGCCCTCTCTATGTGGCGCAGAAACGCGATCCCCATGCCCTTTCCGGCGTGCGCCCCTTCGATCAGCCCCGGGACGTCGGTGACCACGAAGTCGGCATACTCGCCTACAACGACGCCGAGGTTTGGTTCCGTGGTCGTGAAAGGGTAATCCGCGATCTTGGGGCGCGCCCTCGAGATCCTGGAGATGAGGCTTGATTTGCCGGCGTTCGGGAAACCCACGATCGCGACGTCGGCGACCACTTTGAGCTCGAGCCGGATCGTCAGCGCCGCGCCCGGCTCACCCTTCTCCGCGAAGCGCGGCAGGGGTCCGGCCTCGGCGACGAGCCCGGCGTTTCCTCTGCCCGCGCGGCCGCCTTTCGCGATGGCGAACTTCTGGCCGGCGACGGCCAGGTCTGCAAGGGCCCGTCCGTCCTCGTCCTTCGCGACCGTTCCGACCGGCACCATGATCACGCGGTCGTCTCCGCGCGCGCCTCTCTTGTCCTTGGACCCGCCCCGTCCTCCGGCAGTAGCCCTGAAATGCCGGCGCCGGGCGAGCTCGCCCAGGGTGCGCATGCTGTTGGTGGCCTCCAGCACGACGTCCCCGCCGCGGCCTCCGTCACCGCCGTCGGGCCCGCCGTGGGGCCTGTATTTCTCTCTGAGGAAGGAGGCGCATCCGTCGCCGCCGCGGCCTCCCTCGACAAACACCTGTGCCTCGTCAATAAACATGGGAATCCAGCACTTTCCGGTAGTCGCCTCGGAGTGTGAACCTAGTTGACCGGTTCCTGTCGCGGCCGGGAGAGGCTGCGAAGGACCTCGAGCTTCTCCTTCTGCTTCTTCCGGCGCTCGAGGCGCTCATCGTAGCTGCGGTCGAGCACCATCTTGATGACCTCGACCAGCAGGAGGGGGTTGAACGGCTTGATCACGTACTCGTCCGCGCCGAGCTCCCAGCCACGGATCACGTCCGAGTCCTGGGTCTTCGCAGTGACGAGGATGACGGGCATCTCCTGCGTCTCCGTGTTGCCGCGGATCCGCTTGAGGACCTCCCAGCCGTCCACGCCCGGCATCATGATGTCCAGCACGACAAGGTCGAGGGGCTCGTTCTGGAGAACGTCGAGCGCCTGCTCTCCGGAGGTGGCCTCGACGACAGAGTAGTTGTTCAGCTTGAGGTTTACGTTGATGAGTTTGACCATGGTGGGGTCGTCATCCACCACGAGAATCTTGCGTTTGCCCACGTTCCGCGCTCCCAATCTTGAATCCGCACCTGCGCCTTCATTATACACATGCCCATTGCGCGCGCATCAGAAGACAATCTCGAGGGGCTAGTCTACTCCGCCGGAGTGTCGGGCAGTACGCTGACGACCGACTGGCTGCCCTTCGTATGAAACTGGACGATTCCGTCGACTTTGGCAAAGATGGTGTAATCCCTGCCCAGGCCCACGTTTTCACCGGGCTTGATCTTTGTGCCGCACTGCCTGACGATGATGTTCCCGCCGCGCACGCGCTGGCCGCCGAACTTCTTCGCGCCGAGGCGCTTGGACTGGCTATCCCGCCCGTTCTTAGAGCTTCCGACGCCCTTTTTGCTTGACATCTGTGCCTCCTAAGCGCCCGCCGCCGCGGGACCTTCGGCCTTTTCGGCAGCTTTCCCGGGAGCGCTCTTCCTGACTATTATATCTTCAATCTCGAGCCGGGTCAGTTGCTGGCGATGGCCCTTCTTCCGGCTGTAGCCCTTCTTCGGCTTGTACTTGTAGACGATGAGCTTCTTGCTGCGGCCCTGGCTTACCACCTTCGCGGCGACCCTGACCTTCGCGAGCTCTTTCGGGTTCACGATGACCTGCTTGCCGTCGTTGAAGAGCACCACGTCCTCGAAGCTGTGCTTCTTGCCCTCTTCGACGTCGAGCTTCTCGACCGTGATGACGTCGCCCGGCGCGACTCTATACTGTTTCGATCCTGTCCTTATGACTGCATACACTGTTTTTCTCCCGGCTAAATGATTAGAGCATTATACACCAGGCGCGTCCGGGTGACGAACATGCCGGATTGAGGCTCAGTCTTTGGACTTGTCGTTGAAAATGAGGCCGCGCCCCTCGCAGCGCGGGCAGGTGTGCCCCATGATGTCGGCCAGCCCTTCGGTCACGTTCTTCCTTGTCATCTCCACAAGGCCGAGGCGCGAGAGCGTGACGATCTGCGTCTTCGTCCTGTCGCGGTCGAGCTCGGTCTCGAGCGTCTCGAGCACCTTTGTCCTGTTCTCGGCCACTTCCATGTCGATGAAGTCGATCACGATGATGCCGCCGATGTCCCGCAGGCGCAGCTGCCGCACGACTTCCACGGCGGCTTCGAGGTTCGTCTTGAAGACCGTCTCCTCGAGGCTCTTCTTGCCGGTGTAGGAGCCGGTGTTGACGTCGATCGCTGTCAGGGCCTCGGCCTCGTCTATCACGATGTGCCCGCCCGACGGCAGCCCGACCTTGCGCCGTAGCGCCGCCTCGATAGCCTTCTCCACGCCGAAGCGAGCGAACAGGGGCTGCTGCTCCTTATAATGCTGAACTCGGTCGAGCAACTCAGGGGCGGAGCGGTTCAGGTAATCCTTGATCTTTCCGACCTCGGTCTTGTTGTCGACGTAGACCGTCCGGAAGTCGCGCGTGAGCGTGTCCCGGACGATGCGCACGGCGAGGTCAGGTTCGGCGTAGACCTGCGTCGGGGGCTTGGCGCCCTTGATCTTCTCCTGGGTCTCCTCCCACTGCTTCACGAGGTAGTCGAGGTCGCGCTGCAGGTCTTTCTTGCGGGCCTTTGCGGCGGCGGTCCTTATAATCGTGCTCCCGTGCTCTGCCTTGGTCTCGCGCTGGAGCTTACGTAGCCTGTCACGCTCCCTCTCGGGAAGGCGGCGGCTCACCCCCGAGCGCTTGGACTGCGGCATGTAGACCATCAGCCTGCCGGGAAGGCTGAGGTAAGTCGTCAGCCTCGCGCCCTTATTGCCCATCGGGTCCTTTGTGACCTGGACCACGATCGTGTCGTTCGCCTTCAGCGCCTTGCCTATCCGGCGCGGCCGAACGTGCGACCCGTCCTCCATCAGCACGAGGTCCTGCAGATACAGCAGCGCGTTCTTGCCCACGCCGATGTCGACGAACGCCGCGCTCATACCCGGGAGGACGTTGGTTATCCGCCCCACGTAGATGTTGCCCACCACGGACCTCTTGCGCGCCTTCTCCAGGTACACCTCCGCGATGTCACCGTCCTCGAGAAGCGCGAGCCTGCACCTGCCTTTCTCGCAGGTGACGACCAGCTCTTTCTTTATCTTCTTCAACACTCTCCTCCCCCCGCTCCCCCGCCTGCAGGAGCGCGTCTCATGCCGATGTCCATCGGCGAGACTAACCTTTCCCCCCGCCTCGCGAACAGGCCTGTCCTGTGTACGCTTGCGAGCTTCCAATCCTCTTCGGGGATGCCTGCCGTTCCGGCAAGCACCTCGATGACTTCCCAGGGTTTCGTGGTACCCGATATCCCGTCGTCCACCACCATCCTCAAGACAAGGCCCTCGCTCTCACCTTCGGCCGTCAGGACCTCGAGCGCATGGACTCCGGCGCGAACGTCGACGGTCCTGGTGCGCCGGGGCTGCACCCTCTCGTAGGGGATCGACTGCTCGGCCAGGAACGATTCGATCGCGTCGCGCAGCTCTCCGGCGGCGCACGCCCCTGCCGGGAGCTCGACCCGGAACTCGGCCGTATCTATAACTTTGCCAACCGGTCGCGCGTCGCCTCCCATGAGCTGGCACCTGACCGCCCTGATGTCGCCGGGGAGCGCGGTGCCGAACAGCCTCTGCGCCTCGGCGGCAGGGACGTAGGACGTCAGGTTGAAATCTATGAGCTCACACTCGCTGGTGATGCCTATCGGCAGCGGCGGAGAGAGCGATATCTTCATCCTCCCCATGTTGATGCCGGCGTACTCGAGCGGCAGGCCGGCGCGCCGCGCCGAGATCATCAGGGTGCGCATGTACTCCGAGTGAGAGAGGTACCGCGTCACGCCCTCTTTCGTGAACTGGACCCTGAGGCGCAGCGGCCTCGCGGCGCCGTCAGCCATTTTCACGCACCGCCAGCAGGCGAGGCTCGACGTCGAGGCCTTCGCACACTCCGCACTCCGTGCACTCGCCATCCCGGCAGTCCCCGGTCGTCTCGGACTTCATCGCCTTCTCGTACTCGTCTCGAAGGAACGCTTTGTCGACGCCGAAGTCGAGGTGGTCCCACGGAAAGACTTCGTCGGCCGCCCTTTCTTGGGCTGTGACCGACTCCAGGTCGATGCCTTCCGCCACGGCCGCGGCGTTCCATCGCGCAAAATCAAAATGCTCGGACCAAGAATCAAAACGCCCGCCGGACGCCCACGCAGCCTCCACGACGCGGCCGATCCTGCGGTCGCCGCGCGCCAGCAAGCCCTCTACGGTGCTCATCTCGCTGTCGTGCCACGAGAGCTTGATGCTCTTGGCCCTGAGCGTGGACTTGAGGATGGACTGTTTCCTCCTGACAGAGTCGATGCTCTCCTGCGCGCACCACTGGAACGGCGTGTGCGCTTTGGGCACGAATGTCGAGACGCTCACGTTGAACGACGGCGGCGCCAGCCCTTCCGCCTTTGTTGCGTCCCTGAGCCTGAATACCAGCTTCGCGATCTCGGCGACGTCCTCGTCGGTCTCCGTTGGAAGGCCGATCATGAAGTAAAGCTTGATGCGCCTGCGCCCCGCCCGGACCGAGCACAGGATGGCTTCGACCATGTCTCTCTCGGGGATCGGCTTGTTGATGACCCGGCGCAGCCTCTCGGTGCCGGCCTCGGGCGCGTAGGTCATGCCGCCCCGGCCGCCCCTGTCCAGCCTCGCCGCGAGCTCGGCCGACATGCCGTCCATCCGCAGGGAGGGGAGCGACATGATCATCTGGTCGTGCGCGCAGATCTCGGCGACCTTCGAAGCGACGTCTGTGATGCGGCTGTAATCCGTCGACGACAGCGAGCACAGCGACACCTCGTCGTAGCCGGTCAGCGGGGACAGGTCACCCACCAGCTTCACGACCTCGCCGGCGGTCCTCTCCCGGACGGGCCTGTAGGTCATCCCGGCCTGGCAGAACCTGCACCCGCGGGTGCAACCGCGGAAGAGCTCGACGTTGAGACGGTCGTGCACAGCCTCGCAGAACGGGACTATCGGGCGCTTCGGGTAGAGCCATGTGTCGAGATCCACCACGTTCTTGGCGACCCTGTCGTGTGCGCCCCGCTGCGGGACCACGGCCTTGAGCCGTCCGTCCTCGGCATGATCGACCATGTAATCCGACGGCCGGTAGGCGCCGGGCAGGCGCGCGGCCTCATCGAGGAGCCTGTCCCTGGTCCACCCCTCGGCCCTGGAACGCGTGACCACTTCAACGAGGTCACAGACGGCCTGCTCGCCGTCACCGAGGAAGAACAGGTCGAAGTATTCCGCCAGGGGCTCGGGGTTCGCGGTGCCGCAGCCGCCGCCGACCACGATCGGCCCTGCCGTCCTGTCGCGAGACCTCAAGGGGATGCCCGCGAGGTCGAGGAGGTTCAGGATGTTCGTGTACGTGAGCTCGTGGGGTATCGTGATTCCGAAGACGTCGAAGCCCGCGACGGGGCGGTGCGTCTCCAGGGAAAAGAGCGGGATTCCCTCCGACCGCATCTCGGCCTCCATGTCGACCCACGGTGAGAAGGCGCGCTCGGCGCTCGCTCCTTCGATGTCGTTTATTACTTCGCGGAGGATAGCCAGGCCGAGGTTGCTGGTCCCGATCTCGTAGACGTCAGGGTATGCGAGGACGACACGCGTCCCGTCTTGAGGGATCTGTGGCGCGTTCCATTCGCCCCCCAGGTAGCGGCTGGGCCTTTCAACGCGCAGCAAGACCGGCGCTAGCCTCTGCCAGAGGCTGTCCGGATAAGTCCTATTCAAATCCTAGTCCACCTTACCGGGTAATTATTAAAGCGTGACCCTCGGCCACGTGTGAATGCAAACCGCTTGCGTCCATTATAGCAGCGTCGCGGCGGTTTTTCTTCCGCTCACCGGTTCCGCAGGAACGACGGGATGTCCACCGGCTCGATGTCGCGGACGACCTGCCGCTTCTCGGGCCTGCCCTCTTTCTCGGGCTGTGCGGCGGGCCTGGCCTGGCGCCTCGCGGGCTGGGCTTTCGTCAGATCCCTGAAGCCGGAAGCTACGACTGTGACTTTCACGTGGTTCTCGAGGGCGTCGTCCACGATGGCCCCGAAGATCATGTTCGCCTCGGGGTCGACGGCCTGGGCGACGACCTCGGCAACCTCGTTGACCTCGAAGAGTGCGAGGTCGCTCCCCCCCGAGATGTTGAGCAGGACCCGCGTAGCGCCGTCGATGCTCGACTCCAGGAGCGGGCTGTCGATTGCGTTGATCGCCGCCTGCCTCGCCCGGTCCTCGCCCGTCGCGTGGCCGATGCCGATCAGCGCAGTGCCGGAGCCGGCGAGCACGTGACTGACGTCGGCGAAGTCAACGTTGATCATGCCCGTTTCAGTGATGATCTCGGTGATAGCCTGCACGCCCTGGCGGAGCACGTCGTCCGCGAGCCTGAAGGCCTCCACCACCGGAATGTTGTCGGCCACGTCGAGCAGCCTGTCGTTGGGCACCACGATGAGGGTATCGACGTTCTCGCGAAGCCGCTCGATACCCTGGTCGGCCTGGTCCGACCTCTTTCGTCCCTCGAACGTGAAGGGCCGCGTCACGACCCCTACGGTGAGCGCTCCCGTCTCCATCGCGAGCCGCGCGACGACGGGCGCCGCGCCTGTGCCTGTGCCCCCGCCCTTACCGGCGGTTACGAAGATGAGGTCCGCGCCCTTGATCGCTTCCTTGATCTCGTCGGCGCTCGCCTCGGCGGCCTCCTCGCCGATCCTCGGGTCGTTGCCCGCGCCGAGACCCTGCGTCATCTCCCGGCCGATCGCGATCCGCACGTCGGCCATGCAACCACGCAGAGCCTGCGCGTCAGTGTTGAGCCCGATGAACTCGACGTTCTGCAGCCCGGACTCGATCATGCGGTTGAGCGCGTTGTTCCCACCACCGCCGACTCCCGCCACCTTGATGACGGCGATGAAACGTCTGGGCGTGGTATCGGTCTCGTGCATCTGCACCCCTCAAAGGTTCTCGGTCGACTAGATCACACTTCCGCGCGCGTCGCCGCGGGATTGCCGCATATTACCAGACGGTGGGCACTTCCGCCAGTTTCTGTCCGCGCGCGCTGATCTCGTGACACCTCCCGTCCCGGAAGCCAGCGGATCCCAGCTGTTTCCGAGCGGGGAAATCGCGTCGGGGGCCGGCCGCAACTCTTGAGTTACGCTCAGTAACGATCTTGAACCTGAATGAAGCACTTAGACACCGGCGGCCTGCGGAAAAGAAGAAGAGCCACACCCGGCTGTGTGGCTCGACTTCCAGTCTAATCAACCCTGAAGTAAGGGCTGAAGTATATATCGAGGGTTTACCTGTTGCGCAGGAAGGGCGGGATAGTGATGTCCTCTTCCTCAAAGATGGTCTTGCCGGGGCGCTCGCGCTCCCGCGTCGGCCTCTCACGCTCGCGCGGCGGCGCCTCGCGCTCCTCTTCCTCGGTTTCCACGCGGCGCCTCGACGCAGCCCGGGCCGGCCTCGCGAATCCCAGCCTACCTGGCTCGATACCCGATGCGATGACGGTGACCTTGACCTTGTCCGACAGGGCCGGGTCGATGATGACCCCGAATATCTCCTCGGCGTCCGCGTCGCAGGCGCCCCTGATGATCTCGGCCGCGTCGCGGGCCTCCTGCAGGCTCATGTCCGCGCCGCCGGTGACGTTCACTATGACGCCCTGCGCACCGTCGATGCTCGACTCGAGCAGCGGGCTCGAGACTGCGTTCTCGGCCGACTTGATGGCCCTGTCCTCGCCGGACGCCTCGCCGACGCCCAGGAGCGCCGAGCCCGGGATGGACAGGATCTTCTTGACGTCAGCGAAGTCCATGTTTATGAGGCCCGGGATGTTGATGAGGTCCGTGATGCCCTGCACGCCGTAGCGAAGGACTTCGTCCGCCTTACGGAACGCTTCCTCGATGCTTATGCGTGCATCCGTGAGCTCGAAGAGCTTGTCGTTCGGGATGATTATGAGGGTATCGACCTTCTCCTGGAGGATCTCGACTCCCTCCTCCGCCTGGCGCCGCCTGTGCGTTCCTTCGAAGTCAAAAGGCTTGGTGACCACGCCGATAGTAAGCGCGCCTATCTCACGGGCTATCTCCGCGACGACTGGCGCGGCGCCGGTGCCGGTGCCACCGCCCTCCCCCGCGGTGATGAAGACCATGTCACTGCCCTTCAGTGCTTCCTCGATCTCGTCACGGTGCTCCTCGGCCGAGTCGCGCCCGATGTCCGGCTGGTTGCCGGTCCCGAGAAAATGGGTCAGCTCTTCACCGATGCTGATCTTCACATCGGCGTCGCAGGCGAGAAGGTCCTGTGCGTCGGTGTTCACGGCTATGAAATCAACGCCCGTCATCCCGTCTCTTATCATACGGTTGATGGCGTTGTTCCCACCGCCGCCTACCCCGACGACCTTGATTACCGCGAAGAATTGCTTCAGGTCTTCTGGCATGACAGCTTCCTTTCCCCTGAGCTTCAAGCGCCCGCGCCGGCATTGCCTCCATGGCGCGAAAGCCGCTCGAGCGCGGCTTCTTCCAACTTCTCTCACGAACTTTGATCGATGATGAAGTGAGAGTTATCATATCAGGTAATCACTGTATACTACAGATATATCTTAACCTTAGTTTAGGCTTTAGTATAGTTCGTGCTTCGATTGCAAGCAATAGCAACCCCTCTACAACGGTTTGACCACCGGCGAATCGGGTACCCGAACGTCGATGTAGGCTATCTTTCTCTTGTTGTTTTTGACATCGATCGTGATCGCTTCGAGCACTTCGTTCTTGAGCGACGTGCGCGTCGCCGAACCGTAGATGATGTTGAAGCCCAGCCTGGTGATGAAGACCTGTCCCCTTCCGTCAAACGGATTGCCCAGGGCCAGGATGTCGCGCAGCGGCTGGGGCATGCTCTCGATGACCCGCACGCAGTCGAGCGTCTTCTTGTCGGCAATCACCGAACCCGTCGCCGGTGGCGGAGCGTCGCCTCCGTGGACGCGCGGAAGCTCGGGAAACTTCCCGGCCTCGTTCCTGGCTATGACGTAACCGTCGCCCTCGACGAGGATCTCGGTACCGGCGCAGTCCAGCACCGCGACCGGCTTCCTCTCGACCACGCCGATGTTGACCGTGTGCAGCAGGTGCCTCTGGATCTTTGCGTCTTCGACCCAGGGGTTGCTCTCGAGGCTCTTGGCTATCCTGCCAACGGGCAGGGTGACGAGGTTCTTGTAAGAATCGATGCCGCTGAGCTGCCTGAGGTACTCAGTTGAAAGGTACTTGTTCCCGGAGAAGTTGACCTGCCTGATGCGGCAGGCGCCGGTAAAATAAGCGAGCGATACGGCGGTCCCCG
>Ga0209747_1000831_pt1 | contig 16691 bp, 9 predicted proteins | sample BarGraNGADG00311_FD_184498 | JGI IMG/M metagenome (GOLD analysis project Ga0209747, IMG submission 184498) | Arctic peat soil microbial communities from Barrow, Alaska - Barrow Graham LP Ref core NGADG0011-311 (SPAdes) (version 2) | ecosystem: Environmental > Terrestrial > Soil > Wetlands > Peat ...
ATAAAGAGATGCCATAAACTTTAATTCATCGAACCCGGAATAATTAGCTGCATAAGCATAAGGTTTATTGGTGCTTACTTCATTCTTGATTTCTGAATATCCGACTTTTCCTGTATCCTGACTTATCTTTTCAGCCACTGCAAATGCTTTCAGGTTAAATGCATAAGGGAGCGCCCAGGCAGTGATATCGTAGCTTAGTGAATCTGTAGTTTTGGTAATGGGTTCGAACAGCACCTGCATAAGGTGCGACTGTGGTTGATAAGCGCTTATTAGAATATCGCCTTTTTCAATGGTGCTTTCCCCATCTTTGCCGGAGTTATAATCAAATCCTTTTATTTTTTTTCCAACATTTCCGGCATTACTGTATCTGATCTGATTCCTGTCTAATAATTGTAGCAGGCTTTCTATACCTGATCTCTCATTTGATCCTTTGATAATAACGGATTTATATTGAAATAAGGGATTTATTTCACTCTCCTCAAAATATCTATTAAATTCTGAAACCAGTTTTACCCGGTTCTCATAAGCTACCTTAATTGTAGCCATTGAAGCAGTAAAATGACCATCGATTCTGTCTTTTAAAGTAAGTGTATCACCCGATTCAAGTTTGATTGCCAGCCCCGATGCTCCTCCTCCTGATTGTTCATATGTGAATCCCATAGCTCCGTTAAACAGAGGCCATGTATCTCCATAACTTGGATAGAAAAGATCAAAGTTCTCTTTTGTGAAGTATAACCTGAACTTCTGATTAAATAAAGTGGCATTCCCTTTTCCCATAAGTTTATGAAACTCATGCTGCCACGGAGTGAGCACCGTATGCCAGGGATCGGCCGCTGGCGCAAAAAAGAAAGTCGATTCAGGTCCCATTTCATGAAAATCAGCATGGACCTGTGGCATAAACTGATTATAAAGTTTGAGTCTTTGCCGGGTTTCAGTCTGCGTCTGCCACGTCCAGTCGCGATTGAGATCAAACATATAATGATTCGAACGGGCCCCCGGCCATCCCTGGTTGTGCTCGTATGAATTTTCATCAGGATTCATAACATAATTCATTGAACTCCTGTATCTGCTTGTGTAAAGTTCATGGCCGTCGGGGTTCTGACAGGGATCTATAATAATGATTGTCTCCTTAAGATATTCAGAAATATTCGGGTACGAGCCGGTCACAATTGTATAAAGGGTTTTCATAGCAGCCTCCATTCCAACTGCTTCATTTCCATGAACATTATAACTTAGCCATACAAATGGTATTTGTTTCCCGGTAAAATCTCCTTTTAATAGTCCGGTTTTTATAAGGTTGTTCTTTCTGTACTCTTCCAGTTTGGCAAGGTTTGCTTCACTCGAAATAACACAAACACCCAGAGGCCGTCCTTCATAGCTGCTTCCATATTCTATGTATTCTGCCATTGGAGAAATATCAGCAATATATTTGAAATAGGCAACCGCCATGTGATGATAGGTGAATTGAGTACCAAGCTCATAGCCGAGAAATTCATCGGGTGACTTGATAGACTGAGACTTTAAACTTGTAATAATTATCGCTGAGGCAACAACAGCCATGAAAATCCGCTTCATCTTTATCTAATTGGTTTTAGGGGGATAAATATAATCTTTTTTTATATCAGTGCTAATCTGCGATTTCGTGTTACCAAAATTCACAATGAATTCACATTAATATTTCATATTTTTACATTCCTGTTTTCGAATATTAGACTCTTAAATATATAACTCATGAGGAGACAAAACTTTCTGCAGATTTTCGTATGGCTGTTAATGTTTTTACCTTTTTCAGGAATGACCCTAATGGCTCAAATGCCACCGCGAGGGGGTAATCAGGTTTCAATTTTGGGATGGACTGATGACACACATTATCTTATCAGGACATTCGATAAAGATAAAAATCCTGTTGTTCAGAGTCTTGATATTAAAACAGGAAAAGGGATTTTTATTCCACCGGCAAAGACAGAAAGGGAATTGCTTTCACTGGCTCTTCCGCAGGGAACAATTTTATCAGCGAATGATGTGTTAAGTCCCGACATGAAAAGTGTGATTTTAGTTAAGGATAATGATCTCTTCTTGTTTAAAATAGGTGACAAAGAGCTAAAAAGACTCACAAATGACAAACTTCCTGAAGTCAATGTCCGCTTTTCGCCAGATGGAAGTAAGATTGCATATACAAAAAACAAAGATCTCTATGTTTTTGATTTATTGTCTAATGTGGAAACAAGACTTACTTCAGATGCATCTGAAAAGATTTATAACGGTTATTCATCATGGGTTTACATGGAAGAAATACTGGGCAGACCTAGTAAATACGCAGCATTCTGGTGGTCGCCGGATGGCAATAAATTAGCATACCTGAGAACCGATGAGACTGATGTACCTGTCTTTACTCTTAACAGACTCGACGAAGCAGACGGGATACACGGATTAATTGAGGCTACTCCTTATCCAAAACCCGGCGATCCAAATCCAAAGGTGAAAATGGGTATTGCAGATATTACTACTGCTAAAACAACATGGGTAAAAACCGATTATAATATTGACCAGTATATTGCCTGGCCGTTCTGGACGGCTGACAGTAAAAATCTTGCCATACAGGTTGTTAACCGCAAACAGAACGATATTAAGATTATTCTTGCCGATGCTTCAACAGGAGATTTCAAACAGATCTACGATGAAAGCAGGAAGACATGGGTTGAATTCTTTGAGGACATTTATATAATGCAAAATGGTTCAGGGTTTATTGTAAGAAGCTACAGGAACGACTGGGAGAATCTTTATTATTATGGTTGGGGTGGCAACCTGATAAGTCAGCTCACTAACTTCAACTTCAGGGTTACCGGTATTGAAAGAGTAGATGAAGATATGAAAACTGTCTATTTCTCAGCAACCGGACAGGAATCAACCGATAAGCATTTTTTCAGGGTTGGATTAGATGGTAAAAACTTGCTTCAGTTAACAACCGGAAGCGGAACACACACTGTAAGTGTTTCTCCAAAAGGAAGCTATTTTATTGATACGTGGAACAGTATAGAAAGTCAGGGTTCTATAATTGCTATTGATAAAAAGGCTAAGGTTATCAGGGAGATTTACAAGTTTGAGCAGACTGCATTTAATCCTTCAGTGAACTCCAGAACTGAAATGTTAAAGATTATGACATCTGACGGACTTTTTAATATGCCTGCAACTATCACATATCCGGTCAATTTTGATCCGAATAAAAAGTATCCTGTAATATTTGCAATTTACGGTGGCCCGAATTCGGCTAACGTAAGTAACAGATGGATTACAAATAGCCCGTCGTGGAATTCCCAAAATGATATTATTACTTTCTCTGTTGATCACAGGGGTTCAGGTCAGTTTGGTAAGAAAGGTCTTGATTACATCTATCGCTGTCTTGGAAAATGGGAGATTCTGGATTATGCAGATGCTGTAAAATGGTTGAAGACAAAACCGTTTGTAGATCCTGATAAAATTGGCATTACAGGAAGTTCTTATGGTGGCTACATGACTTGTCTTGCCCTTACAAAAGGTGCAGATTACTGGAACTTTGGATTCGCCGGATCGTCAGTTACCGACTGGCGTCTTTATGATAACATTTATACTGAACGCTTTATGGACACACCTCAGGATAATCCTGAAGGGTATAAAGACGGCTCTACACTTACTTTTGTTAAAAACTATAAAGGGAAGCTTTTTATGACTCACGGAGATATGGATGATAATGTTCATTTTCAGAATTCAATTTACCTCATTTCAAGATTAGAGGATGAAGGTAAATACTTTGAATTCATGTTGTATCCCGGTGGCCGTCATGGATGGAGCGGGGCCAAAGCTGTTTATTCAAGAAATGAAGCAAATAATTTTTGGTTAAGGAGTTTCTTTGGGAAATGATCTCCTTCCCCCGTGGGGGAAGGTTGGGAAGGGGGTCGTTGACTATGAAAAGTAACTTAAGTTATTTATCATAAACTATTTATATGCAGTTAATTTAACCTGATACTAAACTTGCTTTTTTAGTAAAAACTTAAAGAATGAAAACTACAAAATATATCCTCCTGAATATCCTCCTGTTTCTGACCCTGATCTCAAGTGCTCAGAAAGATCCTGTGGTTGACAAAATTATTGACCTTGGCACTACAGACAACAAGGTGATGGAACACATGGATTACCTGTCAAACCGTTTTGGTGATCGGCTTCTGGGATCAGATAACTATTACAGCGCCTGTGTATGGGCCGTAAATACTATGAGGTCGTGGGGCATGATGGCAGAGATGCAGGAAGCGGGTGAGATGCCGGTAGGATTCAACAGGGGACCATGGTTTGGTAAGATGGTTTCTCCAAAAGAGATACCGCTTGATTTTGGCACACCTGCCTATACTGCCGGTACAAAAGGTCGTCAGAAAGGTCGTGTGGTTTTTATGCCGGCAACTGAGAAGGAATTCTGGACAATCAGGGATAGTATTAAGGGTGCCTGGATTTTAATTGATGGGGTAAATACCGGATGGCCCCGCGACAGGGGAGGGGAGTCGGAAATGACCAGGTTGATTCGTGAAGCAGGCGCGCTTGGTACAGTGCAACTAGCGACATTTCCTATCAGGTTGTTATATTATAAAGTAGATTCGTGGGAAAACCTTCCGCCCTTACCAGATATCAAACTCATTGATAAACAATACAATGAAATTAAAAAACTGGTTTCTGACGGCGAAAAAGTTGAACTCGAATTTGATATAAGAAACTATTTCAGACCCGGTCCTATAAAATATCATAATGTAATAGGATGGATTCCGGGAACAGAATACCCTGATGAATATGTTATTCTGGGTGGCCATCTTGACGGACTAGCAGGTGCTACAGCAGCTGTTGACAACGCCTCAGGCGCAACAGTTGCTATGGAGGTGGCCAGACTGATTCTGGCAGCAGGCGGAAAACCTAAAAGAACAATAATGGTTCATTTATGGGCTGGTGAAGAATTTGGTCTGCTTGGTTCAACTGCATGGGTAAAACAAAACCCGGATAAGCTACCCAGAATATCAGCTGTTTTTAACCGCGACGGAGGGACTAACTGTATTTCAGGTCTGGCTGTGTCAAAAGCAATGATGGCCGATTTTCAGCAGATGGTAAAACCTATTCTGGGCTTGAATCCAAAATACCCGTTTGATCTAACTGAAAGAGCCAGAGCTCTCAGAAAAGGCGGCAGGGGAAGTACCGACACATTTTCATTCTTGCAGAAAGAGGTGCCTGCCTTCGGTTTCAGTACTAAAGGAGAACATGTTTACAATAGAACCTGGCATACAACTCTCGATACTTACAACGAAGTTATTCCGTCTTATCAGGAATACTCAGCTATGGTGACTTCTGTTATTGCTTACGGAGTGGCAAATCTCGATCATCTTCTTTCAAGGGAAGGCAATTTTATGAAGGATGGTATTTATGCAGATTTTAGCACCAGTAAAGGTAGGATTTCAGTTTTACTCGATTATAAAAAAGCGCCAATGACGGTGGCTGATTTTGTCGGACTTGCTGAAGGGACCATAACCAATGCCACGTATAAAAAAGGTACGCCATTTTACAGCGGTTCTCTATGGCACCGGGTTGTTAAAGGGCATGTTATTCAGGGAGGCGAACCTTCTACAGTCAAAGATCCTGCCAGCTCAGAAGTAAATTCAGCCGGCTATGAGATCCCTAATGAGATTACTGATCTCAGTCACAATAAAGCCGGTATGTTAGGAATGGCAAATTCTGGTCCCAATACGAATACCTGCCAGTATTATATAACACTCGGCGACAGGTCATATCTCGATGGTAATTACACTCTTTTTGGAGAAGTTGTTGACGGTATGGATGTTGTGAATAAGATAGTGCAGGGAGATACAACTTACTCAGTTACAATAATAAGGGCTGGTTCTGAAGCTGAAAAGTTTATAGTTAATGACGATACATTTAACGAGCTGGTTGATAAACAATGGCGAAAGGTTAATTATGAAAAGGGTATGAAGCAGACAAGAGATGATAAGTTTATTGCTGATAACTATCCCGGATTAACAACACTTCCCAATGGGATAAGATATAAAGTTCTGGTTCAGGGAAACGGAAATCCTCCTGCAGAGGGTTCAGTTTTGAATGTTTTATACAACGGAAAACTAATTAGCGGGTTGAATTTTGTAAGTTCTGCGGACAGCGGTAACCCAATTCCCGGCACAAAACAGGTAATGTTCTCCTACAAATCAGGAAAAGATAAATTGATGACAGGATTACAGGAGTCTTTAAAGGAAATGAAATCAGGGGAAAAACGATTGGTTATCATTCCACCCGAAATGGCATTTGGACTTAATACCGGGTTCTATGGAAAAGAAATAGCCGGTCAGAAAAGATTTGTAATCTCCCCCGGAGAAACTCTTATACTTGAGGTAACATTAGTAAATTTCAGATGATGCACATAAACTCATAATCCCTTATTAATTTCTTAACTTTTTTCTTTATACTTTTGTCTCTTGTCTTTTGTCTTAACCCTAACTTCTACCTTATGATAATTGGTATTTTAAAAGAAACAGGAACTGAGAAAAGGGTAGCAATACTTCCTGCTGAAGTTGTGGTGTTAAAAAGGATGGGTATTGACGTTGCGATAGAAAAAGGTGCCGGAGAAAATGCATATGCTCCTGATAAGGATTATGAGACTGCTGGTGCAACTATTGCTGGCAGGAAAGAAGTTATCTCTAAGGCTGCAATGTTGCTATCGGTTAACCCTCCCCTTGAAGATGATATTAATACTTTCCCTGAAGGGCAGGTTCTTTGCCTGGTTCTTAATCCGGTTGAAAACAGTATATGGCTTGAGAAGGCTCGTCTTCGCGGATTGACAGTTCTGGCTCTCGATCTTGTTCCAAGAACATCGAGAGCCCAGTCAATGGATATACTTTCATCAATGGCTACAGTATCTGGTTATAAAGCAGTTCTTGCTGCTGCATCTCTATTGCCCCGATTTTTCCCGATGTTCATGTCTGCTGCAGGAACTATCAAACCTTCGAGAGTACTTATTCTGGGTGCCGGGGTGGCAGGTTTACAGGCTACCGCTATCGCCAGGAAACTTGGAGCTGTAGTAGAGGTTTTCGACGTAAGATCCGCAGTAAAAGAGGAGGTGAAAAGTCTTGGAGGAAAGTTTATTGAAGTTGAAGGTGCAAAAGAAGATGCTGCAGCCGGAGGATACGCGGTTGAACAAACTGAGGAATTTAAAAGAAAACAACGGGAATTGATACAACAGCGTGCTATGGCAGCTGATGTTGTTATTGCCACAGCTCAGATACCCGGCAAAAAAGCTCCGGTTCTCCTGCAAAAAGAAACAGTGTACGCAATGAAACCCGGATCAGTTGTTGTGGATTTAGCAGCTTCATCAGGAGGCAACTGTGAATTAACCGAAAATGGAAAAAGCGTTGTTGTAAACGGTGTAACTATTATTGGGAAATCTGATTACCCATCCGATATGCCTTCTGATGCAAGTAAAATGTTCGGTTCTAATATTATAAGTCTTCTTAAGATAATGTTTGATAAAGATGGCAATCTCTTTCTTAATATGCAGGATGATATTATAAACGGAACAGCTGCTGTTCATGGGAAAGAGTATGTAAGTCAGAGGGTTAAACAAATGCTGAATATTAAATAATCTAAATCATGGAAAGCGTTTTCGATTTTTTATTACTTTACAGGGAGCCAATATTTATTGTAATTCTTTCAGTATTTCTTGGAATTGAAGTGATCAGCAATGTCCCGGCAATTCTGCATACTCCGTTGATGTCAGGTGCGAACGCCATTCATGGTGTCGTAATAATTGGTGCAATAATAGTTTTGGGGCATGCTGAAACAACTGCTTCGCTTATTCTTGGATTTATTGCTGTTGTTTTGGGAACAATAAATGTAGTTGGTGGATTTGTTGTAACCGACAGGATGCTTAGTATGTTCAGGAAAAAGAAATAGCCAGGGTTTTAATTAATAATAAACATCAAGATAATGAGTGACATATCGCAATTTAAATATAGTATCTTAATTCTTGAGGATAGTTATTTAATTGCATCGGTACTGTTCATATTAGGATTAAAAATGCTAAGTCATCCCCTTACTGCAAAACGAGGGAATTTATTCGCTGCTATGGGCATGGGACTTGCAATAACCACTACAATTCTGTTTCACCAGAATAATGGGAAACCAATAAGTAATATTGGTTTAATTTTAGCTGCTATTGCGATCGGTTCTATAATAGGTTGGCTAAGTGCAAAAAAAGTCAGGATGACTGCCATGCCACAGCTTGTTTCTCTGTTTAACGGAATGGGAGGTGCTGTAGCAGCTCTGATATCACTTTTGGAGTTTCCTAATATAAGTTCTGACCTGATTGCAAAAAGCGGAATGGCAAATGGGTATGTATTGGTCATCCTTCTGGGACTCATTATTGGTTCAGTATCATTGGCCGGAAGTATTGTTGCATATGGGAAACTTGATGGATGGATAGGGGATATTAGGATAAAAGCAATGAGATTCGTAAATCTCGCAATCCTTGCAGTGCTTCTTGGTTTTATAGTGTATATAATGACGCGTGATGTATCAGCGAGCGCCGAACTTACTCCACTGATTTATATAATGTTCATATTATCTCTTGTTTATGGTGTTCTGTTTGTAATGCCAATAGGAGGAGCAGATATGCCGGTTGTAATCTCTCTTTTGAACTCATTTACAGGTGCTGCCGCAGCGATGGGAGGATTTCTCTATCATAATCAGGCAATGCTCACTGGTGGAATACTTGTGGGTTCTGCAGGGACAATACTTACTATTCTGATGTGCAAAGCAATGAATCGCTCTTTGTTTAATGTGATAGTCGGTGCATTTGGAGGCGGAGGTGCATCAGGAGTTGCAACAACGGGTTCAGTAAAAATAATATCCGTTTCCGATGCCGCAGTCCTGCTTGGCTATTCAAGGAAGGTTGTCATAGTTCCCGGATATGGACTTGCTGTTGCGCAGGCTCAGCATATCTGTCATGAATTGGATAAAGTGTTGGGCGAGAAAGGAGTTGAAGTTAAATATGCCATTCACCCTGTTGCAGGCAGAATGCCCGGGCATATGAATGTCTTACTTGCTGAGGCAGATGTGCCTTATGAGCAGCTTATTGAAAGCGATGAGATAAATCCGGACCTGCCAAATACCGATGTCATTGTTGTTATCGGAGCAAATGATGTAGTAAACCCTGCAGCGGAGGATGATCCTTCAAGTCCGATATACGGAATGCCGATCATCAAAGCCCGTGATGCTAAAAACATTATTGTTATGAAACGGGGAATGGGTAAAGGATATGCAGCTATTGAAAATATGCTTTTTTTTAATGATAAAACAAGAATGCTTTTCGGCGATGCAAAATCAACTTTACAGAATCTGGTAAGTGAGATAAAAAACTTATGATTTATTTATTTTATTTTGCTGAAATACTTCATAAACTGTAAACGTTCATAAACTTCCGGGTTGGTGTTCTTTTCCTGACTCAATTTGCCTTTAAACTGGTCGATATAGTTATAGCCTTTTTTATCCATCCAGTTTTCTACAAAACTTAACATTTCAGTAATATGGCTGGTCCCGTGTATATATAACGCTGAAGCTACCTGTACAGCACTTGCTCCTGCCAGAATCTGCTTAATAACTGCCTTCCCGTCGTGGATCCCTGTAGAAGCTGCAATATCTATTTTCAGTCTGTTGGAAAGGATAGATATCCATCTTAGCGAATTATACATTTCAACGGGGTTACTGAATGCTTCAGCAGAAATTATTTTTGTGTGTTCAATGTCAATATCCGGACTTGCAAACCTGTTAAAAAGAACGACGCCATTTGCACCATTCTTTTCAAGATTCATTATTACCTTACCAAGATTTGTAAAATACGGACTTATTTTAACTGCAACCGGTATTTTAATTTCCTGTTTTACCTTACTTAGGATTTTATAGTACTGTTGTTCTTTTTCATCACAGTTATTATCGAAGCCGAACGGACTAATAAATATATTCAGTTCCAGAGCATCTGCTCCTGATTTTTCAATTTGTTTTGCAAACCCTGTCCACCCGATATCTGAAATGCAGTTTACACTGGCAATCAATGGAATTGTAAGATCTTTTTTAACTCGTTTTATGAGATCAAGATATTTGCTCAGCTCTTTCTCCCGGATATAAAGATCAATATAATCCAGAGTTTCAGAATATTTGGCATAAATAAGGCTGTTCTTTCCGGCTTCCTTGAGATTTTGGTCAGCTTCAAGAATTATCTGTTCCTCGAAAAGAGATTTCAGAACAACTGCTCCAGCGCCATTCTTTTCAAGGTCTGCAATCTTCTCAAAAGAATCTGTTAATCCTGAGCTTGCTACTATGATAGGATTTCGAAGTGTTAATCCAAGATATTTTGTTGTTAAATCAGCCATATCTTTTTATTTTGATTGTGTCTTATTATTTAACCTTCACTTTTTCTGAAACGTATTTATGCATACCTGCTGCAGCTTTACGTCCATCACCCATAGCAAGGATTACTGTAGCTCCACCTCTGACAATATCACCACCTGCAAATAAATCTTCAACTGATGATTGCATTGTTTCAGGATTTACCACTATTGTACTCCATTTGGACATTTTTAAATCGGGCAATACACCTGGAATAAGGGGATTTGGAGTTACTCCAACACTCACAATAACTGAATCAACCTCTATGTCAAATTCAGAATTCTCAATTGGTATCGGCCGGCGACGTCCTGAAGAATCAGGTTCTCCAAGTTCCATTTTCTGCACCCTCATTTTATTAACCCTTCCTTTTTCATCGGCGAAATATTCAACAGGGTTATGCAGATTCATGAATTCCACTTCCTCTTCAAGTGCATGCTTTATCTCTTCTACTCTCGCAGGCATCTCATCTATTGATCTCCGGTAAACAATCATTGCTCTCTCAGCGCCAAGCCTCTTTGCTGTACGGACAGAGTCCATAGCTGTATTACCTCCTCCGATAACTGCAACATTTTTACCACGTATTACAGGTGTATCATATTCATCATTTGCTGCATTCATCAGGTTAACCCTGGTGAGATATTCATTTGAAGAAAAAATATTATTGAAGTTCTCTCCCGGGATATTCATAAAAGATGGATTTCCGGCACCGCTTCCAACAAAAAACGCTTTGAAGCCCTGCTCTCTTAAATCATCAAATGACAGAGTTTTTCCGATAATAACATTCTTCCTGAATTTCACCCCCATCTTTTTCATAATGTCAATTTCAACATCGACAATTATGTTTGGCAGACGAAATTCAGGAATTCCATATTTCAGAACACCACCAAGTTCATGTAATGCTTCAAAAACTGTTACATCATATCCCCATTTTGCCAAATCGTTTGCACAGGCCAGACCAGCTGGCCCCGATCCTATAATTGCAATTCTTATTCCGTTTGGTTTTTCTACAACAGGTACAGACATATTGCCGCTGTTTCTTTCATAGTCGGCAGCAAACCGCTCAAGGTGACCAATTGCAACAGGATCCTTCTTGAGTGATAATGTGTAAAAGCAACTTGCTTCACATTGTTTTTCCTGAGGGCATACTCTACCGCAAACTGCCGGAAGAACATTTGTATCTTTAAGAGTAGCAGCAGCGCCTTTAAAATCCTGCGACTCAATTTGCTTAATAAACTTAGGGATATAAATACCAACAGGACAACCATCGATACATGTTGGATTGGCACAATCGAGACACCTGCCGGCTTCATAGACAGCAGTCAGAAGTTCTAAACCCTTATTTACTTCCTCAGAATTTTTATTTCTTACAGCAGGATCGGCCTCAGGCATATGGGCACGAGCTCTGTCTGTCCTGTCCTTGGCTTTAATCGATTTTCTAAGATTAACCCGCCAGTCCTTGTTGCGTTCTTCCTTTATATATTCATTATTATCATTCATATTATGATATAGTTTTTAAATATTCCTGATAAGTTTCCAGTTCTTTATCCTTATAAGCGCCCAGTCGTAGAATCATTTCGTCAAAATCCACTGCGTGAGCATCAAATTCTGGTCCGTCAGTACAAACAAAACGCGTTTTCCCATTCACAGAACATCTGCATGCTCCGCACATACCTGTTCCATCTACCATAATTGTATTCAGGCTGGCAACCGTAGGTATGTTATATTTCTTTGTTAGCATGCTGGCAAATTTCATCATAACAGGTGGACCAATAACAACCGACATATTCACTTTTTCCCTTTTTATCACTTCTTCCATGCCATTAGTTACGAGTCCTTTAGTTCCATAAGAACCGTCATCAGTCATTATGATCAGTTCATCTGAGAATTCTCTTATTTGTTTCTCAAGAATCACAAGGTCTTTTGAGCGGGCTGCTATTACAGTAATTATACGGTTTCCTGCTTTTTTTAAACCTTCAGCTATGGGCAGTAGAGGAGCAACTCCAACTCCACCTCCTGCGCACAAAATGGTACCAACTTTTTCAATATGAGTTGCTTTGCCCAATGGACCTGCAACATCTAAAACAAAATCGCCTGGTTTTAAATTAGTCAGCTTCCATGATGTTACTCCAACTCTTTGGACAACAAGGGTTATAGTACCTTTTGTTTCATCAGCTCCTGCAATTGTTAAAGGAATTCTTTCACCTTTTTCATCAACCCTTACAATAACAAAATGGCCGGGCTTTCTTGATCGGGCTATCTCCGGAGCTTCAATAACCAGCTTTATAACATTCTCAGAGAAAATTTCCTTTTCTATCAGTTTATACATTTGGCAAGGACTTTTTTGATTGTTTGAGATGGTAAAAGTAGTGATTTATTTAAACTGTCTTGGAGTGAATCCAAAGAATGTATGAATTTATAGAAATATCGGGATATATTCCATTCGCGGGAGAGTGCCGGAAACACACCTCTCAGTTTAAAAAAAGAGAATCTGGCGTATGCGATTATGTATCGTTCCGGTTATATTTGCATAAGTAACTGATAGTTTAATTTTGATGAAAAAATTTATTAATTTATCTGCTTTCCGTGCAATTCTAAAGACAAATAATATAGATGCTTATATCCTTCCCTCAACTGATCCCCATCTGGGAGAGTATTTTCCTGATCACTGGAGTATAATTCCTTGGCTGACAGGGTTTACCGGATCTTCTGCTACTTTTTTTATAACTGATTCATATGCAGGGCTATGGACTGATTCACGCTACTTTATTCAGGCTGAGGAGCAGCTTAAAAGCTCCGGGTTTGTCCTGATTAATTCAGTTTATCCCGGTCTGACTGATTTTATGGAATGGCTTCATGAAAATGTTAAACCTGAAAGCAAAATAGGTTTTAACGGACGGACTTTTTCAATATCAATAATGAGAAAGATTGAAAAGGCCCTGAAAGAAAAGAATGTTTCATTTAATATTGAATGTGACCTGATTTCTGAGATATGGACTGAAAGGCCGCTGATGCCGCTATCTATTGCATTTGATCATTTAGTAGAGTTCTGCGGAAAGGGTAGAGAGGAAAAAATAAATGAGGTTCGCGAACTTATGAAGAGGCAGAGCACAGATTATCATCTTCTTACTGCATTGGATGATATAATGTGGCTTCTGAATATAAGGGGAAGCGATGTAAAGTTTAGTCCTTTAGTTACATGTTTTGTTCTTATTGGACAGGAACAGATCCTTCTTTTTGTTGACGAACGGCAGATACCCTTTCGGCTGGCAATGGAATTTGACAAACTGAATATTGTGATGTTACCATATGAAGAGACGGAGGGCATGCTTTCTACACTTTCTTACAGGAAATCAATTCTGATAACGCCGGCAACAACCTCTGTATCTCTCTATAATTCTATTCGTAAAAGGACTAAAATAATCGAAGATATAAGTATCCCAACCAGATTAAAAGCGATTAAGAATAAAGTAGAAATCAATAATATATGGAAGATTATGGTGAAGGATGGAGTTGCACTAACGAAATTCTTTTACTGGTTTGAAAAGAGTCATGGGTCATTGGTAGTGTCCGAACTAACTATTTCTGAAAAGCTGAACCAGTTAAGAGCTGAACAGGAAAACTATCTGGGACCAAGTTTTTCTACGATAGCTGCCTGGAACGAACATGGCGCTTCACCTCATTATTTGCCTACACCAGAATCTGACTCAGTAATTGGAGCAATGGGGATACTATTAATTGATTCCGGAGGCCAGTACCTTGACGGAACCACTGATATTACCAGAACAATAGCTGTTGGACAACCAACTGAACAACAGAAAAGGGATTTTACTAATGTGCTTAAAGGAACTATTAATCTTGCATTTGCAAAATTTCCCCACGGAACAAAAGGATCTCAGCTTGATATCCTTGCACGTAAGGCATTATGGGAACAGGGGCTGAATTATGGTCATGGAACAGGACATGGAGTGGGTTTCTGTCTGAATGTACACGAAGGCCCACAGAATATCGGTCCGGGTTCAGGAAGCGGTTCAAGTACGGTTATCGAAAGGGGAATGCTGCTTTCTGATGAACCTGCTGTTTACCGGGAAGGAGAATATGGAATAAGAATTGAAAACCTCCTTCTTTGTGTTGAAGACGAAGAGACAGAATTCGGGCAATTCCTGAAATTCGATACTGTATCACTGTGCAATATAGATAAATCATTGATTGACATAAATCTCCTCAACCAGAACGAAATACAGCGGCTGAATTCTTATCACGCTCTGGTTTTCGAAAAGCTTAGTCCGCATCTTACTGAAGATGAACAGAGGTGGCTAAAGACAAAAACAGGTACATTGTCTTCTATCTGAATTCATCCCAGTTACCTCTAAGTTCAGGATTGATACATCGCTTTATATCAATACCTTCGGTTACCTGTAAGAGGTCAAACCATGCAACACCGGCAGAAGGCATCTGCAATAAAATATTTGTTTTTTGAGGTATTACATTTTCGTATGGAATTGTAACAAACGTTACAAATTGCTGCCAAGCACTTCCCGGATTGAATCGTTTTGTTCCAAATTCCCCAAAGGAAATTTCAAAGTATGCGGGAGTTTTTTTACCAGTATCTTCAAAAGGTCTTTGTTCCGGATCGGTTTTAGCCCATACAGATATAAGATAGGTTCTTCCGTTGGTAACTGAAACCGGGAAAAAGCGCAATTTGACACCATAGTTATCCCTGGGTGTTACAAGTCTTAATGAATGGTTGCCCTCCATATGTTCCCTTGTATCCAGAAAATATGTTGCTCCCCTGTCGCCTCCGGGACGCGCATAACACGCCGACGGAATTCCGGGACTCGAGATGTCTTCAAACCCCGGATCTTTTATCAGATTTAAAATATGGGTTACTGGCACTGGTTTATCGGGCATAAGATTGATCAGGTACATCTGTGAACCGAGTGGTGCGATCTGATCTGTTATTAACCCTCCGTTTACGCCAACTAAACGGTTCTCGAATAATACTCTGGCGTTGCCATAAGTTTTGCCGAAAATTCTTATAGTTAATGCTATCGGTTTATTTATTCGACTGACTGCCATAACCAGCAACTGACCATCGTGAACCCTTGAGGATACAAGAATATCAGCGGAATAAGATTGCACCTTAAGAGTTTCTTCATCCGAAAGTAACCAGGGTGTGAGCTCAGCAACCTCCATAGCCATCCTTCCGCATTCACTCCATGTAGCCGTTGATTTTGGAAAATAGTTAAGTCCCTGCCTTACAAAATACTGTATGCCGGTTGCCCCTTTTATTATAGATTGCCATGTCATCGAACGCATCTCCTGGATTGTAGGTTCTCTGCCCCATATCTCTCCCCCGCCAAATACCTGCGGAACGATCCAGACCGGTATCCTTCCATGAAATTCTGCACTTAACTGGCTTGTAACGTCTCCGACAAGTGATACCGGAAGGTCAGGAACTGGATAAGGATCGGCCATTACAATATCAAGAGCGTCTGAATATTTTCTTGAATCCATAACAGGTGCTGTAAAAACTATTGTAACAGGGTGCCAGGGATCATTTTCTTTAACAGTGTTGTAAAGTTCCTTAAGTAGTTCCGGATCTAATTTATGACCGTTAGGTTCATCTGAAATGTACCATGCAAGCAGGGCAGGATGATCTCTGAAAGTTTTAATTTCTTCAATTAGCCGGGCTTTCTTAGCACTATCGCTAAGACCATCTATCTTTGAGCCTACTCCACCGCCACCTGATACTGATAGAAGGTTATAATGCACTTTCATTCCCAGTTCTGCACAACGGTCCATATAAGCTTTTCTCTCAGGAAGAGTCTCAGGTAATATTTTCTGATATGGAGATATCATATTAAATCCTCGTACAACTTCTTCCTCCGGAAGAGATGGATAAACAGGTGAATAACAATAAAATCCAAACGGAAAAAACTGACGCCTGTTCACAATCAATCCTCCGGTAAGTCTGTCCGTTTTTACTTCGTTTAGTTTATAGTCAAGCACAACAAGCTGGGTAGTTGCCAGGTAAGACATTCCCTGTCCGGTTGTTACAGATGCTTCAACCTGGTATACAGAAGGGGATCTGTCAAATGAAAAAGGAATCCTTTGAATATTTCCTGTTGCTTTGCCTGTCCATTGGGTAATTATCTCATCTTCAATATTTATGGCAACTGTTATATTCTTTTGAAGAACCGTGTTTGGTATCTGAAGTAAAAATTCACCTGAAT
>Ga0209747_1000832_pt1 | contig 16679 bp, 18 predicted proteins | sample BarGraNGADG00311_FD_184498 | JGI IMG/M metagenome (GOLD analysis project Ga0209747, IMG submission 184498) | Arctic peat soil microbial communities from Barrow, Alaska - Barrow Graham LP Ref core NGADG0011-311 (SPAdes) (version 2) | ecosystem: Environmental > Terrestrial > Soil > Wetlands > Peat...
TGTTGCGCTAGAAGAGGTGGTTGTCTATCGCGAAGTTACTGGCGTTCCTCAAGATGGTGTCTATATCCCGCTCGAGAGAGTCCAGCGTGTTGACCGAAGTGCTCACCGCGCGGAGCGAGTCCGAGGGATTGACCGGCTTACCGGCCTTGGCGGCGACGACCAGGCCCAGCACGTAGCTCGCCAGCTGCTGGCCCAGCGCCAGCGCCTGCTGCTCTTTGAGGGCCGCCTCCATCTGCATCGACGCGTACTGCTTGTACTTGTCAACACCCGTGAGGCCTTGCACTTTTCTGTACTCGGCAACCGCCTTGTCCAGAGTCGCCTTCGATTTGTTGATCTGCTTATCGATCCCGACGATCGCGGCTTCTTTCGCGACGAGGCCCGGCACGTCGTTTGCGACCATCAATCGCAGGAGCTCGGCCTTGACAGTGTCCAGCTGGCGCCCGATCGTGGTCGCCTGGTTGTACAGCGCGTCGCCGGCCAGGCAGTATTTCTTCGCGACCCCGGTGTCGCCTCCGCACCCCGCGCATGCGACCAGCACGCAGGCCAGTGCGACTGCAAGGACAAGGTATGCCGTCCGCTTGCCACCGTGTCTCATCGAAACCCCTCCCTGTATCCTGGGCGCTTGCCCCTGCCTCGGGCCGGCAGGCTCAGAGCGCCCCCATCCCCTTCTCGCTCCGGCCGGTCAGGAAGTCCGCCGCGTGCTCAGGCGTCGTGATGTTGATCATCATGGATGTCCCGATCTCGAAGCCGCCGAGCGTGGTCAGCTTCGGGATCATCTCCAGGTGCCAGTGGTAGTAGGGGTATTCGGCCCCGTCGGTCGGTGCCGAGTGGATGTAGTAATTGTAAGGCGGGTCGCCGAACTTCTCGTAGTACGTGCCCAGCGTCTCGCGCAGTATCTCCGCGAAGTCCACGAGCTCGGTCTCCTCGATCATGTCGAAGGACTCCTGGTGCGCGCGTGGCATGATCCACACCTCGTATGGGAGGCGGGACGCGAACGGCGCGATCGCCACGAATGCGCGGTTCTTGGCTATCACCCGGCGCGAGAGCGTCATCTCCTCAGAGATGATGCGGCAGAACACGCACCCGTCGTGCCTCTGGTTGTACCAGGACGAGCCGGCGAGCTCCTGCTGGATCAGCGGCGGGACGAGCGGCATGCCGAAGAGCTGCGAGTGCGAGTGCTCGAGCGACGCGCCGGCCTCCCGGCCCTTGTTCACTATGATGTGCACGTAGCGGATGTGAGGGTCCTCGGCGTTGGCGCGGTAGCGGTGCCTGTACACCCTGAGGACGAGCTCGACCTCGTCGACGGGCATCGTGCCGAGGCTCGCGGTGTGGGACGGGCTGTGGATTATGACCTCGTGGCTGCCGTCGGCAGGCCTGCGCGGGAAGAGAGCGTCGGAGTCCATCTCGTCGTTGCCCATCAAGAACGCGGGGAACTTGTTCGGCACGACGCGCACGCACCAGCCTGGCGCGTTCGGCTCCCCGTCGTCGGGCCGTATCGCGAGCACCTCGAGCGGGGTCATCAGCTCGTGTCCCGGCTCGAACGGGCATTTTTCCAGCTCGTCCGGCTGGGGCACGACGCACGCCGCCGAGAAATTGGTGGGGCGGAGCGCCCTGTCAGTGGCGACGACCACCCACAACCCGGTGACGATGTCCTGCCGCAGCTCCGCCATTCATCGCTCCCTTGCTTCAGGCCCCGGGCTTGACGTCCGAGAGCCTGCGTTCCGCCTCTTCGTATATATTAGCCGGGCCGGCGCCCTCGTAGGAGCCTTCGTCCCACGCCACGTCGACGGGGTTCCTCCGGTATTTGAGCACCTTCGCGGGAACGCCGCCCATGACTGAGTAGGGCGGAACGTCGCGGGCGACGAGCGACATAGCCCCGAGGACGCTCCCCTCCCCCACGGTCACACCGCGCAGGACGGTCGTCTTCTCCCCGATCCACACGTTCCGCTCGATGATGACGTGCTCCTTGCGGATGCCCTGGCTCCGTATCGTCATGTGCGGGTCGATGAACCAGTGGTCGAAGTCGACCACGTAAATGTGATCGGCCCACAGGCCTTCGTCGCCCACCTCTATGTGGTTGTAGCAGTTGATGGTGTTCTTGCCCCCGAACGTGCACTTCCGCCCGATGCGCAGCTCGCCCTCGTGGGCGCGGAACGCGCACCCCTCCCCGATCCAGCAGAACGCGCCTATGGTGAAGCTCGCGCCCTTGCCCTTGCTGATCTCGTAGTGCTTGGGGAGGAAGACGTAGCCCTCGGTCCTGATGCCCGGATGCATCACCTTGAACTTGCAGAAGCGGTAGAACGAGCGCCAGTAGTTGAACGAATACATGCGGTTGCGGATTATGAAGCGCGCGTTGCGGGTTAGCCACGAGCCGCCCGGATGCTCGAGCCGCTCGGGCACCTCGGGCATACCATGCTGTGCGTCGCCGGTAACGACTTCCGTTTCCACCGCCACCCCCGGGGTGCTATTCAGGCTTGCGCGCGTAGAGGAGCATGTTGTAGAACCACGACGACGGCACGAACGGGTAGATGCGCTCATCCAGGCGGTTCAGCCTCAGGTAGGTCTTGTACGACCAGTACCTCCAGCGAAAAGTAATATTATCTTCTTCCAGCTTGTTCTCCACCGTGCGCGTCATCCAGCCCACGAAGCTCGACAGGAACTCATCGGCCTCGAAGTGCACATCCTCGAAGCCCGCCGCCCGCGCGACCGTGCAGACCTTCGCGGGCCTGAAGGTGTGGATGTCCACGACCTTCTCGAACTCGCGGATCTCGTGGTCGTCGTCAGTGGGCGCCCCCCTGGGACGGACCCTGGCCGGGATGCCGCCGAAGTGGCCCCCCAGGCGGGCGTACAGCTTCACCGCGGCCTCGGTCCCGTTGCGCGCGACCTGGCCCATGATGTCGCCCGCGCGCGTCGGCTCGCCGGCAAGAACGCAGACTCCGCCTGGCTTGAGGACGCGGTATATCTCGGCAAGAGCGCGGCTGATGTCAGGGATGTGGTGCAGGATGGCGTGCCCGATGACCATGTCGAACCCGGCGTCGGGGTAGTCGAGGCGCTCGAGCTCGGACTGTTTCGCCTCTACCTTGATGCCGAGCTCAACCGCGTTGCGGGCACACGTGTCGACCATCCCCTGGCTTATGTCGCAGGCGTAGAGCTCGCCCACGAGGTCGTCGTACAGGCTCAGGTTCAGCCCGACGTAGCCAGTCCCGCAGCCGACCTCGAGCAGCTTGTCCACGTGCGGGAACGGGCCGCCGAGGGCCTTCTCGAACTTCTGGCGCACCCGCATGGCGTTATCGTAGTCGTAGCTTATGCCCCACTTGCTGTCGTAAACGCCGCTCTCCACGTCGTGAAACAGCTCGTTAGCTTTTCTCAGGTCGATATCCATAGAGGAAATGATAGCAGATTAAACACGAGCGCCGGGCTGAAAGCCCGGCGCCAGTGCATCTCTCCAAGAGCGTTTGTCTTGGTTACTGCCTGTGCTCCTTCATGCCCATGAGGTTCGCCGCGAGCACGACGCGCTGGATCTGCGCGGTGCCTTCGTAGATCTGCATGATCTTCGCGTCTCTCATGTACTTCTCAACCGGATAGTCCTTCATGTAGCCCGAGCCACCCATGACCTGGACCGCGTCGACCGTGACCTTCATGGCCATGTCGCCGCAGAAGGCCTTCGCGCACGAAGACGCGGTGGAGAGCTTGCGGGCCGAGGCCTTGTCGCCCTCGGCTGCCTTCTTGGCGAGCCAGCCGGCGTGGTAGTACAGGTTGCGGCCGGCCTCGATGTTCATGAGCATGTCGGTCAGCATGAAGCTGATGGCCTGGTTCATGATGATCGGGGCGCCGAACTGCACGCGCTGCTTCGCGTATGCGAGGGACTCCTCGAACGCCGCGCGCGCGATGCCCGTGGCGAGAGCCGCCACGCCTGCGCGTGTCTGGTCGAGGGTCTGCATGACGATGTAGAACGCCTTGCCAACGTCGCTCAGCATGTCTTCCTTCGGGACCTTCACGTTCTCGAGGAAGACCTCAGCCGTGTGCGAGGCGCGGATGCCCAGCTTGTCCTCGTGCTTGCCCTGGCTGATGCCCTCGGAATGTCCGTCCACTATGAAGCCCGCGAGACCCCTGTAGCCCTTCTCGGGGTCGGTGTTCGCGAAGATCGTGTAGACGTCGGCGATGCCGCCGTTGGTGATGAAGCACTTGCTGCCGTTGAGCAGCCAGTGGTCACCCTCGTCCTTGGCAGTCGTCTTGATGTTGGCTACGTCGCTTCCCGCCTCAGGCTCGGTGAGCCCGAACGCTGCGAGGCCGGGGTTCTTGGGATCGCACAGCGGGGGGAGCCACTTCTGCTTCTGCTCCTCGGTCCCTGCGATCATGATCGGCGCCAGCGCCAGGTTGTTCGCGCCGATGCTGGTGGCGAGGCCTGCGCAGCCCCACGCCAATTCTTCGAAGACCATCGCGCTGGTAAGCGGATCGAGGCCGCCTCCACCGTACTCCTCGGGAATGCCGGCAGTCGGGAGGCCCGCCTGCGCAGCCTTTGGAAGAATGATGTCCTTGGGGAACTCACCCTTCTTGTCCCACTCCTCCGCTATCGGGCGGAGCTCGTTCAGCGCGAAATCGTGAGCCATGTCTACTGCGGCTCTTTGTTCATCATCCAGCTCGAAATCAATCACTCTGTTCCTCCTTTCCGACACAATGCTCGGAATTACTCTCTTGCAACGCGACTATTCTATCTTTTTACCGGCGGTGCCGCCAGCACTGACAGACTCTCGCTATTTGCCGGTGAACTCGGCCTTGCCGGGCCCCTCGGCGATGAACGTGCGCATGCCGATCTTCTGGTCCTCGGTGGAGAAACAGAGCGCGATGGCCTGGGCCTCGATCACAAGGCCGTCGGAGATCGAGCAGTTCAGGCCGCGGTTGACCGAGTCCTTGGCCATCGCGAGCGCGAACGGCGGGTACTTGGTCGCGTAGCGCTTGGCGACCTTCTGGGCCTGGGCGATGACCGCGGCTCCGTCGCCCTCCACGAACTTGTCGACCACGCCGTACTCGAGGCACTTCTTCGCGTCGTAAAAGCGGCCCGAGAAGATCATCTCCTTAGCCTTAGCGGGCCCGATCAGCCTCGGGAGCCTCTGGGTGCCTCCGGCGCCGGGGATGATGCCCAGGAGTATCTCGGGGACGCCGATCTGGGCGGTCTCGCCGGCGAACCGCCAGTCGCACGCCAGGGCCAGCTCGCATCCGCCGCCGAGCGCGAAGCCGTTGATCGCGGCGATGACGGGCTTGGGAACGTTGGAGAGCAAGGTGAGCGCGTCCTGCGCCCCGCCGATGATCTTTGTCACGATCATCGGTGTTGCCTCGGCCATCTCCTTGATGTCCGCGCCTGCCGCAAAGACTTTCTCGCCGCCGGTGATGACGATCGCACGAACGCCGTCGTCGACCTTGACCTCGGCCGCGCACGCGCCTATCTCGATGAAGACCTGAGCGTTGAGCGCGTTGACCTTGGGGCGGTCCAGAGTCACGGTCGCGACGTAGTCCTCTATCGAAACCTTGAGGAATTCAAAATCGTACGCCATCCACAACACCTCCGCTTTCGGGATTACGTGGCCGGCGCAAGTCGCCGCCACCGGTTGCTCGAGCCACGAGCGCAAACCTGGACAATTCTATCACATGAAAAAACGCATAATGAGGTCTGACCCCATTATGCGTTTCTTAGAGGGCGCGGATGAAGTCGACTATCTCTGAGGTCGGGGTCCCGGGAGTGAACAGCATCGCGACGCCCTGCTCTTTGAGCGCGGCGACGTCCTCCTCGGGGATTATGCCTCCGCCGATGAGCTTGATGTCCCCGGCGCCCCGCTCCTCGAGCATGCCGAGGACCTTCGGGAACACTGTCATGTGGGCACCCGAGAGTATCGACAGCCCAACCACGTCCACGTCTTCGTCAATCGCCGCCCGCACTATCTGCTCGGGCGTCTGGTGAAGCCCCAGGTAGATGACCTCCATCCCGGCGTCCCGCAGCGCCCGGGCGACCACCTTCGCGCCTCGGTCGTGGCCGTCGAGGCCGGGCTTCGCGATGAGTACCCTGTGCGTTTTGTCGCTCACTCCTGCTCCCGGTTCATGCCGGACGTCTCCGGCCGCCTGTCAAAAAATAAGACCTGACCCCAAAAAGTTGACATGTCAGTAGATCGGGCGCTCTTTGTACTCCCCGAACACGCCCTTCATGACCTCGACGATCTCGCCCTGGGTGACGTGCGCCCTCGCGCACTCGACGATCGCGGGCATCAGGTTGTCGGTCCCCTCGGCGCAGCGGCGCAGCTCCTCTCTCGCGGAGTCGGCCGCCGCCTGGTCCCGCTCGCGCCTGACCTTCGCCAGGCTCTCCACCTGCTCGCGCTCGAGCGCGGGGTCGATCTTCAGCAGCTCAATGTCGATCGACTCGTCCTCGTGAGCGAAGCGGTTCACACCTACTATTACCCTCTCGCCCTTCTCGATCTCCATCTGGTACCGGTAGGCCGCGTCGGCGATGCGCCGCTGGAAGTAGCCCTTCTCGATAGCCTCCAGTACGCCCCCCTCGGCTTCGATCTCATCGAAGTAGGCCAGGCACTCGAGCTCGAGGCGGTCGGTCATGTACTCCACGAAATAGGACCCGGCGAGCGGGTCGATCGTGTTCGGCACGCCGGTCTCGTACGCGATGACCTGCTGGGTCCGCAGGGCGATCTCGGCCGCCTTCTCGCTGGGGAGGGCCAGCACCTCGTCCATGGAGTTCGTGTGCAGCGACTGCGTGCCTCCCAGAACCGCGGCCAGGCCCTCGTACGCGGTCCTCACGATGTTGTTCTCGGGCTGCGGCGCGGTGAGCGAACACCCCGCGGTCTGTGTGTGGAACCGGAGCAGCAGCGACTCTTCCTTCTTCGCGCCGAACCTCTCCTTCATCACGCGGGCCCATATGCGGCGGGCGGCCCGGTACTTGCCGATCTCCTCGAAGAAATCGATGTGCGAGTTGAAGAAGAACGATAGCCTCGGGGCGAACTCGTCCACGTCCAGCCCCGCGTCCACGCCGGCCTGCACGTACGCAATGCCGTCGGCTAGCGTGAACGCGAGCTCCTGGGCCGCGGTCGAGCCTGCTTCCCTGATGTGGTACCCGCTGATGCTTATAGTGTTCCAGCGCGGCACCTCGGCCGCGCAGAACTTCATGATGTCGGTGATGATGCGAAGCGACGGGCGCGGCGGGAAGATCCAGGACTTCTGGGCGATGTACTCCTTGAGGATGTCGTTCTGGATCGTGCCGCCCAGCTCGTCGAAGCGCGCGCCCTGCCGCTCGCCGGTCACCAGGTAGAACGCGAGCATTATGCTGGCCGGCGCGTTGGTCGTCATCGAGGTCGTGATCTTGTCCAGGGGGATGCCGTCGAAGAGCGCCTGCATGTCCAGCACCGAGTCGATCGCCACCCCGCACCGCCCGACCTCGCCCTCGGCCATCGGGTCGTCCGAGTCGCGCCCCATGATGGTCGGCATGTCGAACGCGACCGACAGGCCGGTCTGCCCGCGCCCGAGCAGGAACTTGTAGCGCCCGTTCGTCTCTTTCGCCGTGCCGAACCCCGAGAACTGGCGCATCGTCCACAGGCGGCCGCGGTACATGTTGGGCCTGATGCCGCGGGTGTACGGGTACTCGCCCGGGAATCCCAGGTCCTGCCCGTACTCGATCCCGGCGATGTCGGAGGGCCCGTACAGCGCGTCGACCGGCTCGCTCGACACCGTCACGAACGGCTCGGAGCGCTCGGGCGAAGTGGGGTACGACTCCTTGCGCCAGCGGCTTCTTTCCGCCTCGAACTGTTCGTCATCCATCTAGTGCTCCTAGTACTCGATCCCTTCTCGAAGCGCCACGCCCTTGTCGTAGCAGTGCCGCACGTTTTTCATCTCGGTTATGAGGTCCGCCCGCTCGCAGAACTCGGCCGGCGCGTACCTGCCCGTGAGTACCAGCTCGACGGTGTCGGGCTTCGCGTCGATGACCGGCAGTATCTCGTCCAGGGTCAGCACCCCGAGCTCGACCGCCACGTTTATCTCGTCGAGGATCACTATGTCATACTCGCCGCCGGTGATGGCCTTGCGCGCGAGCTCGAGGCCCTCATGCGCCAGCCGGAGGTCTTCGGCGGACGGCTCGCCCTTCTTGACGAACGTGTCCAGCCCGGACTGGACCAGCACAAAACTGTCAGAGAGCCTCTTCGCGGTCTCGACCTCTCCGTAGTGGCGGCCCTTCAGGAACTGGACCATGTAGACCTTGAAGCCTTTTCCGATCGCCCGCATGGCGAGCCCGATGGCCGCGGTGGTCTTGCCCTTGCCGTCACCCGTATAAACCTGGATAAGCCCCTGCTCCAAGTGGCCTCACTTTCCTCTCGGGCACGCGCGTCCGGCATGTTTTTCCGCCAATCGCCGCGCCCGGTCCATCCCGCCGGGCCGCGAAAAGTATATCAAATCCGTATTTTTAGAACGGGACAGAGGGCATTCGCGTCGAATTATAGTCGGGGCCTGCCCGATGAGGGGCGGGCCTTCCAGCGCGAAAACCTCAGCGAGAGGCGCGCGGTCGTGAGAAATAACGCTCGGAGATTGGAATGAGGGCGAGCACGTTGCCGGCCAGAAATACCAGAGAGACCATGCTGAGCCACCGCAAGCTCCGCAGGGCTTACCTGTACGTCAGGAGGGCCAACAAGAGGCGCGTGGTGCTGCTCTTTTCCGCCTGCTTCCTGGCGATCGTGCTCGTGAGCCTGTTCCTCATCCTGTTCGTGCAGGACCTCGCACTGAGCGGCCAGATCTTCCCCGGGGTCACCATAGCGGGCAATGCTGTGGGTGGCATGAGCCACGAGCAGGCGAAGGCCGCCATCCAGGCCAACATCGTCACCAAGATCGAGGAACCACTCGTTCTCACCAATAACGGCAACAACTACAAGCTCAGCCCCACGAAGATCGGCCTCGCGATCGACGTCGACAAGATGGTCGAGGAAGCCTTCAGCAAGGGGTCCAAGCAGAACATCATCGGCCGGATGTGGCGCAGGTTCATGAACAAGCCGCTGAACGCGAACATCCCCGTGCTGGTGAAATACGACCAGGCGCAGGTCAACGCGTTCGTCGCCAATGTCGCGAGCGACCTCGACTACGCGGCGCGGAACGCCAGCGTCGACATGTCGAAGGGGTCGCCGTCGGTCGCGGCGTCACGGACCGGGCGCAAGGTCCAGCAGGACGTGCTGCTCTCGCAGATCGGCTCGACGCTCCCGACCGAGAACCGCAAGCTCGTAATACCGGTCGAGGTGCTGAAGCCTAAGGTCGTCGAGGGCGACATAGGCACGATAATCGTGATCAAGCAGGCGGAGCACAAGCTGTACCAGTACAACGGGTCCAAGCTGGTCGACACCTACGCGTGCGCGGTCGGCCAGCCAAAGTACCCGACCCCGACGGGCCAGTTCGAGATCCTGGACAAGAAGAAAGACCCGTGGTGGTACCCGCCCAAGTCGGACTGGGCTAAAGACCTGAAGCCGGTGCCGCCCGGCCCGGGCAACCCGCTCGGCCCGTACTTCATGGACCTCGGGAACGGCTTCGGGATTCACGCGACACCCGACGAGGCGTCGCTCGGCTACTCGGTATCGCACGGGTGCGTGCGGCTGTCTGAGTGGAGCGCGCAGCAGGTATTCAACGCGGTGAGCAAAGGGACCCTGGTCTACATCCTCCCCTAGCGGACTCCGGACGCAGCCAGGTTCGCCAGCGCAATCGCCCCCACGTACTCATCGACGGTGCCGCTTCGCGACGTGTCGGCGAGCACCAGCCTGAGGGGGAAGTAAAGAGCGCCGAGTGACACCGCACCGCCCAGGTGCGCGAGCGTGCGATAGAGAAGGTTGCCCGTCACACCGTCGGGTGCGATGACGCAGTTGGCCCACTCGAGCGCTTCCTCGATCATGATGTTGAAATGCCTGACACCGAAGCGCTCGGCGGCGAGCTCCCCGCGCAGGATGCTCCTGGCGATGAGCTTCGACCTTTCCGCGTCCTGCGGGCGGCCCGCCGAGAGGACCGCGATGCGCGGCTCCCATCCCAACAGGCCGCAGAACTCCCTCATGTCGCGCGCGAGCCTGCCTGTGGCCTCGAGCGTCCCTCCCTCGTCTATCCCGACCGGGCCGAGGAGAAACGGCTTGCCGCCGGCGAGGACCATGAGCGCGATGCGTCGCGGCCTGGTGCGCGGACGCCTCGAGCGAAGCTCCTTGAGAAAAGTGTCCGATGGAAGGGAGCCCCTGACCGCGGCGTCGATGACGTTGTCCGAAAGTGCGTCGAACATTGCCACCGGGTCGCGGAAGACATAGACCGGACAGAAGGCGACGCTTGCGAGCACGGGCTGTTCCCGGACATCGCCTTCGACGAGGCCGATGCCCAGCCTTGTGTCCATTGAAGTATGAAGAGCAATGTCGCTATTATCCACGACAAGACTGTAACAGAAGAGGTGCGCCAGTGGGGTCAGACCCCGGTGGCGCAGGAGGAAGGCGCGATGGAGACCGGTCCCTTGGCGAATGACACTGAGGAGGCTGGGCGCGACGCCCTGCTTAGGCGGGCCTTTGCGCTCGAATATTTCACCGTGGCGTGGATGGTTATCGAGGGCGCGGTCGCCGTGACCTCGGGCATCATCGCACACTCCATCGCCCTGGTCGCCTTCGGGCTGGACTCGGTGATAGAGCTGTTCGCTGCGATCGTCGTCCTCTGGCAGCTCCGCGGCCACGCCGAGGAGCAGGAGGCGAAAGAGCGCGTCGCGGTGCGCCTCATCGCCGTGACGTTCTTTGCGCTCGCTGCTTACGTCGCTGCCGAAGCGATCTATGACCTGGTTATCCACGCAAAGCCCGAGACAGCAGTCGCAGGCATCATCATCGCAGCGGCGGCGGTGGTGGTCATGCCGATGCTCTCGATCGCGAAGAAGCGCGTCGGGCGCAAGCTCGGCAACGAGGCGCTGGCGGCCGAGGCCTCCGAGTCGATGTTCTGCGCGCTGCTGGCGGCGGTCGTGCTGGTAGGCCTCGCCCTCAATTCGGCTTTCGGCTGGTGGTGGGCCGATCCGGTGGCAGCGCTGGTGATAGCCGTATTTGCGGTGCGCGAGGGCGCGGAAGCGTGGGAAGAGTCGTCGGGGGAAGAAGACTCTCAGGTCGTGCGCTCTTGAGCCGCGTCTCTCAGGCGCGGACCAGGACTGCGGGCTGAGAGCCCGCACTCAAGAACGAGTCCGCGCTCAAGAACTCAACACTTGGTCTGCTTGAGGTTGTAGGTCCGCAGGACCGAGAGCGCCTCGACGGCTTCCTCGGGCGTCTCGAAGACCGGGAAATCCATCCTGCCCTGCACGTCGTGCAGGTACTGGCACTGGGAGAGCAGGCACAGCGCGATGGGCTTGTTGTGCTTCTTCATGATGTCGCCGATCTCGGCATAGGGCTCGCGCAACATGGCAGCGTAAGCACCGTCGTACTTCGCGTCAGACCTGCGCAGCAGCACGCAGACGATGCCGTCGATGTCCTCCTGCCCGAGCACCTGGTCGAGCGCGAAGAGGATGGCGTCGGTCGAGTGGATGTCCCCGAGGTCGAGAGGGTTGCGCAGCCTTATCACGTCGGAGCGGACGTAGTCTTTGAAGCCGGAGACGACTTCCTCCGAGAGCTCCGGGAACACGAAACCGCGCTTGAACGCCTCGTCCGAGCAAAGGACCGTGTAGCCGCCCGCCTGGGACACCGCGGCTATGCGGTTTCCGCACAGGGGCGGCAGCTCGAACGAGCGCGCAAGGTCCATCAGCTTCTTTATCTCGTCCACGCGGATGACGCCTGCCTGCCTGAGCGCCCCGTCCAGCACCTGGTCGTTGTTCGCGAGAGCCGCGGTGTGGCTCGCGGCGGTCTTCGCCCCGACCTCTGTGGTGTTCGCCTTGTAGATGAGCAGAGGCTTGTCCAGCGAGCGCGCGGTCTCGATCAGCTCGCGGCCCCGCACGACGCTCTCGAGGAACATGCATATGACCGATGTGCCCGGGTCCTCGCCCAGGTAGCGAAGGAAATCGAGCTCGTCCATGTTCACCTTGTTGCCGACCGACACAAACTTGTTGAACTTGGAGCTCGTGTTGTCCAGGAACATGATGAGGCTCATGCCGACGCCGCCCGACTGCGAGACGATCGAGATGTTGCCGGCCTCGCGCTTCTTCATTGTGAGGAACGGGAGGCACAGCCCGATCTCGCTGTTGATCAGGGTCAGGCCGTTGGGCCCGACGAACCTGATCCCGTGCTCCTCCGCCTTCTGCTTGATTACCTCAGTGAGCTCCGCCCCTTTTTCACCAAGCTCAGAGAAGCCGCCCGACGGGATTGCCATCAGCTTGACGCCCTTGCGAGCGCACGCGTCCATGACGCCGGGGACCGCGGGGGCGGGCACGAAGGCGACTACAAGGTCCACCGGCCCGGGGACGTCGTCCAGGGAACTGTAGCCCTTGATGTCGAGGACGTCCTCGCCCCTTGGATTGACTGGATATACCTTGCCCGTGAAACCCCAGGTGATGAGGTTTTGAACGATGTTGCGGCCCATGTTGGTCGGGTTCGCGGAGGCCCCCACCACCGCAACGCTCTCCGGATAGAACATCTTGCGAATATCGTCATCCATGACGTCCTCATTCCGTTAAAAGGTGGCGATAAAGGACCGCCACCGCGGGATAGTATCCCATCAGGAAATGAAAAAATCAAACACAGCGTTCAGAATGTTAAGGCGATGCGAAGGGCGCCTCTACTGTAGCTCGAGCAAATGCCGATACTGCCAGTCGCGTTCTTTAAGTGCCGCTGCATCGGGGTCGATCCCTCCGGCTCCGTCTCTCACCGCTGTCGCGGCGTAGACAGCGGCGGCGACGGCGTGGCCCGGGACATGTGCGGTTGCAATCGCCTGCCCCGCGGCGCGGGCGGCGGAGCGAGCCGAGTCATCCTCTTCCACTTCTCGAGCAGCCGCATGGGAAGCCAGTGAGGCCGCCCGGACGTCGGCCATCTTGAACACACCGGTGCGTACCCACTCCCGGCAGGCGGCAATAGCCAGCCTTGGCCGGTCGTCTCCGGGGTATTTGGTCTTGAAATAGGGCAGCACGCGCTCCGCGCAGTCAGCGGCTCAGGCCGCGAGCGTACTGTGGCCGGTCCGGCCGGCAAGCTCCGCGATCTGTTCGTCCAGAGCCGTCTTCACCAACCTGGGCTTCTTCATGAACCGTTCTGGCCGATGGACTCCAGCACAAGCTCGACCAGGTCTATGACCGGCAGGCCGCCCGCCAGTCCGAGCGCGTCGGTCAGGTTCATCTCGCAGAACGGGCAGCAGGTGACAAGCGCCTCGGCTCCCGACTCGACGGCTTCGGCCTGGCGCAGCGACGCGATCTCGACCGCTGTGTCCGTGTGGCCCGTTCGCAGGCCGCCTCCCCCGCCGCAGCAGCGGGCGTTCATGCCGGTGCGAGCCATCTCGACCAGCTCGAGTCCGGGGATGGACTCGAGCACTTTCCGCGGGGCGTCCACAACCCCGCCGTGCCGGGCAAGGTGGCATGGGTCGTGGTAAGTGATCTTGCGCTCGAGCGGGCCGGGCTCCAGCCTGCCCTCTTCGATGAGTGATGCCAGGACCTCGGAGACGTGCAGCACCTCCGGGCCGAAGTCGGCGACCTTGGGGTACTCGTGCTTCATGATTCCGTAGCACCCCGAGCACGCCGTGATGATGGTGTCGATGCCTAGGGCGTTCAGCTTCTCGATGTTCTTGCCGGCCTGCGAGGCGAAGACGTCCTTCATGCCCACGCGCATCGCCGTGCTGCCGCAGCAGATCTCATCGCGCCCCATGATACCGAAGTCGACGCCCCCCGCCTCGAGCACGCGCGCGGTCGCCAGCGCAACCTTCTGCATGTTTGGCAGGTACGCCGCGGTGCAACCGGGGTAATAGAGCGCGCTCGCCTTCTGCTTCGGAAGCACCTTGACCTTGCCGGGCAGCTTGCGCGACCAGCGGTCCCTCTGCGCGCGCGGCATCTGCCAGGGGTTGTCGTAGTTCTCGACGCTCTTGACCATGTCCACCTGCGGCTCGAGCGGCCCGGCTCCCTGCTCGACCATGACGTCGCGCAGCAGGTTGATGAGCTCGGTGAGCCTGACGCCCATAGGGCACCTCACGGCGCACGAGTAGCACGCCGAGCAGAAGTAGAGGACGTCCGGCCTGAGGACCTCCTCGCGCCCGCCCGTCAGCACCAGCCTGACGATCTCGCGCGGGCTGAGCTCGGAGAACGCGGCGACAGGGCAGGAGGCCGTGCACGTGCCGCACTGCAGGCACGAGCGCACCTTCTCCCCGACGGGCGTGCCGCTGACCAGCTCGTCGAAGAACTCGCCGGAGAGCTCGGTCACGGGTGCTTTGTCCTTGTCGCTCATGCTTCGACCATCTCTTTTGTCAGGTACTCCAGTATGCTCGCGCGCAGCGAGATGAACTCCTCGTCCGTCCTGTTCCTCGGGTAGGAGAGCGGGTTCTCGAAGGTATTCACGACCCTGGCCGGCCTGCGGCTCAAGCCTATGATGTCCTGGCCGAGGTACACGGCCTCGTCGACAGAGTGCGTGACGAACACGATCGTCGTCGCGGTCCTCGTCCACAGGTCCACAAGAAACTCCTGCATGCCGTTGCGGGTCTGCGCGTCAAGCGACGCGAACGGCTCGTCCATCAACAGCAGCCTGGGCTCGACGGCCAGGGTCCTCGCGATCGCCACGCGCTGCTTCATGCCGCCCGAGAGCTCTTTCGGGTAGAGGTCGTCGTGGCCGGTGAGGCCGACCGTCTCCAGGTACTCGTCTGCCCTGGCATGAGCCTCGTCGCGCTTCATCCCGCCGACCTGCAGCCCGAACGAGACGTTCGCCAGGACGGTCCTCCATGGGAAGAGTGCGTACTCCTGGAACACCATCCCCCTCTCCGGACCCGGCCCCGAGACAGGCAGCCCTTCGAAGAGGACCTCCCCCGCCGTCGGCTCCGCGAGCCCGCCGATCAGGCGCAGCAGCGTCGTCTTTCCGCAGCCGGACGGGCCGACCACGCAGGTCAGCCTCCCGGCGTGGATGTCGATGTCGATGCCGTCCAGGACCTCGAGCTCGTTGCCGGTCTTCTCTTCCTTGTAGTTCTTGACCAGCCCGCGCAGCGTCAGGACCGCGCCGGCGGCGCCGTTGTTCATCTCCAAGACAGCGTCCTTTTCTCGAGGAGCCGTATCAGCCAGTCAAACAGATAGCCCAGAATGCCGATCACGACCATCCCCGCGACCAGCAGGTCATACCGCGCGAGGTCGCGCGCGGTCATTATCATGTAGCCGAGCCCGTAGCCGTTCTGCACCGACACCAGCTCGGCGGCGATCAAGCTCATCCACGCGATGCCCATCCCGATTCGAACGCCGGTGAATATGGATGGCATCGCGCCCGGCACCAGCACACGGGCGAGCACCGTACGGGGGCCGGCCCCAAGCGTACGTGCCGCCTCGATGAGCCGAGGGTCCACCGATTTCACGCCGGAGACAGTGTTCAGAACAATCGGGAAGAAAGCTCCCAAGGCGATGATGTACGCCTGCGATGCGAGCCCGATCCCGAACCAGATGATGGCGAGCGGCAGCCACGCGAGAGGCGGTATCGGCCTTATCAGCTCGACGAGCGGGTCCACCGCCGCCTCGAGCTTTTTCGAGTACCCTATGAATATCCCGAGCGGCACACCGATCACCAGCGCGATGGCGAACCCGGTGAAGACCCTGACCAGGCTCGCCGCGACGTGCCCCTGCAGGTGATAACCGGGCGGGAGGCCCGTCGCCACCAGGTGGCCGAACCCCTTGATCACGGCCAGCGGCGTAGGTGTGTGCCCGAGCCATCCCAGCCCGGCAAGCAACCACCACAGGCCGAGCGCTACGAGAGGAGAGATGATCTTCCATTTCCTCAAGAACCGCCCCCCTGGATGAACTGTGTGTCTATGAGCCGGCGCGTGAAAGCGGGCGCGCTCGTGACCTTGATGACGCCAGCGTCTTTCATGAAGCTCACGTACCGCTCGAGCAGCTTCGCCTCCGGCAGGTAGCTGAAACCGATGTTCTTCATCGCGTTGCGCGCGACCGTTGGGTCCTGGCCCGTGTACAGGTGAGCAAGGTCCACCGCCTCGAGCTTGTTGTCCCGGATGTATTTCGTCGCCTTCACGTGAGCCGCGACGAAACGCCTGACGGTGTCGGGGTTGGCCTTGATGAACCGGCTGTCAGCGACCACCATGCAGCACGGGTGGTCGGGCCATATCTTCTGGGATGTCATAAGGACCCAACCGGCGTTCTGCGCGACAGCCATCGACGGGTAGGGCTCCCAGGCAACCGCAGCGTCAATCTGCGCGGAAGCCAGCGCCTGGAGCATCTCCGGCGGCTTGACGACGATGATGTTGACGTCCGCCGGGTCGACGTTCGCCTTCTTGAGCGCCGTGCGCAGGAGGAAGTCCTGCATGGTTGAGATGCCGGGAATGGCGACAGTCCGGCCTTTGAGGGCGGCGACGTCGTTGCCCTCCACGCCGGGCCGGACGACGATGGAGCTGCCGCCGGTGTTGGCCTGGGCGACTATCTTGACGTCGGCCATGTCCTGTCCCGCGAACGTTATCGCCGGAGCGGCCCCGACGTAACCGATGTCGAGGTCGCCCGCCGAGAAGGCGCTCATCTCCTCGGGTCCCGCGTTGAACTGGCCCACCTC
>Ga0209747_1000833_pt1 | contig 16678 bp, 13 predicted proteins | sample BarGraNGADG00311_FD_184498 | JGI IMG/M metagenome (GOLD analysis project Ga0209747, IMG submission 184498) | Arctic peat soil microbial communities from Barrow, Alaska - Barrow Graham LP Ref core NGADG0011-311 (SPAdes) (version 2) | ecosystem: Environmental > Terrestrial > Soil > Wetlands > Peat...
ATGGCGAAAGAAAAATTTGACCGTTCGAAACCGCACGTGAACGTTGGGACGATCGGGCATATCGACCACGGGAAGACCACGTTGACGTCGGCGCTGACGAAGGTGGCGTCGATGAAGGGGTGGGCGAAGTACGTGTCGTATGACGAGGTGGCGAAGGCGTCGGAGTCGCAGGGGCGTCGGGACGCGACGAAGATTCTGACGATCGCGACGAGCCATGTGGAGTACTGCTCGGCGAAGCGGCACTATGCGCACGTAGACTGCCCGGGGCACGCGGACTTCATCAAGAACATGATCACGGGCGCGGCGCAGATGGACGGGGCGATCGTGGTGGTGTCGGCGGTGGACGGGCCGATGCCGCAGACGCGGGAGCACGTGCTGCTGGCGCGGCAGGTGGAAGTGCCGTGCCTGGTGGTGGCGCTCAACAAGGTGGACGCGGTGGACGACCCGGAGCTGCTGGACCTGGTGGAGCTGGAGGTGCGGGACCTGCTGACGAAGTATGGGTTCCCGGGGGACGACGTGCCGGTGGTGCGGGTGTCGGCGCTGAAGGCGCTGGAGGGCGACGCGGCGGGGGTGCAAGGGGTGCTGGACCTGCTGGAGGCGCTGGATGCGCATGTGCCGCTGCCGCTGCGGGAGATTGACAAGCCGTTCCTGATGCCGATCGAAGACGTGTTCTCGATCTCGGGGCGCGGGACGGTGGTGACGGGGCGGGTGGAGCGGGGGAAGGTGAAGGTCGGCGAGGAAGTGGAGATCGTGGGCTTCCGGCCGACGATGAAGAAGATCGTCACGGGCGTGGAGATGTTCAAGAAGCTGCTCGACGAAGGGGTGGCGGGGGACAACATCGGGGTGCTGCTGCGCGGGCTGGAGAAGACGGACGTGGAGCGCGGGCAGGTGCTGGCCAAGCCGGGGTCGATCACGCCGCACACGAAGGTCAAGGCGGAAGTGTACGTGCTGTCGAAGGAAGAGGGCGGGCGGCACACGCCGTTCTTCAACGGGTACCGGCCGCAGTTCTACCTGCGGACGACGGACGTGACCGGGTCGATGTTCCTGCCGGAAGGCGTGGAGATGGTGATGCCCGGGGACAACACGAGCATCCGGGCGGAGCTGATCACGCCGGTGGCGATCGAGAAGGGGTCGAAGTTCGCGATCCGCGAGGGCGGCCGCACGGTCGGCGCCGGGACGGTCACGGAAATCCTGGAATAGCAGGCAGCGGACAGCCGCCAGCCAGTGAGAGCAGCTATGCGTGACATCATCATCCTGGCGTGCACGGACTGCAAGCGCCGGAACTACAACACGACGAAGAACAAGAAGAAGACGACCGAGCGCCTGGAACTCAAGAAGTTCTGCCCGCACTGCCGTACGCACACGGCGCACCGGGAGACGAAGTAGGACGAATCCTTCGAGACTACAGGCCAGTAGCTCAATTGGCAGAGCACCGGTCTCCAAAACCGGGGGTTGGGGGTTCGATTCCCTCCTGGCCTGCCAAAAATGGGGATTCGGGATTCAGGATTCGGGAGTCAGTGGGATTCGGGGTGGCCCGCCGTTCTGCTGAACCCTGAATCCAGGCTCCTGATTCCTTTGTGATTCTCAGTGATCCGGCGGTGAAGACCGTGGCAATCATCGATAGCGTCAAGGAAGCCGGCGGCAACGTGACCGGGTGGTGGGGCAACTTCAAGACCTTCCTCACCGAGGTTCGCAACGAACTGAAGCGCGTCACGTGGCCTTCCCGCAAGGAAGTCTACGCCACGACGTTCGTCGTGATCCTCACGTCGATCTTCTTCGGTCTCTACCTCTTCGCGCTGGACGGTGTGTTCAACATCGGCATCCAGTGGATCTTCAAACGATTTGGTGTGGCATGACCGACGATCGGACGAAGCAGTGGTACATCGTCCACACCTACTCGGGGTTCGAGAAGAAGGTGTCCGAGTCGCTCCGACAGCGCGTCCAGGCATACGGGCTGCAGGACGAGATAGGCGAGATTCTCATCCCGACCGAGGTGGTCGTAGAGATGCGCGGGGGGCGCAAGGTCGAGACCCCTAAGCGCTTCTTCCCCGGCTACATTCTGGTCGAGATGTACATGTCCGACAACGCCTGGCACGTGGTGAAGAACACCCCGAAGGTCACAGGGTTCGTCGGCGCCGGCGCGCGCCCCACGCCGCTCAGCCGTGAGGAGGTCGATCAAATCCTCCTGCAGGTGACGGCCGCGGCCGAAAAGCCCAAGGCGAAGTACTCGTTCGAAAAGGGTGATCGCGTGCGCATCAACGAGGGGCCGTTCACGAGCTTCGAGGGAGTCATCGATGAGGTGAACGCCGACCGGAGCACGCTCAAGGTGATGGTCACGATCTTCGGCCGGGCCACGCCGGTCGAGCTCGATTTCATGCAGGTGGAGAAGGTCTAGCGGCCAGCGGGCAGCAGGCAGCAGGAAGGCTGCCGGTTGCCGCTGTCAGCGACCGGGACAGGACTTATGGCGAAGAAAATTCAGGCGGTAGTGAAGCTCCAGATCGCGGCCGGCAAGGCGACGCCCGCGCCGCCCGTCGGGACCGCGCTCGGCCCCCACGGGTTGAACATCATGGACTTCTGTAAGAACTTCAACGCGAAGACCGCCAAGGACGAAGGGCTGATCATCCCGGTCGTCGTCACGGTATACGCCGATCGCAGCTACACCTTCATCACGAAGACGCCGCCGGCGGCCGTCCTGTTGAAGCGGGCCGCGAACATCGCAAAGGGGTCCGCGGAGCCCAACAAGACCAAGGTGGGGACCGTCACCGCCAAGCAGGTCGAGGACATCGCGAAGCTGAAGATGCCGGACCTGAACGCCGAGAGCCTCGAGGCGGCCGTGAAAACCGTCTGCGGCACCGCGCGATCGATGGGGTTGGATGTAGTCCAGTAGGAGTCGTGATTCGGGATTCGACTCCCGAGTCGTTCGTTCTTCAGCGTGGGAGGGTCCGGGGACGGGCCCGCAGACCACAGGGAGGGTCGATGAGCAAAGCGGGTAAGAAGTTCACCGCCGCGAAGGCGGAGGTTGGCGTTCGGCATTACAACCTCGACGAGGCCGTGCCACTCGCCCAGAAAATAAAGTTTGCCAAGTTCGACGAGACGGTCGAACTCGCATTCCGGCTCGGCGTCGATCCCAAGCACGCCGACCAGATGGTACGCGGCACCGTCGTGCTGCCGCACGGCCTTGGCAAGACCAAGAAGGTGCTGGCCATCGCGGGCGGCGAGAAGCAGAAGGAAGCCCTGGAGGCCGGCGCCGATATCGTGGCCGGCGAGGAAATCGTCGAGAGGATCCAGGGCGGTTTCATGGACTTCGAGGCCGTCGTCGCCACCCCCGACATGATGAAGTCGGTCGGTCGCCTCGGGAAGGTGCTCGGCCCGCGCGGCCTGATGCCCAACCCGAAGACCGGCACCGTGACCTTCGACATCGGCAAGGCCGTCCGCGAGATCAAGGCCGGCAAGGTGGAGTTCCGCGTCGACAAGACCGGGATCGTCCATGCGCCGGTGGGCAAGGTGTCGTTTCCGACCCAGAACCTGCTGCAGAACGCCAACGCGCTGGTCGAAGCGATCGTGAAGGCGAAGCCGGCGGCGGCCAAGGGCAAGTACCTGAAGAGCCTGGTCCTCTCCACGACTATGGGCCCGGCGATCAAGGTCGACACGGCCAGCGTGGACATGGTGAGAAAGTAGGGTGCGCCGGTTGATGTCGTAGGGCGGGTCCCCGCGGCCCGCCGAGGGAAAAAAGGTGCAGCAGACATGGCGTTGACGAAAAGCGAGAAGACGGCCACGCTCGAGCAGTTGGCGACCGCGCTCCAGGGCGTGGATAGCGCGATCCTGTTCGACTACACGGGCCTGAACGTGCCCCAGGTGACGGAGTTGCGGAGACAGATCCGCGCCGTCAAGGGGCAGTACCGGGTCGTCAAGAACACGCTGGCCCGCCGTGCCCTGAAGGGGACGGAGTTCGAGCCGCTGAGCGAGTTCTTCCAGGGGACGACGGCCATCGCGTTTACCGGGAACGACCCGGTGGCGCTGGCCAAGACGCTGACGACGTTCGCAAAGACCGCACCGGCGCTCACGATCAAGGCGGCGGTGGTGCAGGGGCGAAAGATCCAGGCCGCAGAGGTGACCGAACTCGCGACGCTGCCGAGCAAGCCGGAGCTGTACGCGAAGCTGCTGTTCCTCCTCAGCGCCCCGATGGTCCGGCTCGTCACGGTCCTCAACGCGGCGCCGCAGGCGCTGTTGAACGTGCTCACTCAGGCGGAAAAGAAAAAGGGCGAGGCATAGGTGTTGGCGGGTCTGCAGACCCGCCCTACTCCCGTAGGGCGGACCTTGCGGTCCGCCAACTGCGGTTTCATGATGCAGGAGAACTGAAATGGCGGAACTGAACCAGCAGCAGGTGGTCGAGTACATCAAGGGCATCAGCGTCCTCGAGCTGTCGCAGCTCGTGAAGGCCCTGGAAATCGAGCTCGGCGTGTCGGCAGCGGCGGCGATGCCCATGACGATGCCGGCGGGCGGCGGCGCGGCGGCGGCGGCTCCGGTCGAGGAGCAGACCGAGTTCAACGTGATCCTCACCGAGGTGGGCGACAAGAAGATCAACGTCATCAAGGCGGTCCGGGAAGTCACGAGCCTGGGTCTGAAGGAAGCCAAGGACCTGGTGGAAGGCGCGCCGAAGCCGATCAAGGAAGGCGTGTCGAAGGACGAGGCCGCGGCGATTCGCAAGAAGTTCGAAGAGGTCGGGGCGAAGGTCGAAATCAAGTAGCCACCTCGGTTCGCCGTTCGGCTGCAGGGGCACAGCGCGCTGTGCCCTGCGGACCGGCATCGACCCGGTCGCGACCCTTTCCGCTGCAGGCTTGCAGCGTCCCGATCGAGCGGCTTCAGGCCGCAGCCCGTGGCCTGAAGCGCGGCCATCCGTCGCGTCCTGCCCGGCGGGGCGCTGTTGTTGGGACCTTCACAGGATGTACAGCCTTCCCAAGAACGTTTACCGAGAGCGCATCGACTTCTCGAAGATCAAGACGACCGTTCCGATCCCGAACTTGATCGAGATCCAGAAGAATTCGTACGAGCGCTTTCTCCAGATGAACCGCCTGCCATCCGAGCGCGAAGACGCCGGCCTGCAGTCGGTGTTCAAGTCGGTCTTCCCAATTTCCGACTTCCGGGAGAATTCCTCGCTCGAGTTCATCGAGTACTCGATCGGCAACTGGGAATGCAAGTGCAGCAAGCTCGTTGGGCTGCACCACTTGCGCAAGCCGTGCGCCAACTGCGGGGCCGCCCTCGTCGCCGACCCGTACGGCGACAAGGACGTGCTCTGCCAGCGCTGCGGACGCGCCAACGAGGCGCGGGGCGACGTCTGCGATATCTGCGGACGGACGGTCGGGTTGAAGCTGAAGTACGACGTGGACGAGTGCCAGGAACGTGGCATGACCTACGCCGTGCCGCTGAAGGTCACGATCCGGCTCGTCGTCTGGAACAAGGACGTCGAGACGGGCGTGAAGACCATCCGCGACATCAAGGAGCAGGAGGTCTACTTCGGCGACATCCCACTGATGACGGAGAACGGCACGTTCATCATCAACGGGACCGAGCGTGTGATCGTGTCGCAGTTGCACCGCTCGCCTGGCGCGTTCTTCCACTCCGAGGACAAGACCCTCCACTCCGCGCAGATCATCCCGTACCGCGGGTCGTGGGTCGAGTTCGAGTTCGACGCGAAGAACCTCCTGTACGTCCGCATCGACCGGAAGCGCAAGTTCTATGCGACGGTTTTCCTGCGGGCTCTCGGCCTGCAGAGCACCGAGGAGATCCTCCGGACGTTCTACGGGGTCGATCGGCTGTACCTCCGCCCGAGCGCGTTCTGGACCGTGAATGAGAGCCTGGTCGGCCTTCGCGCCGGCGAGGACATCGAGGTCAAGGGCTCCGACCTCGTCATCCACAAGGGGAAGAAGATCACGAACTCCGCGATCGTCGCCCTGCGAAAGGCGGGCGTCGAAGCGGTGCGAATCGACGACGCCGAGCTCGAGGGCGCGTTCGCCGCGCAGGACCTGATCGACACGGCGACCGGCGAGGTGCTCGTCCAGGCGAACGAGGAACTGACGGCTCGGCAGGTCTCGATTCTGCAGGAGAAGGAGGTCGAGCGCGTCGACATCTTCTTCCCCGAGCGCGACCAGACCGGGTCGATCATCTCGCAGACGCTCCGGAAGGACACGATCCAGAACCACGTCCAGGCGCTCGTCGAGATCTACCGGCGCCTGCGGCCCGGCGACCCGCCGACCGAGGACAGTTCGCGGTCGTTGTTCGAGAACATGTTCTTCAACCCGCAGAAGTACGACTTCTCGCGAGTCGGCCGCCTGAAGCTGAACACGAAGCTCGGGCTGAACACGCCGCTCGACGAGAAGATCCTGCACCCGCAGGACTTCTACGAGGTCATCAAGTTCCTGCTCAAGCTGCGGCGGAACCCCGCGGCCGTGGACGACATCGACCACCTGGGCAACCGGCGCGTCCGCTCGGTCGGCGAACTGCTCGAGAACCAGTTCCGCATCGGGCTGGTCCGGATGGAGCGCGCGATCAAGGAGAAGATGTCGGTCTACCAGGAAATGGCGACCGCCATGCCGCACGACCTGATCAACGCGAAGCCGGTCATGGCTGCGATTCGCGAGTTCTTCGGGTCGTCGCAGCTGTCGCAGTTCATGGACCAGACCAACCCGCTCTCGGAGGTCACGCACAAGCGCCGCCTCTCGGCCCTCGGGCCCGGCGGGTTGTCGCGCGAGCGCGCCGGATTCGAGGTGCGCGACGTGCACCCGACGCACTACGGCCGCATCTGCCCGATCGAGACGCCGGAAGGCCCGAACATCGGCCTGATCTCGTCGCTGGCGTGCTACGCGCGGATCAACGAGTTCGGCTTCATCGAGTCGCCCTACCGCAAGGTCAAGGACGGCCGGGTGGTGGACTACGTCCGGATCGAGAACGGCGGCGGTACGAAGTTCAAGGCCGGCGAGATCGTCGAGGCCAACGAGGCGATCGAGGAGAACGCCCAGGCGAAGGCCCGCCGGAAGAAGCCGGCGGAGTGGGAGCCGCACTCCTTCTACCTGTCCGCCTGGGAAGAGGACCAGTACGTCATCGCGCAGGCGAACGTGCCCCTCGACGCCGACCTGCGCCTGAAGCAGGAACGCGTGAACGCCCGGAAAGAAGGGGACTTCATCCTCGCGCCGCGCGACACCGTGCAGTTCATCGACGTGTCGCCCAAGCAGCTCGTCTCCGTCGCCGCGTCGCTCGTCCCGTTCCTCGAGCACGACGACGCGAACCGCGCGCTGATGGGGTCGAACATGCAGCGGCAGGCGGTCCCGCTGCTCCGCGCCCGGGCGCCGTTCGTCGGCACCGGCATGGAGTACATCACCGCGCGCGACTCGGGCGCCGTTGTCGTGGCCAGGCGGACGGGTACCGTGGACTACGTGGACAGCCAGCGCATGGTCGTCCGCGTGCACGGCGAGGACGGGGATGTCAGCAAGGAGATGGGCGCCGACATCTACAACCTCACCAAGTTCAAGCGCTCGAACCAGAATACCTGCATCAACCAGAAGCCGATCGTGCGCGTCGGCCAGAAGGTGTCCAAGGGCCAGGTGCTCGGCGACGGGCCGTGCACCGAGCTCGGCGAGCTGGCGCTCGGTCGGAACGTGCTCGTCGCGTTCATGCCGTGGCGCGGCTACAACTTCGAGGACGCGATCCTCGTCTCAGAGCGGATGGTGAAGGACGACTACTACACCTCCATCCACATCGAGGAGTTCGAGATCGAGGCGCGCGACACCAAGCTCGGGCCGGAAGACATCACGCGGGATATCCCGAACGTGCCCGAGAGCGCGCTGAAGGACCTCGACGACAGCGGCATCATTCGGATCGGCGCCTACGTGAAGTCGGGCGACATCCTGGTCGGCAAGGTCACCCCGAAGGGCGAGACGCAGCTGACGCCGGAAGAGAAGCTGCTGCGCGCCATCTTCGGCGAGAAGGCCGGCGACGTCCGAGACGCGTCGCTCGTCTGCCCGCCCGGCATCGAGGGCATCGTCGTCGGCGTCAAGATCTTCTCCAGGAAGGGCATCGAGAAAGACGAGCGTGCCAAGGCGATCGAGCAGGAAGAGCTCGAAATGATGGAGAAGAACCTGCAGGACGAGGTCCGCATCCTTCACGACGAGGTGAAGAAGCGGATGGTCCAGATGCTGCAGGGCCAGGTGCTGCGCTCCGACCTGTACGACGAGTACGGCCGCGACAAGGTCCTCCAGAAGGGCACCGAGCTGACCGCCGAGGTCCTGCAGGGGCTGCCGTACCAACACATGGTGCGGCTGAAGGTGAACAGCGACGACCCGAGGCTGCAGGACGACCTCCGCGATCTCGAGGAGCGGACCGAGCGGCAGGTGGAGGTGATCCGCCAGCTGTTCGAGGAGAAGAAGGAAAAGATCCGCCGCGGCGATGAGCTGCCGCCGGGCGTCATCAAGCTGGTCAAGACCTACGTCGCCATGAAGCGCAAGCTGTCGGTCGGCGACAAGATGGCGGGCCGCCACGGCAACAAGGGCGTCATCGCGCGCATCCTCGCCGAGGAGGACATGCCGCACCTGCCCGATGGCACCCCGGTCGAGATCGTGCTCAATCCGCTGGGCGTTCCGTCCCGTATGAACGTCGGCCAGATCCTCGAGACGCACCTCGGCTGGGCCGCGCACGCGCTTGGCCTCCACTTCGCCACACCGGTATTCGACGGCGCGACCGAGGTAGAGATCAAGGCGTGGCTCGAGAAGTCGGGCCACCCGAAGAACGGCAAGACCCCTCTCTTCGACGGCATGACGGGCGAGCGGTTCGAGCAGGAGGTGACGGTGGGCTACATCTACATGCTCAAGCTGTCCCACCTGGTCGACGACAAGATCCACGCCCGATCGATCGGGCCGTACTCGCTGATTACCCAGCAGCCGCTCGGGGGGAAGGCGCAGTTCGGCGGACAGCGTTTCGGGGAGATGGAAGTGTGGGCGCTCGAAGCCTACGGCGCGGCGCACATCCTCCAGGAACTGCTCACGGCGAAGTCGGACGACGTCACGGGCCGTGCGAAGATCTACGAGGCGATCGTCAAGGGCGACGCCTCGTTCACCCCGGGCCTGCCCGAGTCGTTCAACGTGTTGATCCGCGAGTTGCAGTCGCTCTGCCTCGACGTGGAGCTGATCCCGTTGAAGAAGCGGCCGCACTCGCCGCCTGCCGCGCCGCCGGTGCTCGATGGAGCGTAGGGTCTAGAAGCGATATCGCAGGCGGCCGCACGGGCGATCGGCCGATCGCCCTGAACCTGCCGTCGGCGTGAAGATCGGGGATTGAATCGGAAGAACCCATGAAACCAAGCTTTCACGACAAGGGCGCGCTGATGGCGGATTTCGACGCCATCCGCATCAGCCTGGCGTCGCCCGAACGGATCTTGTCCTGGTCGCACGGCGAGGTCACCAAGCCGGAGACGATCAACTACCGGACGTTCAAGCCGGAGCGGGACGGCCTGTTCTGCGCGAAGATCTTCGGGCCGATCACCGACTGGGAGTGCTTGTGCGGCAAGTACAAGCGCATGAAGCACCGCGGCGTCGTCTGCGACAAGTGCGGCGTCGAGGTCACCCAGGCCAAGGTGCGGCGCGAGCGTCTCGGGCACATCAAGCTGGCGACGCCCGTCAGTCACGTCTGGTTCTTCAAGGGACTGCCAAGCCGCATCGGGCACCTGCTCGATATCTCGCTCCGTGACCTCGAGCGCATCCTCTACTTCGAGGCCTACGTCGTCATCGACCCGGGCGACACCGAATTGAAGCCCAACCAACTGCTCACCGAGGAGCTGTTCCGCAAGGCCCGCGAGGATTACGGCCCCGGCGCGTTCCGCGCGCAGATGGGCGCCGAGGCGATCAAGGAACTGCTCAAGCGCGTGGACATCGAGCAGCTCGCGCTCGAGATGCGCGAGAAGATGCGGAAGGAAACGTCGGCGCAGAAGCAGCTGAAGTACGCCAAGCGGCTCCGCGTCGTCGATTCGTTCCGCAAGTCGACCAACCGGCCGGAGTGGATGATCCTGGATGTCATCCCGGTCATCCCGCCCGAGCTGCGCCCACTGGTGCCCCTCGACGGCGGCCGGTTCGCGACCTCCGACCTCAACGACCTCTACCGCCGCGTCATCAACCGCAACAACCGGTTGAAGAAGCTGATCGAGCTGAAGGCGCCGGATGTCATCATCCGCAACGAGAAGCGGATCCTTCAGGAAGCCGTGGACGCCCTGTTCGACAACGGCCGGCGCGGCCGCGTCCTGCGGGGCGCCAACAACCGGCCGCTCAAGTCGCTGTCCGACACGCTGAAGGGCAAGCAGGGCCGGTTCCGCCAGAACCTGCTGGGCAAGCGCGTGGACTACTCCGGCCGCTCGGTCATCGTCGTGGGACCCGAGCTGAAGCTGCACCAGTGCGGGCTGCCGAAGAAGATGGCGCTCGAGCTGTTCAAGCCGTTCATCTACAACAAGCTCGAGAAGCGCGGCCTGGTCGCGACCATCAAGCAGGCCAAGGAGATGGTCGAGAAGGCCAGCCCCGAGGTGTGGGACGTGCTCGAGGAGGTCATCCAGGAACACCCGGTCCTCCTCAACCGCGCGCCCACGCTGCACCGCCTCGGCATCCAGGCGTTCGAGCCGGTGCTGGTCGAAGGCAAGGCGATCCGCATCCACCCGCTCGTCTGCACGGCGTTCAACGCCGACTTCGACGGCGACCAGATGGCGGTGCACATCCCGCTGTCGCCCGAGGCGCAGATCGAGGCGTCGGTGCTGATGATGTCGTCGAACAACATCCTCTCGCCGGCCAACGGCGCGCCGGTCGCGGTCCCGTCGCAGGACATCGTGCTCGGCTGCTACTACCTGACCAAGGCCCGGCCGAACGCCAAGGGCGAGGGGCGCGCGTTCGGCAACGTCGACGACGTCGTGCTCGCGCTGCAGGCCGGCGAGGTGGAGACGCTCACGCCGATCCGCCTCCGCTACACCGGGCCTTTCATGGATCTCGCCGCGCTGCCGCGCGACGACCAGGACGTGCTCCACGCCGAGGTCCAGCAGATCGAGAACAAGATCGTCAACACGACGGTCGGCCGCGTCATCTTCAACGACGCGCTGCCCAAGGAGGTGCCGTACATCAACGGCCTGCTCAAGCGGAAAGGGCTTCAGCAGCTGGTGAACCGCTGCTATCTCGATCTCGGCCACCAGTTGACCGTCGAAATGCTCGACAGCCTGAAGAACCTCGGCTTCCTCTACGCGACCCGGTCGGGATTGTCGATTGGCATCGAAGACCTGGTCATCCCGAGCGAAAAGCCGGCGCTCGTGGAGGCGGCGCGCGAGGAGGTCATCAAGGTCGAGCAGCAGTACCTCGAGGGAGCGATCACCAACGGCGAGCGCTACAACAAGGTGATCGCCATCTGGTCGGACGTCACCGAGAAGATCGCCGACGAGATGTTCACCGAGATGGGCGAGATGGACAGCGAGGGCCGCAGCTTCAACGCGGTCTACATCATGGCCGACTCGGGCGCCCGCGGCTCGAAGCAGCAGATTCGCCAGCTGGCGGGCATGCGCGGCCTGATGGCCAAGCCGTCGGGCGAGATCATCGAGACGCCGATCACGTCGAACTTCCGTGAAGGCCTCACGGTGTTGCAGTACTTCATCTCGACGCACGGCGCCCGCAAGGGGCTGGCCGACACCGCGCTGAAGACCGCGGATTCGGGCTACCTGACCCGCCGCCTGGTCGACGTCGCGCAGGACGTGATCATCTCCGAGCACGACTGCGGCACCCTCGACGGCATCGAGGCGAAGGCGATCGTCGAGAGCGGCGAGATCATCGAGGCGCTCCGTGACCGTATCGTCGGCCGCGTGTCGCTCGAGAAGATCGTCGACCCGGTGACGGGCGAGCTGATCATCGACGCGAACGAGGAGATCACCGAGGAACTGGCGTCGAAGGTCCAGGACGCGGGCGTCGAGAAGGTGAAGATCCGCTCGGTGCTCACCTGCGCAACCCGCCGCGGCGTGTGCGCGCGGTGCTACGGCCGCGACCTCGCGTCGGGCAAGCTCGTCGAACTCGGCCAGGCGGCCGGCGTCATCGCCGCCCAGTCGATCGGCGAGCCGGGCACGCAGCTGACGATGCGGACGTTCCACATCGGCGGCACGGCGTCGCGCATCACCGAGCAGTCCACGCAGGAGGCGAAGAACGCCGGGACCGTCCGGTTCCAGGGGCTGCAGGTCGTCGAGGCGAAGAAGATCAACCGCCTGGTGGTCATGAACCGCACCGGGTCGCTCGTCGTCCAGGACTCGAAGGGCCGCGACCGCGAGCGGTTCCCGATCGTCTATGGCGCGCGCCTGAACGTCAAGGACGGCCAGCACGTCGAGCAGGGACAGGTGCTGGTCGAGTGGGACCCCTACACGTCGTCGATCCTCACCGAGGAAGGCGGCGTGGTCAGGTTCAAGGACATCATCGAGGGCGTGACGGTGCACGAGGAAACCGACGAGGTGACCGGCCTGTCGCGCTACATCATCGTGGACTCGCCGGACGAGAAGAAGCAGCCGACCGTCGAGATCCGCAAGGCGGACGGCAAGACCGTCCTGCGGAAGTACCACATGCCGCTGCGCGCGCATCTCATGATCAGCGACGGCGAGCCGGTGGAAGCCGGGCAGGTCCTCGCGAAGATCCCGCGCGAGACCACGAAGACCAAGGACATCACCGGTGGCCTGCCGCGCGTCGTCGAGCTGTTCGAGGCGCGGAAGCCGCGCGACCCGGCGGTCATCAGCGAGATCGACGGCATCGTGAAATACGGTCCGACCGTGAAGGGCCTGCGCAAGATCTTGATCGTGCCGGACGAGCCGGGTGCCGAGGAGCGCGAGTACTCGGTGCCGCGCGGCGTCCACGTGAACGTCCAGGAAGGCGAGCACGTGCGGGCGGGCGACCCGCTCATGGATGGACCGCGCAACCCGCACGACATCCTGAGCGTGCTCGGCGAGAAGGAGCTGCAGGCGTACCTGGTCAACGAGATCCAGGAGGTCTACCGGCTCCAGGGCGTGAACATCAACGACAAGCACATCGAGGTCATCTCGCGGCAGATGATGCGGTGGGTCAAGGTCGAGAAGGAAGTCGGCGACACCGAGTTCCTGATCGATGAGGTCGTGGACAAGGTCCGCTTCCTCGAGGAGAACGAGCGCGTCCTGGCCGCCGGCGGGCGTCCCGCCGAGGGCCGGCCGATCCTGCTCGGGATTACGAAGGCCTCGCTCTCGACCGACTCGTTCATCTCGGCCGCCTCGTTCCAGGAGACGACGCGCGTGCTCACCGAGGCGTCGATCTCGGGCAGGGTGGACTACCTCCGCGGCCTGAAGGAAAACGTGACCATGGGCCGGTTGATCCCGGCCGGCACCGGCTTCGAGTACTACCGGAACGTCCGGATTCCGGCGGACGAGCCGCCGCCTCCGCCTCCGCCGACCGAGGAGGAACTCGAGCTCGAGCGCCAGATGGAGTACCTCGTGGAGCCGGAAGAGGGTGCGCTGCCGCGCGGCGGCGTTGTGGGCGAATAAGTCGGAACTGACGCGGTCAGTCGGGCATCACGGGAGCCAGTCGGGTGAGGGGCGAGGATCATCGGAGCTTCGCCCCTTTCGTTTGTACGTGTACGAGCCCCGGGGGGCAGCTATGTCTCTTCGCGTCACCCGCAAGCAACCCAATTCGAAGATGTGCCTGGTCTGCGGCCTGAAGAACGATGGGGGGCTCCACGCGTCGTTCTACGAACTCGCCAACGGCGAACTGGTCGCGCTGTTCACACCGCGCGATGAACACCAGAGCTACCCGGGCCGCCTGCACGGCGGCATCATCACCGCGATCCTCGACGAGACGATCGGGCGGGCCGTGATGATCTCCTGCCGCGAGGATTTCTGGGGCGTCACCGTTGAGTTCACGACGCGCTTCAGAAAGCCGGTGCCCCTCGGCGTCGAGCTGCGGGTGGTTGGGAGAATCGTGAAGGAGGAGGGGCGAGTGTTCGAAGGCACCGGCGAGATCCTGCTGCCCGACGGCGAAGTCGCGGCGACGGGCAGCGGAAAGTACCTGAAGCTGCCGCTGGGCCGGATCGCGGACTTCGACGCCGGGGCCGAGGAGTGGCGTGTGGTCGACTCGGCCGCAGACCCCGCTGAGATCGCCCTCCCCGGGGTTGAGTCCGGCCGGCCTGCCCCCCCGCGCCCTATCTGACCAGCGACTGCTGCTTGCACCCCGTCCGTTTCAGGGCCATAATAATCGCTTGCTGACTCAGATTGTGGGGGGCGTTCGCACGCCGACAACCGATCGTTGACGGGCCGAGGTGTCCCATGGCGCTGCCTCAAGGTCCAGAACTCACAGCCCCGCGTGTTGGGACGGTGGACCTGCCGCCCGGTCTCGTATCGATAGCCACGCCCGATTCCGCCGCCGTCACAGGACGCCTGAAGTCTCCGCGTCCCCTCGGATTCCCGGACCGATTGCCTCCCGACCCGTCGTCGGTCATGCACGGCGCCTTCAGTGAGGTGGCGCTTCGCGCCCGTGCGCTGTCCATCCAGGAGTGGGGTCCCGAGCGGGCGGTGGACATGGTCGGGCAGCATCCGAGCTACGTCGGCCTGCTGGCCCGTCTTCAGAAAGTGTCCGTCTACGACGAACCCGTGCTCATCACCGGCGAAAGCGGCTCGGGCAAGGAGTCGCTGGCGCAGGCGATCTACCTGCTCGGCGCCCGACGCGGCAAGCCTTACGTCTTGGTGAACTGTCCACAGTACCAGGATGGCAACCTGACGGTCAGCGAGCTGTTCGGCCATCGCAAGGGCAGTTTCACCGGCGCGATCGTCGATCGCAAGGGGTGCTTCGAAACGGGCGACGGGGGCGTGGTCTTCCTCGACGAGATCGCGGACCTGCACATGAGCGCGCAGGTGATGCTGCTCCGCGCGCTGGCCTCGGGCGAGTTCCAGCCGCTGGGCGCCGACTCCCAGAAGACAGTCAACGTCCGCGTGGTGGCGGCGACCAACCGCCCCCTCGAGCAATTGATGGTCGCGCAGCAGTTTCGGCACGACCTGTTCTTCCGCCTGCACTACTTCATGCTGCGGGTGCCGCCCCTCCGCGAGCGCGGAGACGACTGGCTGTTCCTCCTCGACTACGCGCTGTTCCGGCTGCACGAGAAGTACGGCGTCGCGAAGAAGTTCTCGCGCGAGGCGCTCGACATGTTGAGCACGTACCGCTGGCCGGGCAACGTGCGCCAGGTGATCAGCGTCGCGACGATGGGGTATGCCCTCGCGGATGGCGACACGATCACAACGCGGGACTTCGAGGCGCAGATCGACTTCGGCCGCGAGAGCCAGCTCGATTCCGCCGAGGAACTGTTCGAGCAGATCGTGCTCGGCCAGGAGACGTTCTGGGCGGCCGTCTACGAGCCGTTCATGAAGCGCGACCTGAACCGCGCGCAGGTGAGGGCGCTGATCAAGAAGGGGCTGGCGGACTGCGGGGGCAGCTACCAGGATCTCCTCGCGCTGGTGCGAGCGCCGGCGGCGGATTATCAGCGCTTCATGGATTTCCTCCGGCATCACAACCTGAAGCCATGAGCGTCGGCGAAAGCGCTTGATTTCGTTCCGGGCGCGCGCTATAACGTCGGTCACACGTCAGGAAGGTTCCCATGAAGCATGCTGCACGTTTCGCAGTGGCGGTCGCCCTTGCTCTGGGCGCGGCGTTCACGATCGCGTGCCAGAACGGGGTGGTCGGCCCGTCGCTGACCGCGACCGTTCAGACAATCTCGCTGTCACCGACGTTCCCCTTCACGCCTGGCAACGCGACCAGCGAACAGGCGTCCCGGAATATTTGCTGCTGCCTGGTGGTCGGCACGGTCAAGAACACCAGCAGCATCGCGGCCCACATCGAGTTGCAATTCCCGGCTATGAGGGCGGGCCAGAGCGTCGGCACCGCCGTCGATCTCGAGAAGGACGTCCCCTCGCAGGCCGGGCGCTCGTTCTCGGCGGTTGGCATCCAGGCCGCGTGCAACACATTGGACCTCTCTCAGATCAGCGCCGACCAGCGCGTGCGCGTGATCGGTCTGTGGGAGCCGCCCCAATAACGTCGGCGACCTGTTGACCAGCTTCGCCAGCTCGGCCTCCCAATGGAGGTCGGGCGCTGGCGGGCGGAGGCCCGGCTCCATGCGTTCCGCAGATCGGCCCGTCGCCGAAGAAAACAGGCCATCTTCGAGCGCCTCCCTTAGGCACGCGAATTGCTATTACCTGAGAGTCGCCAAGCGCGAGTGAGGCTCTGGCAACATCCCGTCAACCAATGCTCTGAGGAGGAACTATGGCAGCTACCTGGACCCGCGGACAGCTCTGGGACAAGATTGTCGAGCAGTCGCAGAACAACCCGAAGTACAATGCGATGCTCAAGTCGGATCCCCGCGGGTTGCTCGAGAAGCAGCTCGGGACCGCGATCCCGAAGTCGGTCAACATCAAGGTGCTTGAGGAGACCGCGGACACCTACTACATCGTGATCCCCGCCTTCGCCAAGGAAGGCTCAGAGCTGAGCGACAGCGACCTCGAGAAGGTCGCCGGCGGCTCGACGGTCAAGGGCAACGCCTCATGCGACAATACGCAGGGCTGCGCCATTGGCGTCACCGTCGTGGACGTCAAGCTGGTCTAGCTCGAGGGTTCGTGACCCGCCTGCAG
>Ga0209747_1000834_pt1 | contig 16677 bp, 15 predicted proteins | sample BarGraNGADG00311_FD_184498 | JGI IMG/M metagenome (GOLD analysis project Ga0209747, IMG submission 184498) | Arctic peat soil microbial communities from Barrow, Alaska - Barrow Graham LP Ref core NGADG0011-311 (SPAdes) (version 2) | ecosystem: Environmental > Terrestrial > Soil > Wetlands > Peat...
GGCCGGGGGCCTGCTGCTCCAGCCGGGTCACCAGCACGCCCCAGCCCTGGTCCAGGATGGCGCGGTTCAGGCCGGCTTTCGGTCGGACGTTCGTACCCGCCGCGTCCACGGTGCCCTTGGCCGAGCGGGTCATGTTGCGCACCCGCAGGTCGGTGGAGAGCTTCTCCACCCAGTCCGTACATCATCGCACCGCAGCCTCGCCCACGCATATGTTAGTGACTACGGTAGACAGCCTCTGATCCACGAAACCGCAGCTCAGGCGGGCAATTTGAGCTCAAGATCACGGAACATCGGGCTAGGGGAATGTTCGCCGCCACCCACCTGGTAGCCACGCCGGGATCCTGGTGTTGCGTCCCGATGACCAGTCAGCCGCGGCAGTGCGCGAGACAGTCGCGCCGCTGGCGGCCGACCCAGCGCCTGGGAGCGCTCACCGGTTTCGTCGCCGTCGTCCAGTGCGGGCTGCTTCGAGTTCGGCGGACCTGAGGAGCTGAAGCCCTGACATCACTGGGGCGCCCGGGGTCCGCCGGCGCGGTGCAGCTGCCACCAGGTATGGACCAGGCCGGCCTGGTGGGCGAAGCGCTCCGACGAGCTGAACCGGTGCAGCACCGGAACCGGCAGCGCGAGCAGGCCTTCGGCGGTGACCAGCACCACCCGGCGGACGCCAAAGGCGGCTCGCACCACCACTATGTCGCCTACCTGCGTCCAGGCCACCCGGTGGCGGCGGAAGCCGGTGTCGGTGCTGACCGCATCGGCCTGCAGCTCGGTGCGGAATTGGTACTCCGCCCAAGCGACCAGCAAGAACATGGCTGGAAAGAACGGCCCCAGGCCGCCGACCGGCCGGACCAGGCTGACCGCGGCCAGGGCAAGCGCAATGACGACGCTGACCGGTCGCCAGCGGGTGTACAGCACGACCACGTCGGCGCGCAGCTCGGGATGATCGCCGGACGGCAGCGGCTCGATCGGCTCGGTGTCCGGCAGGCGCGCCGGCCGGCGCGGTGACCGGGCCATCGTCCCCACCTCTCCGCGCCAATCCGGCGTCCGCCGGCGGTGCTGAGCCGTCATTGCCATGGCCGGCATCGTGCCAACCAACTCTGACAGGCTGGCCGCGAGCTTGGCAGCGATGACGGCGGCGCGACTGCCTCTGGCAGCCGGCCGGTCAGCGTGCGCCGGCCGGTCAGCGTGCGCCGGCCGGTCAGCGTGCGCCGGCCGGTGAGGTGATTGAAGAGCAGCCGCCCGAGCGGGTCGCTCGGGTCGTGCACGGATCCACCGAGGTTGAGCTTGACCTGGCGGGTCGTGAGCTCGTCGATGATGTCGCGGGCGTCCGGCAGCGATCGGGCGAGCCGGTCGAGTTTGGCGACGACCAGTCCCGCAGGCCGATCCCCAGTCCCGCAGGCCGATGGTCCTGTGGGACAGCGCTGGTAACTCAAGCACGGCTACAGTCATCATCAGATGACAGTCGCCGAGCAGGGGAGCCGACACCGATGCGAACGACCCTCGCCATCGATGATGACCTGCTCGCCGAGGCGCAGCGCCTCACTGGAACATCGGAGAAGAGCGCCCTGGTCCGGCAAGCCCTACGGGCGTTGATCGAGCGAGAGAGCGCTCGGCGCCTCGCGCGGCTCGGTGGCAGCGAGCCGGACCTGACGCAGCCCTCCCGCCGTCGGATCGATCGGTGATCCTGGCCGACACCTCGATCTGGGTCGACCACCTCAGGGCCGGACACCGCACCCTCGCGCACCTGCTCGACCGCGGCTCGGTCTTGAGCCACCCCTGGGTGGCCGGAGAACTCGCCCTCGGCCACTTGTCCCAGCGGCAGGAGATCCTGAGACTTCTGCGCAGTCTCCCGCAGGCCGAGATCGCCACGACTGGCGAGGTCGCGACCTTCATCGAGCGGCACCAGCTGCACGGCCTCGGCATCGGCTACGTCGACGCCCAGCTGCTCGCCGCGACACAGCTCACGCCCGACGGCTCGTTGTGGACCAATTACAAGCGCCTCGCCGGTGCCGCCTCTCGACTGGGCCTGCTCGGTGATCCAACAGCCTCCAGGAACGAGCTGTAACCGAGGACTGCAAGCCCGTCCGCTTGACGACCGTCTCGGGTGCGGTCGAACGAGGCCGTGCCATCCTCGAAGGGTGGCGGTGCGACCAGACAGGCTGATGTTGCTGGACACGCCCTCGCTGTACTTCCGCGCCTTCCACGGCATCCCCACCACGGTCACCGCCCCGGACGGCTCCCCGGTCAACGCCGTCCGCGGCCTGCTCGACTTCATCGCCCGGCTGGTCCGTGACCACCGGCCAGCCCGGCTGGTGGCCTGCCTGGACGCCGACTGGCGACCGGCGTTCCGGGTCGCGGCGCTCCCGTCGTACAAGGCGCACCGGCTGGCTGCCGACGGCGGCGAGTCCGTGCCGGCCGAGCTGAGCCCGCAGGTGCCGGTGATCGAGGCCGTGCTGGACGCGATCGGGCTGGCCCGGATCGGCGTGGCCGGCTACGAGGCGGACGACGTGATCGGGACGCTGGCGGTGGCTGCCGCCGGGCCGGTCGACATCGTCACCGGCGACCGGGACCTGTTCCAGCTGGTCAGCGACGACCAGCCGGTGCGGGTGATCTATACAGCGGCCCGCGGAGTCGGCCGGGCGGAGATCGTCGACGAGACCGCCGTGGCCGGTCGTTACGGCATCCCGGGCCGGGCCTACGCCGACTTCGCGATGTTGCGGGGCGACCCGAGCGACGGGCTGCCGGGGGTGGCCGGGATCGGCGCGAAGACCGCGGCCGCGCTGGTCACCCGGTTCGGCTCGGTGGCGGCGATGCTGGCGGCGCTGGACGCCGACGAGACCGCGGGCTTCCCGGCCGGCGCCCGGGCGCGGCTGAGCGCGGCGCGCGACTACCTGGCGGCCGCCGGGCCGGTGGTGCGGGTGGCCACTGACGTCCCGCTGCCGGCGTACGACGACACCCAGCCGCGGAGCCCCCGCAACCCGGAGCGACTGGTCGAGCTGGCCGACCGTTGGGGGCTGGACAGCGCGCTGAACCGGTTGCTGGCAGCCCTCGCGGGCTGAGTGGTCGGCGCCGGAAGTTCGTGAGGGTCGGGCGGCCTCCGTGATCGGCGCTTGTTCGTGGCCGGCGATGCGGGCACCCCGTCGTGATCGTGGTGCGGCTGGTGTCCGCGACACGCCGTCCGACGGTGCACTGAGCGCACCACGATCGCGGCAGCGCAGCCTCGATGGTGATCGTGTTGCGGCTGGTGTCCGCGACACGCCGTCCGAGCGAGCACTGCGCGCACCACGATCGCGACGGCAGGCCCGCGACGATGGGCTTATGACGCACTTCCGAGCGGCAGCGAGCGGCAGCGAGTTATTCCCCACGGACTCCCGGTGGCGCCGGCCGAGCCGCGTGGGCGCGTGCGCCGCCGAGCGTCAGCCGACGGAGGAGTAGGCGACCACACCGCGCCGCAGGGCGGTCACCGCCGCCGCCGCAGTCCCCCGCACCGGACTGTCGGCCGGCGCGACCAGAGCCACCTGGGCCAGCAGGTCGAGCAGCTGCTTGGTCCAGCGGACGAAGTCCCCGGCCGAAAGGTCCGTGCCCTCGGCAGACTCGCTGAGCACGGCGTCCAGGGAGGCTCCCGAGGCCCAGCGGAAGGCTGCCCAGGCGAACCCGACGTCCGGTTCGCGCAGAAACGACAGCCCGTGCGCGCTCTCCACCTCGTCCAGGGCCGCCCAGGCGCGGACCATGCCGGCGAGCGCGTCCCGCACTCGGCCGGCGGGCACCTTGGCGGCGACGTCGTCCGGTCGACGCGCCTCGTAGACCAGCGCGGACACGCAGGCGGCGAGCTCGGCGGCGCTCAACTCGTCCCACAACCGCCGGCTCAAACACGCCACCACCAACAGGTCCGCCTCGGAGTAAACCCGGGCCAGCTGCTGTCCCAGCGGCGTGACCGTGTCGCCGCTGAGGTAGCCGAGGTCGTCGAGCACCGCGCAGACCCGGTCGAAGGTGCGGGCGATCGTGTTGGTCTTGCTCTGCACCCGCCGCTCGAGGGCGTCGGTGTCACGTCGGAGCCGGTCGTAGCGCTCGGCCCAGCGGGCGTGGTCGTCGCGCTCGGCGCAGCTGTGGCAGGAGTGTCGGCGCAGGGCCGCCCGCAGCTGGGCCAGCTCGTCGTCCTCGGCTGCCAGCGAGCGCGCCCGTCCCGGCCGCCCAGCCTCGGCGCCGACGCCGCTGGTCCGCAGCGCCGCCGCCAGGTCGCGGCGGGCCTGCGGCGAGCGGTGGTTGAAGTGCCGCGGCACCTTGACCCGACCCAGCGGCTCGACAGCCGTCGGGAAGTCCGTGGCCGAGAGCCGTCCGGCCCAGCGCTCCGCGGTCAGCACCAGCGGGTGCGCCTCGCCGGCGGCACTGACCCCCGGGTCGAGCACGACCGCCAGGCCGTGCCGGCGCCCGGCCGGCACCCGAATGACGTCGCCGATCCGCAGCCGCGCCAGCGCCTCGGCGGCCGCCGCCCGCCGGGACCCGGCACCCTTGCGAGCCAGTGCGGACTCCCGAGCCCGGATCTCCCGGCGAATCTCGGCGTACGCCGCGAAGTCCCCGAGATGGCAGGTCATCGCCGGCTGATAACCCGCCAGTGCGGCCAGGTTGCGGGTGACCTGCCGGCCCAGCCCGACCACTGACCGGTCCGCCTGGAACTGCGCGAACGAGGACTCCAGCAGCGCCCGGGCCGGCTCGCGGCCGACGCTGCCGACCAGGTTGGCCGCCATGTTGTACGACGGGCGAAAGCTCGACCGCAGCGGATAGGTCCGGGTGGAGGCCAGTCCGGCGACGGCCACCGGGTCCAGGCCGGGCTGCCAGAGCACGACGGCGTGCCCTTCGACGTCGATGCCGCGGCGACCGGCCCGGCCGGTGAGCTGGGTGTACTCGCCGGGGGTGATGTCGGCGTGGGTCTCGCCGTCCCACTTGACCAGCTTCTCCAGCACGACGGAGCGGGCCGGCATGTTGATGCCCAGAGCGAGGGTCTCAGTGGCGAAGACCGCCTTGACCAGCCCGCGACCGAACAGCTCCTCCACCACCTCCTTGAAGGTGGGCAGCATGCCGGCGTGGTGGGCGGCAATGCCCCGCTCCAGGCCATCGCGCCACTCCCAGTAGCCCAGCACGCGCAGGTCCTCGGCCGGGATCTCGGCGGTGCGCTGCTCGACCAGCTCCCGGGCGGCCGCGCGTTCCTCCGGTGAGTTCAGCCGCAGCCCGGCGCGCAGGCACTGTTCCACCGCCGCGTCGCACCCGACCCGGCTGAAGACGAACGTGATCGCCGGCAGCAGCCCCTCGGCGTCCAGCCGCTCGATCACCTCCACCCGGCTGGGGACGCCCGCACCGCGCGACCGGGGCCGCCCCGGTCGGCCGTGGCGGTCCAGCTGGCGCTGGATCCGGGCGTGATCGCGACCGAACCGGACGAGCTCCGGGTTGACCGCCTTGTGCTCCTCGTCGACGAACAGATCGTAGAGCCGGTTGCCGGCCAGTACGTGCTGCCACAGCGGCACCGGTCGGTGCTCCTCGACGATCACGGTGGTGTGGCCGCGGACGGTGACCAGCCAGTCGGCGAACTCCTCGGTGTTGGACACGGTGGCCGACAGCGACACCAACCGCACCGACTCGGGCAGGTGGATGATCACCTCTTCCCAGACCGCACCGCGGAACCGATCGGACAGGTAGTGCACCTCATCCATGACCACGTAGCCCAGGCCGCGCAACGCGGGCGAGCCGCCGTAGAGCATGTTGCGCAGCACCTCGGTGGTCATTACCACCACCGGGGCGTCGCCGTTGATCGTGTTGTCGCCGGTCAACAGTCCGACCGCCGCCTCGCCGTGGCGGGCGACCAGGTCGGCGTACTTCTGGTTCGACAGCGCCTTGATCGGCGTGGTGTAGAAGCACTTGCGGCCGTCGCGCAGCGCCAGGTGCACGGCGAACTCGCCGACGACGGTCTTGCCGGCGCCGGTGGGGGCGGCGACCAGGACGCCCTCCCCCGCCTCCAGCGCCCGACAGGCCTGCGCCTGGAAGTCGTCCAGCGGGAAGCCGTAGCCGGCGGCGAAATCGGTGAGGACCGAGGAGGCCGCTCGCCGCCGGGCCGGGAAGTACCGCTCCGCCGGAGACGACATGCGCTCAGGTTACGTCCGGTGACTGCCAGCCGGCGCCAGCACCCGCAGCGCGCCCGCCCGGCATTCGTTGCGCAGCGGCAGCGGTCCCAGCCGCTCGCCGTCGGCGTAGCCGACGACACCGGCCGCGGCCAGCGTGACCGCCTGTGCCCGCCGGGTGGCGCCAGCTTCGCCGCCGCACCCCAGCCGCACCCCCCAGCCGCACCCCCGGCAGTGTCCGGGCCGCCGTCTCAGGTCCCAACCACGACCACGGCGTGGGTGAAGCTGCCGCTGTGCCGACCTTCACCCACGTCATTGTCGTCCCGGGCGTCGTTTCAGGTCCCAACCACGACCACGGCGTGGGTGAAGCTGCGAGGGGCGGACGAAGGCCTGCGGCCGGAACGCCCGCAGCTCGCCAGGATGGCGAGCTCGTAGCGGCGTGGTCCGCGCGGCCAGCGCAGGGTGTTGGCGGCGGCGACACCCGTGCCGGCCAGCACCGGCGCGATCGCGGCCGGCAAGGTGCGCGGCCGGGGCACCGGCCAGCCACTGCGCCGCGGTCGGCCGCCGGCTGCGCACGGGCACGCGGACTCCTTCGACGTCGACGACCAGCCAAATCATCCTCGCCGCCGCCCGGGACAGCCCGACGTCTACGAACCCGGCTCGACGGTGCCGACCTAGCCGGCGGCTCCTCGACCCGTGTTGGCGGGTGCCCGCGATGTGGTCTCGACCGTCGTGAGCACCGGCTCCGGTGGAGGCAGCGGCGAGGCCTGGTCGTCAGTCAGCGCGGCCAGCCCGTCCTGCGCCTGCTGCCGTCGCCGGGACCGATCCCGGAGCCGGCCGATGATGATGCACACCTCGTAGAGCAGACACAGCGGGATCGCCATGAAGGTGAACGTGAACGGGTCCTGGCTCGGCGTGATCAACGCCGCGAAGACGAACAACCCGAAGATCATGCCCCGCCGCCAGGCCCGCATCCGGTCGGTGGTGAGCACGCCGACCAGGTTGAGAAACACGACGACCACGGGGAACTCGAAGGCTGTCCCGAAGGCCACCAGCGTCAGCGTGACGAAGTTCAGGTACGGCGTGACGCCGAGCAACGGCTCGATCCGGGACCCGCCGATGTCGAGCAAGAAGGCCAGTCCGCGGTCGATGGTCAGGTAGGCGAAGACCACGCCGACGAGGAACAACGACAACGACGCGGCGAGGAAGCCGCCGGCGTACCGCTTCTCCTTGCGCTTGAGGCCGGGGGTGATGAAGGCACCGAGCTGGTAGAGCCAGATCGGAGAGCTGACCACGGCGCCGGCCATCAGGGACACCCGCAGTCGGATGAGGAACTGGTCCAGCGGCTGGAACGTGTAGAGCTGGCACCCATGCTGCTGCCCGACCGCGATGCTGCAGTAGGGCCGGGACAGGAAGCTGAACAGCGGCTTCCACTCGATGTAGCAGACGACGGCCGCGATGGCGAGCGCGATCCCGGACTTGATCAGCCGGTTGCGCAGCTCCCGCAGGTGGTCGGCGAGACTCATCTCGCCGCCCGGGTCGCTGCCGCGGCGGCGAACCAGCAACCGCCGGCGGCCCGCTGCCGGCGGCACGGTCAGCGGGGCTGGGCGGGCGGTGGAGCGGTGTCGCCCATTACCGGCGGCGCGGCCGGCACGGGCGGCTCAGCCGCGACCGACGGTGCAGCCGCCACCGGCGGGGTCGCCTGGATGGGCGCCACTGCCTGGACCGGCGGCGTGGCCACGACCGGCGGCTGACCGGCCGGCAGCGCGGCCGGCTGGACGACGGCGTCCGGTTGCGGGGTTACCCGAGCCGGCTGGGCATCGTCGTCATGCAAACCCTTGACCTCGGACTTGAAGATCCGCATTGAACGGCCCAGGGAGCGGGCCGACTCCGGCAGCCGCTTTGCCCCGAACAGCACCATGAAGAGCACAAGGATGAGGATGATCTCCCAGCCGCCGAGACCGTGATCAAACATCCGGGCCACCTTCTGCTGTCGACACGTGCCCCAGACTTTACGCCCGCCCGCCAACCTGACGAGGTCTAATGGCCGGCGGCGCCCAGTCCTCGGTCAGTTATTCGGGCTCCAACGCGGCAGCGGCGGTGTCCAGCCGGCCAGAGGCCTGGCCGACGCACCGGCCCAAGGCGCTGACCTGTCGCCACAATCGCAGGCTCATCAGCGCCAGCAGCAGCAGCCCGATGACCACGGTGACCACAACGATGAGGGCTCCGGCAAGCACTCACGAACCCTATCGACCGGGCCTGCGTTGAGTCGACGCCAGCACGACCCGATCAGTGCTGGACGACCAGCCCGGCCCGCCAGGACAGATGGTCTTCGACCTCGAGCCGGAGCACGAAGTCGAGCAGGTCGTCGTACCCGATCGGGGGCCCGGTCTTCTCTTCGAGAACCTCGGCCGGGATCTCCCAGACGTCGGCGGAGACCCCGCCGCTGACCAGCAGCGACACCACGTGGTCGTCAGCGGGCTTGCGAATGCCGTCGTGGCAGACCGGACAGGCGAAGGCGTACGACGACAACGGAGCGTTGGCGCAGACGTCGAGGCTGACCTGAGCGGCCGTCAGCTCGACCTCACCACAGCGTGGGCAGGATGCGCGGATCGTCGTCATACGGTGGCTTCTCTCTCACCAGCTGAGCCGCCCGCCCCGTGCGGGGGCTCGTTGCCGAAGTTGTTCGGCAGATGGCGCGAAATCCTTGACTGCTGCGCCGGCATCGACCCGGCGCCGTTGGCCTCAGCGCTGCGGCCACTCGACGGCGTCGTACGCCGCCAGGGCTCGACGCGCCTCGGCCCGGACCTCAGCAGCCAGCTCCGGTGGCTCGAGCACCCGGCCGGCGGCCCCCAGCCGCAGCGCCAGTCGGCGGACCCAGCCGACCTCCGGGGTGCGCAGCCGAACCCGCAGCCAGCCGTTCGCGATCTCGGTCACGTCCTGGCACGGGTAGTAGTCGGCGACCCAGCGGGCGGCCGGCGCCACCTCCAGACTGACCAGGGTGTCGGTCGGCGATGGCTGAAACAGGCCGTCGGCCACGTCGCGCGGCTGGGCATCCGGGGGCGGCTGCGCCGGTGCGTCCAGCAGGGCCACGCCCACGATCCGGTCGAGCCGGAACAGCCGGACACCCTCGGCCCGCCGGCACCAGGCCTCCAGGTAGAAGCGGCCGTCGACCAGCAACAGTCGCATGGGGTCCACGTCGCGCTCGGTGGTTTCGTCCCGAGCGGCGACGTGGTAGGTCAGGTGCAGCCGACGGTGCTCGGCCAGCGCCCGCCGGACGGTGCCCAGCACGTCGGCCTCGACTTCCATACTGACCACGACCTGGTCGGTCGGTACGCCGTCGGGCGCCGCCCCGGCAACGGCGCTCTCCAGCTTGGCCAGCACTCGGTCCAGCGCGTCCCGCTCCTGCACGCCCGGTACGTCGGCCAAGGTCCGCAGCGCGACCACCAGCGCCAGCGCCTCGTCGGCGTTGAGCCGCAGCGGCCGGGCCAGCTCGTCGGCGTTGCTGAGCAGGATCCGGTCACCGGAATAGCTGACGTCGATCAGGTCACCGGGGCCGTGGCCGGGCAGTCCGCAGACGAACAGCAGGTCAAGGTCGGCGCGCAGCTGCCGCTCGGTCACGCCGAAGACCGCGCACACCTCGGCGATGCGCACGCCCGGATGGGCCAGCAGGTAAGGCACCAGGGCCAGCAGCCGGGGCAGCCGGTCGGCCGCGCCGCTCAAGGTCCGACCAGCGCGCTCAACCGACGGATGACCGCCGCTTGCGCCTCCGGCGGGTCGACCACGACGACATCGGCGCCGAAGCCGGCCACCTCGTCCGCCAGCTGCTCAGCGGAGGAGTACGCCAGCTCCAGCAGGTCCCAGCCGAGTGGGTCTGCCACGTCTAGACCGAGTGGGTCTGCCTCGTCTCGACCGGCGGGCTCCGGGCCGGCAGTAACCTGCCCGCGGCGGCGCAGCTCGACGGCGGCACCGGGACGTACCCGCAGCCGGGCGGTCCGATTGCCCCCGGAACTAGCCCGCGCGGCGACCGCGGCCACCAAGTCGACGTGTGCCGGCGGCTGCACGGCTCCCGGTCGGCCGACCGCCTGCACGCCTCCCTGGATCCGGGACAACCGAAAGGCTCGGGTGGCGTCCCGGTTGCGGTCGTGGCCGACGACGTACCACCGGCCGCGCCACGACACCACGCCCCACGGCTCCAGCACCCGCCGAGCGGTTTCGGCGCTGTGGCCGGTTCGGTAGTCGAACGCGATCACCCGGCCGGTGCGCACCGCGGCCAGGCAGGGCTCGAACGCCGGCTCGGTCACCGCCACCCGGGGCTCGAGGTCGACCGGCTGCTCGACCTCCACCCCGGCGGCCCGCAGCTTGACCAACGCGCTGGTCGCGGCCCGGGCCAGGCCGGCGGACTGCCAGAGCCGGGCGGCCAGGCCGAGCGCCGCCGCCTCGTCCGGTTCTAGGGTGATCTCGGGCAGGGCGTAGTCCCGGCTGGCGATCCGGTAGCCGACCTCGTCGTCCCACCCGCTGTGGCTGCCGGTCTGCAGCGGGATCCCGAGCTCGCGCAGCTCTTCTTTGTCCCGCTCGAACATTCGCCGAAACGCCTCGTCGGCCACTCCCCCGGCCTGGTCGTAGCCGGGCACGGCCGTGTGGATCTGCTCGACGGTGAGGAAACGGCGCGTGGCCAGCAGGCAGATGACCAGGTTGACCAGGCGCTCCGTCCGTCGGGCCGACATCGGCGCCCCCCTTCCCGCGCACCTTCCGGGCTGCCGGCCGACGCTAGCACCCGGCCGGTGGCTAGCCTGCCGATCGTGATCCGGTGGCGTAGCGGTGAAGTCCTCGCCGTACGCCGGGAGTGGCCCGGATCGGTGGAGCTCGACGTCCGGGTGGTGGACGCCGACGGGACGGCGCTCGTGGTGGCGCTGGCGCACCCCCCACTCGTCGGCCGGCCGGAGCCTGGGGACACCGTGCTGCTGAACACCACTGCGGCGCACCTCGGCCTGGGCACCGGCGGCTGTGCGCTCGTGGTGGCGGTCCCGGGCCGGCTGCCAGCGGACCCCAGCGGGCCGGGGCACGTGGTCAAGGCGCGCTACTCGCCACTGCAGGTGGTAGTCCTCGGTGTGGACGAGCCGGACTCGGCCCACCACGCCACGGTGGCGGCCGCGGACGACTTGGCCGGCATGCCGGTGGTGGTTGCGGACTTGCACTCCGCCCTGCCGGCGATTGCGGCCGCCATCGCCGCCGACCGGCCCGGCACCCGGGTGGGCTACGTGATGACCGACGGCGGCGCGCTGCCGCTGTGGTTCTCCCGCACGGTCGCCGGGCTGCGCGCCGCCGGGCTGTTGGTGGGCACGGTCACCGTCGGGCAGGCCTTCGGCGGGGACTTGGAGGCGGTCACCCTGCACACCGGGCTGATCGCCGCCCGGGAGGTGCTGGGCGCCGAGGTCGCGGTGGTCGTGCAGGGTCCGGGCAACCTCGGCACGGACACGCCGTGGGGGTTCTCCGGGGTGGCGGCCGGCGAGGCGGTAAACGCGGTGGCGGTGCTCGGCGGGCGCCCGGTCGCGGCGTTGCGCATCTCCGACGCCGACCCGCGGGAGCGCCACCGCGGGGTGTCGCACCACTCGCTGACCGCGTTCGGCCGGGTGGCGCTGGCGGTGGCCGACGTCGCCGTACCGGCGCTGACCGGCCCGCTGGCGGCTGCCGTAGCTGCAGACCTGCGCGGGCTGGCCGACCGCCACCGGCTCGTTTCCGTGCCAGTCGACGGTCTGGACGCCGTACTGCGGGCCTGTCCGGTGCCACTGGCCACAATGGGTCGGGGGCTGGACGAAGACCACGGCTACTTCCTCGCCGCGGCCGCCGCTGGCCGGCACGCCGCCCAGTTACTGACTCAAGCCCCGAACGAGTTCGGCGACACCCGGCGGTAGGTCACGTCGTACCCGCCTGGGCCGTGCTGGCGGTCGAGGGCTTCGGCCACTCGCGCCCCCTTGGTGATCGTAGTGCGGCTGGTGTCCGCGACACGCCGTACGACCGTGCACTGAGCGCACCACGATCGCGCCGGCGCAGCCCACTCCCGACATACTCTCGGTGGCGACCACCAAGGCGGGCTTGCGCGGTATCGCCGGTGCAGCGCTGCCAAAGCCCACTAGCTAGGCGGCGGTCCGGTCGGCCGGCGCACGAGCAGGTGCAGCAGCAGGCTCCGGCTCCCGCAGCCGAGTGGCCAGCAGCAGTGCGAGCACCGGCAGCACCAGCAGGGCACTCAGGGCCACCCGCAGGCTCGCCAAGTCGGCGAGAACCCCGAGCAGTGGGCTGGTCAGCCCGCCGACGCTGACCGCGAGCCCGACCGTGACGCCACTCGCCGTACCGATGCGGTTCGGCAGGTAGTCCTGGCCGAGCATGACGAACACCGAGAACGGCAGGTAGACCGCGGCGCCGGTGAGCACGACGAAGACCAGCGCCAGCGGCTGGCTGGTGGCGAGCACCAGGCCGAGCAGAGCCGGTACGGCGAGGGCGAAGCCGAGCCGCACGCAGGCGAGCTTGCCGGCCCGGTCGGCCAGCCATCCCCCGAGCAGCGTGCCGCTCGCACCGGCGAACAGGAACGCGGTCAGCGCGACTCCGGCCTCAGCCTTGGTGGCGTGCAGGTCGTCGATGAAGTGCAGGCCGAGGAACGACGTCAGCCCGAAGAACAGCACCGAGCGGACCACGACCACCGCGGTGAGCCGGAGGAACAGCGGCCAGTCGTCGGTCCCGGTGGGCAGCCGCGCGCCGCGATGCCGCCCATCCGCGCCGTCCAACACCCGGTTGAGCCGGGTCAACAGCACCACCGCCATGACGGCGGCCGGTACGACGAGCAGCCCGGTCCCCCGCACCCCGGTCGCGAGCAGCACCGGGGTGGCAAACAGGGGCCCGATCGCGAAGCCGGTGTTGCCGCCGAGGGCGAACACGCTCATCGCCCGGGTGCTGTTGCCGGCGGCCTGCCGAGCGGCCCGGGCTCCCTCCGGGTGGAAGGCGGCGATCCCGAGCCCGGAGAGCGCGAAGGCCAGCCAGGTGAGCAGGTAGCTGGTGGACAGGCCGGAAAGCGCGACGCCGATGCCCGCGGTGCTCATCCCCACTGGGATCATCCACCGGCGCGGCCGGCGATCGGTCCACCAGCCGAACGCCGGCTGCGCGACCGAGGACAGCACCGTGGCGGCCAGCGTCAGCCCGGAGACGGCGGCGTAGGTGTAGTGCCGCTCGGCGACCAGAAACGGCAGCAGCGCCGGCACGCAGCCCTGATAGATGTCGTCGACGACGTGGCTCGCCGACATCAGCGCCACCCCGGGCCGGTTCACCGGTCAGCCCCAGAGGGGCGGTCGATCAGACCCGGACATGGCGCCCACCGTACGGCGCAACCGACAGGCTTTAGAGTTCGCCGCGTCCGGGCCAGCCCCGCCGCCCGGCCGCCCATCGCTCGGCCGCCCACCGCTCGGAGGTCCTCGTGGCGCAGACCAGTCCGCTTGCCGGTAAGCCCGCTCCTGCGGACATCCTTGTTGACGTCGACGCACTGATCCGGGCGTACTACGACCGGGCGCCGGACCCCGGCGTACCAGCCGAGCGAGTGTCTTTCGGCACCTCCGGGCACCGGGGTTCGTCCCTGGCCGGCACCTTCAACGAACGCCACATCCTGGCCATCAGCCAGGCCATCTGCGAGTACCGCCAGCGCCACGGCATCGACGGCCCGCTGTTCGTCGGCGTGGACACGCACGCGCTGTCCGAGCCGGCGCTGCGATCGGCGCTGGAGGTGCTGGCGGCCAACAACGTGCAGGTGCGGCTGGAGGCCACCGGCGGCCCGACCCCGACGCCGGTGATCTCGCACGCGATCCTGGCAGCGAACCGCGGGGGCGGTGGCGGTGCTGGCGGGCAGGCCGACGGCATCGTCATCACCCCGTCCCACAACCCGCCGGCCGACGGCGGCTTCAAGTACAACCCCCCCAACGGCGGCCCGGCCGACACCGACATCACCACCTGGATGCAGGACCGGGCGAACGCGCTGCTGGCCGATGACCTGCGCGGGGTGCAGCGGGTGCCCTACGAGCGGGCGCGGGCGGCGGACTGTGTGCGCACAATCGATTTCATCTCGCCGTACGTCGAGGACCTCCCGGCCGCGATCGACATCGACGCCATCCGCTCGGCCGGGGTGCGCATCGGGGTCGACCCACTCGGCGGCGCGGCGCTGCCGTACTGGCAGGCGATCGCCGAGCGGCACCGGCTGGACATCACCATCACCAACGACGTGGTCGACCCGACCTTCGGCTTCATGGCCGTGGACTGGGACGGCAAGATCCGGATGGACTGCTCGTCGCCGTACGCCATGGCTCGGTTGGTCGGGCTCAAGGACGACTTCGACTTGGCGGTGGGCAACGACACCGACAGCGACCGGCACGGCATCGTGACCAAGGCCGGACTGCTCAACCCGAACCACTACCTGTCGGCGGCGATCAGCTACCTGTTCGCCTCGCGATCGCATTGGCCGGCGTCGACGGCGGTGGGCAAGACGCTGGTGAGCAGCAGCATGATCGACCGGGTCGCGGCCGAGCTGGGGCGCGAGCTGCTGGAGGTGCCGGTCGGGTTCAAGTGGTTCGTCGACGGGTTGCTGGACGGCTCGCTGGGCTTCGGTGGCGAGGAGAGCGCCGGGGCGTCGTTCCTGCGCCGTGATGGTGGGGTGTGGACCACCGACAAGGACGGCCTGCTGCTCTGCCTGCTGGCCGCGGAGATGACGGCGGTGACCGGGCGCGACCCGGGTGAGCGCTACCGCGAGCTGACCGCGCGGCATGGCGACCCGGCGTACTCCCGGGTGGATGCCCCGGCGAACGCCGAGCAGAAGGCCCGGCTCAAGGCGCTGTCCGCCGACCGGCTGCAGATCGAGTCCGTAGCCGGGGACCGGGTGGTGGCGGTGCTGGACAAGGCACCCGGCAACGGGGCCGCCATCGGCGGGGTCAAGGTGGTCACGGAGCAGGCCTGGTTCGCCGCCCGGCCGTCCGGCACCGAGGACGTCTACAAGATCTACGGCGAGAGCTTTCGCGGGCCGGACCACCTGGCCCGGGTGCTCGCCGACGCTCAGACCGTCGTGGACGACGCCCTGGCCTGACGCGGTCGCGGTCGGCTCGCTCGAACCGACGCCACCGCGAGTCGATCACATGCTGGCGATCAGCTTCTCCACTCGGTCGTCCACCGACCGAAACGGGTCCTTGCACAGCACGGTGCGCTGTGCCTGGTCGTTGAGCTTGAGGTGCACCCAGTCGACGGTGAAGTCGCGCCGCTTCTCCTGCGCCCGCTTGATGAACTCCCCGCGCAACCGCGCCCGGGTGGTCTGCGGCGGCACCGACTTGGCCTCGAAGATCGCCAGGTCGTTGCAGACCCGGTGGACGGCGCCCTTGCGCTCCAGCAGGTAGTACAGCCCGCGCTCCCGGTTTACGTCGTGGTACGCGAGGTCGAGCTGGGCCACCTTCGGTGAGGACAGCGGCAGGTCGTACTTGCCGCGGTAGCGCTCGATCACCAGGTACTTCGTCACCCAGTCGATTTCCCGGTCGACCAGATCGAGGTCGCCGGTCTCGACCGCGGTCAACGTCCGGCCCCAGAGCTCAAGCACCCGCTCGGTGACGGGGTCGGCTCCCCGACGGGCCAGGAAGTCGGCCGCCTTCTCGTAGTACTCGCGCTGAATCTCCAACGCACTGGCCTCGCGCCCGTTGGCCAGCCGCACCCGTCGGCGCCCGGTGATGTCGTGCGAGACCTCGCGGATGGCCCGGATGGGATTCTCCAGCGTCAGGTCGCGGATGATCACGCCGGATTCGATCATGCGCAGGACCAGGTCCGCCGTACCGATCTTGAGCAGCGTGGTGACCTCGTTCATGTTCGAGTCACCGACGATGACGTGCAGCCGGCGGAACCGCTCCGCGTCGGCGTGCGGCTCGTCCCGGGTGTTGATGATCGGCCGAGACCGGGTGGTGGCCGAGGAGACGCCTTCCCAGATGTGCTCGGCCCGCTGGCTAACGCAGTAGACAGCGCCACGCGGGGTCTGCAGCACCTTGCCGGCGCCACAGATCAGCTGCCGGGTCACGAGAAACGGGATGAGTACGTCGGCCAGCCGGGAGAACTCACCGTGCCGGCCGACCAGGTAGTTCTCGTGGCAGCCGTAGGAGTTGCCGGCCGAGTCGGTGTTGTTCTTGAACAGGTAGATGTCGCCGGCGATGCCCTCCTCGCGCAGCCGGCGCTCGGCGTCCATGAGCAGCCCTTCGAGGGTCCGCTCCCCCGCCTTGTCGTGGGTCACCAGGTCGACGAGCGAGTCGCACTCCGGCGTGGCGTACTCCGGGTGCGAGCCAACGTCGAGGTAGAGCCGGGCGCCGTTCTTGAGGAAGACGTTGCTGGAGCGGCCCCAGGACACCACCCGACGGAACAGGTAGCGGGCGACCTCATCCGGGGAGAGCCGGCGCTGGCCGCGGAACGTGCACGTGACGCCGTACTCGTTCTCCAGGCCGTAGATCCGCCGTTCCATGACGAAAGCCTATGCGCGGTCTGCGGTCCCGGCGCCGCCGTCAGTCGGTGGCCT